>JADHEF010001170.1_pt1 | contig 18270 bp, 16 predicted proteins | sample 8952391 | NCBI WGS metagenome assembly JADHEF01 (sample SAMN16124439, study PRJNA663245) | bioreactor sludge metagenome | isolation source: sludge (nitrite) | place: India:Bengaluru | collected 2019-02-28
TATTGAGGAAACCGATATGCCACAATACAAAGCGCCCTTACGTGATATGCAATTCGTACTGCATGAGCTATTGAATGCAGAAGAACATTATTCGAAACTGCCTGCATTTCAGGAAACCGTAAGCCGTGAATTGGTTGACCAATATTTAGAAGCTGCTGCAGATTTCTGTGAAAACGAATTGTCTCCAATCAACCAAAGCGGCGACCGCGAAGGTTGTACTTGGAATGATGGCGTTGTTACAACTCCAACTGGCTTTAAAGAAGCGTATCAAAAATATATCGAACTTGGCTTCCCGTCTCTTTCTGCTGAAGAACAATATGGCGGTCAAGCATTACCTGTTTCTTTGGGTAACGTGATTTCAGAAATGGTCGGTACTGCAAACTGGGCATGGGGCATGTACCCAGGTCTTTCTCATGGTGCAGTTCGTACTTTAGAACATCACGGTTCAGCTGAACAAAAAGATGCTTACTTACCAAACCTTGTTTCAGGTGTTTGGACAGGTACGATGTGCTTAACAGAATCCCATGCAGGTTCTGACTTGGGTATTATCCGTACCAAGGCTGAACCACAGGCAGATGGTAGCTATGCAATCACAGGCGAGAAAATCTTTATCTCTGCGGGTGAGCACGACATGGCGGAGAACATTGTTCACATCGTCCTTGCTCGTCTTCCTGGTGCGCCTAAAGGTACCAAAGGTATTTCGTTATTCATCGTACCGAAGTTCAATCTAAATGCAGACGGCTCTGTCGGTGAACGTAACGCAGTGCGTTGTGGTTCGATCGAACACAAAATGGGGATCCATGGTAACGCAACTTGTGTGATCAACTTTGATAAAGCAAAAGGTTACTTGATCGGACCAGAAAACCGCGGCCTAAACTGCATGTTCACATTCATGAACACTGCACGTATTGGTACTGCCGTTCAAGGTCTTGCTGCATCTGAAGGTTCTTTCCAAGGTGCTTTAGCATATGCGAAAGATCGTTTAGCAATGCGTTCACTTTCTGGTCCTAAAGCACCAGAAAAAGAAGCCGATCCAATTATTGTTCACCCTGCTGTTCGTAACATGCTGTTAACTCAAAAAGCATTTGCTGAAGGTGGTCGTGCACTGGTTTACTTATTGTCTCTACATGCGGACGTGGTTGAGCAAGGTGCAACGGAAGAAGAGCGTAAATCTTCTGACAACATCTTGTCACTCCTTACCCCAATTGCAAAAGCATTCTTGACTGAAACAGGTTCTGAATCTGCAAAACACGGCGTTCAAGTGTTTGGTGGTCACGGCTTTATTTCAGAGCATGGTATGGAACAAATCGTTCGTGATACACGTATTGCGTGTCTATACGAAGGGACAACTGAAATCCAAGCGCTTGACTTGTTAGGTCGTAAAGTTTTGGGTACTCAAGGTGCAATGTTGAAAGACTTCACTAAGATTATTCACAAATTTGTTGAAGCAAACAAAGACAATGCGGCAATGAAAGAGTTTGTTGAACCTCTTGCTGCTCTAAACAAAGAGTGGGGCGACTTAACCATGCAAATCGGTATGCGCGCAATGCAAAACCCTGATGAAGTGGGTGCAGCTGCAGTTGATTACATGTATTTCTCTGGCTATGTAACGCTTGCTTACCTATGGGCTCGTATGGCATTGGTTGCTCAGGAGAAACTAGCTGAAGGCACCACTGACGTTGACTTCTACAATGCAAAAGTAACGACTGCTCGCTTCTACTTCAAGAAGATCTTGCCACGTATTCGCTCACACGTTGATGTGATTGCTGGTGGCGTAGAACCATTACTCGCATTAGATGCAGAGCACTTTGCATTCTAAATAATTAATAACTAATTCGATATTCGAAATAGTTGTACTCTTGAGTACAGAAATGAAAAAGGACAGTCATAGCTTTGGCGGTCCTTTTTCTTTATAAATAGAGCGTTATTTCGCTTGGGTCATTTAACAACACTCTCCGTTGTTAATTAAGCTGTCCTAAGTCTACAGAGATTCAAACAATAAACAGGTGAACGAACATGCCAATTTATAATGCCCCACTTGCGGATATGAAATTTATCCTCAATGAAGTTTTCAATGCAGATCAGTTCTGGCAGTCTAATGAAAATCTAACTCATGTAGACAGTGCGACGGCTGAAGCGATCCTCGAAGAAATGGCTAAATTTGCGCAAAACGTAACCCTGCCTTTAAACCGTACAGGTGATGAAGAAGGCGCAACTTTTAGCAACGGCGCAGTGACTACACCTGCTGGTTTTAAAGAAGCGTTTAAGCAATATGCTGAAGGCGGATGGATTGGCTTAGCGGCTGATGAAGAATGGGGCGGTCAAGGCATGCCAAAAATGCTGACGGTTCTTGCAGATGAAATGCTGTTCGCAACCAACCCATCATTCATGCTCTACCCGCTTCTTTCTGTCGGTGCTGGCATGGCGCTGAACAGCTACGCATCGCAAGAACAAAAAGAAACCTATTTACCTAAAATTTACTCAGGCGAATGGTCTGGGACCATGTGTTTAACTGAGCCACATGCAGGTACAGATTTAGGTATTATCAAAACTAAAGCTGAACGTAACGAAGACGGTACCTATAACATTACAGGAACCAAAATCTTTATTACTGGCGGTGACCACGACTTAGCTGAAAACATCATTCACTTAGTTTTGGCAAAAACTCCTGATGCACCTGCGGGTTCACGTGGTATTTCATTATTCATCGTGCCTAAATTCCTAGTGAATGCAGATGGTTCTGTAGGCGAGCGTAATGCAGCAGGTCCAGGTTCAATTGAACACAAAATGGGGATCAAAGCGTCTGCAACTTGTGTAATGAACTTTGACGGTGCCAAAGGTTACTTGGTGGGTAAAGAAAATGAAGGCCTTGCGGCTATGTTCGTGATGATGAACTACGAACGTTTGTCGATGGGGATTCAAGGTTTAGGCGCATCTGAATTTGCTTACCAAAATGCTGCACAGTACGCAACAGACCGTCTACAAGGTCGTAGCGCTTCTGGTGTTCAATCGCCTGCTAAACCTGCAGACAGCATTTTAGTTCATGGTGATGTGCGTCGTATGTTGCTGAATGCACGTGCCAATAATGAAGCATCTCGCGCATTTGCAGTTTACGTGGGTCAGCAACTGGATATCACCAAGTTCTCAACAGACCCTGAAGCGGTGAAAGCAGCCAATGACCGTGTTGCATTGTTAACCCCTATTGCAAAAGCGTATTTAACCGACACAGCATTCCAAGCAACTTTAGATGCACAAATGGTCTTCGGTGGTCATGGTTATATTCGTGAATGGGGCATGGAGCAATGTGTACGTGACTTACGTATTGCACAAATCTATGAAGGCACCAACGGTGTTCAGTCTCAAGATTTAATCGGTCGTAAGACCATTAAATGTGGTGGTGCATTCATCGCAGACTACATTACTGAAATCCGTGACTTTGCTAACGGCTTAGACGCTGACCTAAACTTCATTAAAGATGCAACACTCGATGCAGCAACTGAAGTGGAAGAAGTGACCAAGTATATCCTTGAACGTGCTGCTGAAAGTGCAGAGTTCCCGAATGCTGCAGCAGTAGATTACTTACATGCAGTCGGCTTACTTAGCTTTGCTTATATGTTTGCAAAAATTGCCAATGCTGCAAAAGCTAAAGATGGCGACTTCTATCAAAACAAACTGGCACTTGCAGCTTATTTCGCTCAAAGTATTTTGCCTGAAATCGACTTACGTATTGCAAAAGTAAAAGCAGGTGCAGAAGTCATCATGAACTTCTCTGAAGACTACTTCACCAGCCAAGCTTAATCGCCTAAAGACTGAATAAAAAAACGCCTGCTTCGTCAGGCATTTTTTTATGGCTCAGCTTTATTTTTGCTTTTATACGTCATGTGCATGAAATTTGCTTATGATGCAATAAACCACCATCAACATATCAGGAGGCAGCCATGACTAACCGTGACCCTAAAATAGAGAAAATAGAAACCCTCCTCGATAAACTGGGCAATACTGCAGTAGAAAGCTTTCACTATGTGGCTTTATTTATTATTGGCTGTATGGTGATTTGGTCGGCAGGACATACCGTTTATGAGATCCTGACCATTAAACAATATGCCTCAATTGATGATATTTTACTGTTATTCATCTACTTAGAGCTGGGTGCAATGGTTGGTATCTATTTTAAAACCAACCACATGCCTGTCCGCTTTTTAATTTATATCGCCATCACTGCCCTCACCCGTCTTTTAATTTCCGATATCCAGCATGACCACAAAGCGGATATGGATTTGGTGATTATTACGGGTTCAATTTTAATTATGGCGATTGCAATTTTGGTGGTGCGTTATGCATCGTGGAATTATCCTTCAGTAATTCGGGATAAACATGCCGACAAGCCTTTACCTGAAGGGAAAACACCACGCCCACAAGATGATGAACTCGCTTAATTCTTTATTGACCACTAAAAACCCTCAGTCTAAACAAGGGAGGGTTTTTTGTATCAAGCAAAGATTCATTTATTTTGAATCCGCTTCTAAAGCGTAGCGTCCATTTTCATAGATCCAGTGCATACCTTCAGGTGGGTCTGGCAATTCCAAACGTCGCCAATCGGTAATCAACACATAATCACGGCTTTCAATACTGAAGTCGCCATCCCCATACACATAGCTATTGGTTTCCTGACTATAGGTTGAATAGCTGGGCGCTCGGTAAATAATACTCACACCGGGTCGCATCGGATATCCGCCATGTGGTGGATGGTGCGGAGGCGGTCTGTGATGAGGGGGTTCAATTTGAGGCGGCGATGTAGGTCTAGGCATTGCACCTTGATATGGCCCAGCATAGGTTGGGAAACGCTGGGTTTGCGAAGTCAGCGGTTTTCCATAATAACGCGTCGCGGGTTGAGCAAAACTCAGTGCAGGAAATAAGCTGAGTAAACTTATTCCATAGATTATTTTTAAATATTTCATCATCTTCCTCCACTGAGGTGAATATTATTATTTTAAACCTATTTTATGGATAAAAAATGTACAAGTTTCAATTTTAGATCACTGCCTATTATCACCGCTATAAGGTATGAAGCAGGATTTCTTTGAAAAGCAAAAAATGCATGAGTTTTCAGTTTATACTTAATCTTTGTTTATAAATGTATTGGATGAACAATCGTGGCTGAATTAAGTTTTGATCGACTCTATGAATATTTTGCAAAAGTGCCCAGTATTCAAAAAAATCTGATTGATGCTTATGGCACAGATGGAAAAAGTGCATGGTGGTTTAAGTTTCAAATTGATGTAGATCATCCTTTGGCATGGCAAACGGTACAAGAGCTGGGACATGTACTGAACTATATTTCTAAAAATGAGCGCCTACCGACGCAGTTTTTACCTGTGTCACCCCCGCCATATATGAATGGTGAAGCCAAGCAATTCTTGGCATGGGTCATTCAGTGTAACCATGCTGATTTTCCACCCGATGTCATTTGCGACTGGTTAGAAGCACGTCTACCGAGTCCAGTGGAAGATATTGAAAAATGGAAAATCAAAACCGATCTACATGAACTCGATAGCATGACCGATAAAGATTTGGATCAAATCATCCCGCCAAATCCTGAGCAGTAAAATCTTAAAAATTAAATCTCCCTAAGTCCCTCTTTAAAAAGAGGGGCTTTTCATCTTGTACAACGTAGGAAGTACCGCTTTTCATGAAACGGCAAGAAATGGAAAAAGGAATTCGAAATTAAAACGTCGATAAACCACTCCACTCCATAAAGCGGTATAGCCCATATTTGAGTTTCGACTCATCTTTATATTGCTCATAGCCCACACTCATTTGACGACCATTTAAGTTCGACCATGCCCCATCAAAATATTGCTGTGCATCTGTAAACACCGCTGCGTTAGACTGGCCGATCACACGTAAATTAGTCTCCAAGTTATAATTCTTCAAATTCCGTGCGGTAAAATTCGCTGAACCTAAAATGAGCTCTGCTTCTTGCGCATAGCGTTTTAAAATCATTTTGCTATGACACTGCTCTCCTTGAGTATTACACCACCGCACTGTAATACCTGCATCGTTAAGCTCAGACGCAACTTGACGGTTCGGAATTCCATTCTTTTGACGACCAAATGCATCTTTATTAGGGTCGAGTAAAATCCGAAGTTTAACGCCGCGCTTCTGCGCATCTTTTAAAGCATTGATGATTTGACGCTCAGACAAATAGAACATCGCCAAATCAATCTGGTCATTAGCTTTTGCCGTATTCAACAAGTTGAGGGTTGCATCTAGGATTGCTTTTTCAGTCAGCACCTGTACCTGAGGCTGCGATGGATTTCCTGCAATTTCGCCCAGAATCACCATTGGTACATCGCCCTGAGACATATGTGCTACAGTTTGCTCTGTTTTCAAGACATCAATTGCGGTATTGCCTGTCACCAACAGCGCCACATTGGAATGTCGCGAACTGCCATCATGCGGATTCGCAGATGTGACCAAGGTTTTCCAACCTTCCGCGGTATCGACCACCAATGTTTTGCGGTGATTGGCTTTAAAGTTAAATAAGTTTAAATAACTACGTAGGGTAATTTTTTCATCCCCAAACGGGTTTCTTAACCAACCGCCGTCGGGATTATTGCCTGCATTTTGACAACAGATATACCAAAAACCTGACCAAATAGGGTTAGAAGCACGTAGCGGACGTAAATCGGTTTCAATCACATCCACGCCTGCCTGACGTAACTTACGGTAATGCTCAGGTAATAGCCCGCCATATACCGAGTTAATCGGGTCGGTGATGACTTTGATTTCAATATTCGGATGTAAGCTTCGCTTGACAATCAACGCATCGGTCAACTGACGAGTCAACGCCCGTTGTGATGCTTGAGATGTTCCCACTTCATCGTTAAACAAGAACATATCCAACACAATCGTGGTTTGTGCATCTTCAATCAGTTTAAACACTGCGTTGAAAATATGATGATCTTGTTGCTGCTTGCCTTGTGCATCGATATAGGTTTGATCTGCAATAAATTTGACATCGGCATGACGTAACTTGCCCGTATAGTCCAGCCCATCAGGCAGTGGTTTAACGCTATGGTAAACTGCGGAGATTAAATAAGTCAGAGCCAATAAACCCACCACGACACCGACATAACGGGTCGATGTCCAGTTGAGCTTCTGATGTAATTTTCGAAAGATACGCATAACAAAAAACCTAATCCAATATACTCAGACTAGGTTTTATTGTTTGATTTTTCAAGAGGATTTCTGTTGTCAATGTTTTGGTAGCCTCTCCCTAACCCTCTCCTTAAAAGAGAGGGAGCACCTCCTCTTTACGGAAAAAGTTGGGGTGAAGCTTGAAATAGCACCTTAGAAACTAAAGTCCAGTCCAATTGTGAAGTTACGCCCCACTTGTGGAAGGGTCGATAAGAAAGAAGTATGCGAATAAACCGTCTCATCTAAGAGGTTATTGGCTTTGAAATACACGCGATAATCATTACCCTGCATATACTGACCATTATACGCCAAGCCCAAATTCACCATGTTATAGCCCTCGGTTTCAGTCTCATAGCTTGCAATTTGATCTTGCTCAAACACATGGTAGTACTCTGCCGTTCCTGACCATGTGTCACTAAAGTTAGCATTCACTTTTGTTCCTAAACGGCCAGCAGGCACCCGTGGCGCATTGTCATTGTCAATTTTGCCACGTACATAGTCACCAAAAACACTCATTTTATACACATCATTGATGGCATAAGACGCTTCTGCTTCCGTCCCATAAAAACGCGCTTTGTCTTGGGTGTAGTCTACTAGACGGAAGTTTTCGTAACGGTCTGCGGTTTGAGCATAAATGTAGTTGTCATACCAGTTGTGGTAAACATGAACGTGATAATCAATTTTATCCGTATCGTAATGGAAACCTAATTCTAGATTATTGGACTTTTCGACATCGAGATTTTCATTGCCACGCTCATAGGTATTGGTTGCAAGATGCTTACCATCGGCATAAAGCTCTTGTGCCAAAGGTAAACGCTCTTGATGTGATCCAACCAAAGACAGTTTATAGTTCGGTGCAAACATCCAATTCACAGCACCCGAATAGGACACGGCATAATCATCATAGTCTTTTCGATCAGATTCAATATCAATCGTCTGCTGATCGACACGTGCCCCTAACTCAAAATGGAAGTCATTCCACTGCTTGTGTTCTAAACCAAATACGCTCCACTTTTGCGTCTTGGTCGGCTCTAAAATAGACTCTTCACCCGTGATATCTAATTTTTGTTGATTGTACTGTACGCCAACCACACCTTCCCAATCCGCAATCGGCTGATGCACCATTTCTAGACGCGCATCATAACTCTTACTTTTAAAGGTAGTTGCAACACTATCGCCTTCAATTTCATCATGTTGGTAGTCGGTATAACTGGCATGGGCTCGTAACTTCTCAAACCCTGCAAGCGGATTTAAAATTTCTGTACGGAAGTCATAACGCTCCGACTTTAAGTCAACCCAAGGCTCAGCCTCGTGTTCATCATGATCATGGTCATGTCCATCCGCACCACAATGCAAATGGTCATCGTGCGGGTGACAGCTCTCATATTCATGGCTGTGCCCAGGTAAACCGTATTGATCTTGACGGTTGGTATAGGCGATACCCGCAAAACCACGCTCACCAATCCATGAACCACCAACACTGACAGTTTCGCCTTTGGCAAAGGTATTTCCGACACGACGTTCTTTTTCGAGTTCACCCTCATGCTCATGAAAATAGTTCGGTGCAATATAGTCATTCGCTTCACGCTTTGAACCTTCAACCCGTAGAGCAAACTGACGGCCCAAAGCAACCGTCGCCCCAGCACTGGCCATCTTTTCATCACTGCCAGAGTTGTAGCGTAATCCCGCCGTACCTTCTAGACCTTTTTCAGGCATGCTGGTTGGAATTTTTTGATCGGTGACATTGACTAAACCGCCCACGGTACCTGCACTGTATAACAGGATTGAAGGGCCACGAATGATTTCAATTTGCTTGGCCAAAATCGGATCGACCGTCACGGCATGGTCTGGCGATAAACTGGAGACATCGGCAGTTTCTGAAGCATGTTGTAAGACTTTCACGCGTGGGCCATCTTGACCACGAATCACAGGTCGGCTTGAACCTGAACCATACTGATTTGAATATACCCCCAACTCATCGGCCAAAGCATCCCCAATAGTCGGTGCACGTTCTTTTAAGCTTTTTTGCTCAATCACCTGATCAGCGACTGCAAAATCAGCAGCGGTCTGAACGAGTGGATGTGCTTGGCTGATCAACGTTTCAAGTTGTTGTGTTGTTGTGTCATCTGCAAAAACGGCAGGTGCGACCACCGCCAAAATAGAGAGCGTTATCAAATTTTTATGGAAAGACATGGAACTCACTCAAGCGTACAATTTTTGAATATTGTTATAATATAACATTTCAAATTCATTGCAATAAAAAACATTCCAATCCTAGAAAAAAGATAAACTGCCCTATCCATCTAAGTCGATGCCAACGCCAACAGATCAATGCCCTTTACCATTTCACATGCCGTTCTCGCACCTCCTTTAACCAAACTCAGTGGTGACCGTTTACCCTTTGCTGCCATTGCCATTGGCAGTATGACCCCTGATCTTTATCGACTATTTACACAAGCCAATTCAAATACTACCCACTACTGGACTTCACTGATTCACCCCGATCTTTGGATTGGACTCAGTTTTTGTATTTTGTGGTACGCGCTATTGCGGCCCTGTTTTTATCGTTTTTTAGGTATTCAGCATGAGTTAAGGCTCAGCAGTATGCTGCGTTTTTTTAAATTTTCTGTGGCCGTTATTCTCGCAATACTGCTCGGCACAGCAACGCATCTGTTATGGGACGGACTCACCCATGCTGACTTCCGCACCTTGTTTGGACATGAGTTTCTAAGCCAGAAGATTCCTTTGTTAGGGCACTATTATCCGCTACATCGCATTTTACAAATTGGCACATCGGCACTGGCCCTCCCCTTGTTGGCGTGGATGAGTTGGCGTTATTACCAAACCTATCAGCAACATTTTCCTGTCAGTTTAAAAATCAAACGCTATGCGATTGGACTGTTTATACTCAGCCTTTTGGGCGGTTTAGTCAGTGTCTGGGACTATGCACGTTATATTCCCACGCAAGTGTGGCAGTCAGACCTGTATTATTTTACAGGGCGAAGTATTAATGAATTTAGCCAAGTCGCTTTGCTAATTCTAATCTTTGGCTGCATTCTGTTTTTATTTTTAGATCGAGACTATCGTTTAGGCTGAATTTAGACCAACGCTTAAATGCTATTTCATGCCTTTTTTAAGCTATGCCTTGAGAGTCAATGCCCAAAGAGGCATAATCCTACCTTTATTTCTGGCGGTACGCTGTTTACGTATTCGCTACCTTTAGCCATATAGTTGGATTTTTAACGCCATGATGCGAACTCATTACTGCGGTTCTTTAACCGAAGCTCAAATTGATGAAACAGTAACCCTCTGCGGTTGGGTACACCGTCGCCGTGACCACGGTGGTGTCATCTTCCTTGATATGCGTGACCGTGATGGTCTTGTGCAAGTGGTTATTGACCCAGACACTCCTGAAGCATTCGCAACTGCAGACAAAGTACGTTCAGAATTCGTATTAAAAATTACAGGTCGTGTACGTCGCCGCTACGCAGGCACAGAAAATGCCAATATGGTGAGCGGTCAAATCGAAGTTTTAGGTAAAGAAATCGAAGTTCTTGCTGCATCAGAAACTCCGCCGTTCCCATTGAATGACGACAACACCAATATTTCTGAAGAAATTCGTTTGAAATACCGTTTCTTGGACATCCGTCGTCCTGAAATGTTAGATCGTTTACGTTTCCGTTCTAAGCTAACCAACCTCATTCGTAACTATTTCGAAGACAATGGTTTCTTGGACGTTGAAACTCCAATTTTAACCCGTGCAACGCCTGAAGGTGCACGTGACTACTTAGTGCCAAGCCGTGTTTCAAATGGTAGCTTCTACGCACTTCCACAATCACCACAACTATTCAAACAATTGTTGATGGTGGGTGGTATCGATCGTTACTACCAAATCGCAAAATGTTTCCGTGATGAAGACTTACGTGCTGACCGTCAGCCTGAATTCACCCAAATCGACGTTGAAACATCGTTCATGAGTGACGATGACATCATGGATTTAATGGAAGGCTTAACGGTTAAAATGTTCAATGAATTATTGAATGTAAAATTCGATAAATTCGAACGTATGACTTATGCAGACGCGATGCGTGACTATGCATCGGACAAACCAGACTTACGTATTCCTTTGAAATTGGTTGACGTCGCAGACCTGATGCAAGAAGTTGAATTCAAAGTATTCGCAGGTCCAGCGAAAGATCCTAAAGGCCGTATCGTTGCATTGCGTGTTCCAGGTGCAGGTTCACTACCACGTAGCCAAATTGATGAATACACGAAATTTGTAGGCATCTACGGTGCAAAAGGTTTAGCGTACATTAAAGTAAACGAGCTTGAAAAAGGTATCGAAGGCTTACAGTCTCCAATCGTGAAATTCATTGAGCCAATCGTGCTTGATCTTTTGAAACGTGTTGGCGCAGAAAATGGCGATATCGTGTTCTTCGGTGCAGACAAAGCTAAAGTTGTGAACGATGCCATGGGTGCTTTACGTATTAAAGTCGGTCATGACTTGAAAATGTCGACTTGCGAATGGGCACCGCTTTGGGTGGTTGACTTCCCAATGTTTGAAGAAACAGATGATGGCAAATGGACTTCTGTTCACCACCCATTCACACTGCCTAAATCAAGCGTTGAAGATGTGAAAAATAACCCAGGTGCTGCACTTTCTGTGGCTTATGATATGGTATTGAACGGTACTGAAATCGGTGGTGGTTCACTGCGTATTTATACTTTAGAAATGCAAAAAGCGATTTTTGAAGCTTTAGGCATTGAAGAAGAAGAAGCCGAAGAGAAATTCAGCTTCTTACTAAATGCGTTAAAATACGGTGCGCCTCCGCACGGTGGTTTGGCATTTGGTTTAGACCGTTTGGTGATGTTGATGACAGGTGCTTCGTCTATTCGTGATGTGATTGCATTCCCGAAAACCAAGACTGCTGAATGTCCATTAACTCAAGCACCAGCGCCTGTTGAAGCCACTCAATTGCGTGACTTGGGTATTCGTTTACGTGAAAAAGCAAAAGCTGAAGAAAAGTAATTTTTTCAATTGATTGCTGAATAAGACCCTGCTTAATGCAGGGTTTTTTTATATTACATGGTTTTACTTTGCGATCATGCAGCGTAATGGCATAATAAGCTGCTTTTTTATTGAGAGGTCAGTCTTATGGCAATGCGTCCTGATGTACGTCGACACACGATTGTAATTATTGTGTTTTCACTGGCTCAGTGGTTCTTTATGCGTTACATCCTCGCCAATGAACTGTTCAATATGACCACCAATCAACGTATTTTATACTTTTGTATCAGTAGCCTTGCGGGTGCACTTCTGATTTTTGTGGCATTGATCTATATGGTGCTCAAGGGTAATACCGATAAGCAAGACTGATCATCATGTCGTTTTACAGTACCTTACTTCGTATTCTCCCTCTAACATTTTTGCGTAGTATTGCAAAAGTGGCTGCCTACTTTATTAATCAAAATCCTGATAAGAGTATGCTTTGGAAAACCAGAATTAATATTGGTTTAGCCTACCCAACTCTTTCTTCCGAGCAAAAAGAACAATTGGCACGGGAAAGTGTCACCAAACAATGCCTCAGTTATATTGAGTCTGGAAAATGCTGGGCTATGCCTCCCGAATGGAGTATCCAGCAAATCCATACTGTGCATAACTTAGAAGTCCTGACGAATGCGCTAAAAGACCCGAAAGGTGCGCTGATTATTACCCCACATCTGGGTACATGGGAAATGATGAATGCATGGGTAAACCAATATGGCACCCCGACCATTATGTATAAACCCATGAAAGATAGTGATTTTAATGCCTTTGCCTTACATGCCCGCCAGCGGCTCAATGCAACACTGGTTCCTACTGATGCCAATGGGGTAAAAGCGTTATTTAAGAATTTGAAACAAGGTGGGTTTAGCGTCATTCTACCTGATCATGTCCCTCAACCTTCAGGCGGGGTTGTCGTTCCTTTTTTTGGAATTCCCTGTTTAACTAGTACACTTGCAAGTAAAATGGCGCAAAAAACCCAATGTCGTCTGGTTGGATTAAGCTGTTTCCGCCGTGCGGATGACGATGGATTCGACGTCTATTGCGATGATTTAGATGATCCAAATCTTTACGATTCAGATATTCATCTTGCCACAACTGCGTTAAACCATGCGATTGAACAGATGATCAATCGCTTCCCTGAAGAATATATGTGGGGATATAAGCGGTTTAAAGGGGTGCCTGATTTACCCAACTTTTATTCCCAATTATAGCTTTTTCGTTTAACATTGAATGGTAAATACTCACAATCTAATCTTTGAGCAATTATGATTCTTTTGACCGGCGGACTTGGCTATATAGGCTCTCATGCAGCAACTTTATTAGCGAAACAAGGGCTAGACTTTATTATTTTAGACAATCAATCCAACTCTAAGATTGATGTATTAACACGGTTAGAAAAAATTATAGGGAAACCAATTCAATTTATTCATGGGGATATTCGTGATCGAGCGCTTTTAGATCAATTATTTAAAAACAATCCAATTCAAGCAGTCATACATTTTGCAGGGCTGAAGGCTGTTGGCGAAAGTATGGAAAAGCCACTTCAATATTTCGACTGCAACATTCACGGTAGCATTACGCTTTTTGAGGCAATGGCTGAAGCAAGCATTCATAAACTTGTATTTAGTTCATCTGCTACAGTCTATGGTGAAAATGATAACCCCGAACTTGTCGAAACCATGCCTACTGCGATGCCAACCAACAACTATGGTTATACCAAACTTGTCATTGAACAGATGCTAGAGAAACTAGCTATCGCCAACTCCAAATGGTCTATCGCTATTTTACGTTACTTCAATCCAATTGGTGCTCACCCATCAGGCTTAATTGGTGAAGATCCGCAAGGCATTCCAAACAATCTGTTACCATTTGTCGCCAAAGTCGCTACGGGTGAACTTCCTATTTTAAATGTTTTTGGAGATGACTACCCAACCCCTGATGGCACCGCTATACGCGACTATATTCATGTCATGGATTTGGTCGATGGTCATATTAAAGCACTTGATTATATTCAAAATAAAAGTGGGTGCTTTATTTGGAATCTCGGCACAGGAAAAGGTTCATCTGTCCTAGAAATTATTAAAAATTTTGAAAACGTGACTGGACAAAAAGTACCCTATCAAATCGCTTCTCGCCGAGCAGGTGATATTACTGCGTGTTGGGCAAATCCTGAAAAATCTAAACAAGAATTAGGTTGGCAAGCTCGATTTAATCTTAATCAAATGATTGAAGATTTATGGCGGTGGCAGACTTCACGTTGAGTAAAACTGAGATTTCCATGAGTTAATTTCTGACTCGGGCAATGTAATATCAACAGCCCAAGTCGAATTAATCATTTGATCTAAGTCGTTCAAACAATCTCGCGTTACTACAGGCAAATTGAAATCTTTGTGCATTTCTATCGCACGATTATCAATACCTATAATGATTGCTCTCTTCTGACTTTGTAATGCTCGGATACCTGCATGCAATCTTGTCCCAACAAAATCAATGTCATTATTTTTCAATAATTGATTATATGCAGTTAGATTACACGGAATAATTTCTATCTTCTGATAAAGCTCAGCGTTTATTTTGCTTAACCTTGCAAAATACTCAAGATCAAGCGACCCCTGCGCCCAGAAGTAAAGCTTGGCATAATTCCGACTTAAACACTCAATCAGATACTAATCAGCTTTCTCATTTTGGCTGTAATCAGTGAGTGTAAAAACAACCTTCGATGCCTTACGCTGTGGAATACTTTTTTGTACCGATTGATCCAGTTGCCACAGCGTAGGACACCCTGTATTCACAACATTCTTAATACCACAAAGTTTTAATTTTTCAAGGGTATAGGTATCACGCACAGAATGCGTGAATGTTGAATGTAGTGCCTTTTTATAAAATGCTTTTGCTGTACATTCAGGAGATTCTGCATAAGGATTCCATCCTACACCCATCAAAATCGCTGGTTGCATGACATAAGCATCGAAGAACCGAATAGACCATTGATTTTTTCGTGCACGATAACGCCAATAATTTCTTAATAGATTTGTCCCACCGACAAATGCCAGTTCATTTTTCCAAGCTTGTTTTAAGGTAGATTGTGCCAAAGCATAATGAGTTGGATAATGAACAAACTGTTGTGCAGGAAACATCGACTCAAGGTGATACATCACGGCGTCCATGATGATTTGATCACCCAAATTAAGTGAACCAACTGCCGCAAGTGTAAGGTCGATGCTTCATTGAGCATCGGTATCGCTTCCTTAATGCGTAGATTACCGACAGGAGCAATACTGCCTTTTTCCAACTAAATGCTATCCTGTTCAGCAAATGGAATATGTTGTAGATTCAGATAGTTCACCCAGTAACGGCGCGCAGCCCCCGCAGGCATAATATCTTGTAAAAAACCAAACCAATGTTTTGCTTCATGCTGAATAATGAGTTGTACAGGTAGCACAAGACTACATGCATATTGGTCTCGACGGTCTATATGCCCAATCGCGTAATCCAGATCATATTCAAGTACACACGAACCACTCATTCCTTTTTCTGGTTCAAATAAAGTGAGTTTGGCAATAAATATCTAGCCAGTCAAAGTTTATCAGGGCTTGAATTGTTAAATACTTCATAGCAATTTGCGCAATATTTTTCTCAAATATACTACAAAAAGATCAATATGCGCATCTATTTGCGCAAATATAAAGTAATAGAAGCATTTTGCGCAGTATTTTGCTCACAAGCATTCACTCTATAATTGGTGTAAAACAAGCTGGATTGACCGTTTCCCAGCAGGAGTATATGTGGAGTTATAAGCGGTTTAAGGGTGATGTTGAACAGCATCCTTTTAAGCTAATTGAGCTAAGGTAAATTTACCTACAATAATTGAAAAATGTTATATAATCTTTAAAATTTTTTAAAGCTAGAATTATGCAAGTTAAACTCATCCCCTTACAAACACATGGTGATGAACGAGGCTCACTTATCGCCTTAGAACGGGACAAAAATATTCCCTTTGAAATCAGACGTGTTTATTATCTTTTTAATACTGGTTCAGACGTCCGACGTGGTTTCCATGCCCATAAAAATTTGAATCAAGTCGTCATTGCAGTCCGCGGATCTTGCAGATTTCTTTTAGATAATGGAAAAGAAAGAATTTCCTTATTATTAGATAACCCAGCTGAGGGTTTATTGATTGATTCGTGCATATGGCGAGAGATGCATGACTTTTCAGAAGATTGCGTGTTACTGGTTTTAGCTAGCCAACATTACGATGAAGCAGACTATATCCGCGATTATGATGAATTTCTAGGAATACATACATGAGTAATATCCATCTAACCGCTATTATTTCTCCTAAAGCTCATCTCGGAAAGAACATAACCATCGGTGCAAATACTATTATTTATGACAATGTATCTATCGGTGACAATTCAATCATCGGTGCTTTTTGCGAATTAGGTGTTAAAAATCATTTATCAAATAATCAAATATTAAAGATTGGTGAAAATTCTACAATTCGCTCGCATAGTATTTTTTATGAAGGTTCAACTTTTTCTGAAGGCTTAACTACAGGGCATCGAGTTACTGTTAGGGAAAAGGTTGTTGCTGGTAAGAACCTACAAATTGGAACTTTATCTGACTTACAAGGGCATTGTGAAATTGGAGATTATGTTAGATTTCACAGCAATGTACATATCGGGCAAAAAAGTAAAATTGGAAATTTTGTATGGATTTTTCCCTATGTAGTTTTAACGAATGACCCCTACCCACCCAGTGAAAATTTAGTGGGCGTGACTATACAAGATTTTGCGGCGATTGCAACAATGAGTGTTATTTTACCAGGTGCAACTATTGCCGAAGGTTGTTTAATTGGCGCTCACAGTACAGTTAAAGGTTCAACAGAATCACATTGTATTTATGTTGGTAGTCCTGCAAAGAATGTAGGTGCAACATCAAAAATCATACGCCCTGACGGCACTCCGGCCTACCCATGGACACAACATTTTAAACGTGGGTATCCAGACGATATAACGCAGAGTTGGTAAAATGATCCCTTTCCTAGATTTAAAAAATAACAATCAGCAATATCGTGATGAATTAATCGCGGCGTGTACCCGTGTTATTGATTCGGGTTGGTATATTGGCGGCAAAGAATTAGAAACGTTTGAACAAAACTTTGCTGACTATTGTGGTACACAATATGCAATTGGCGTTGCCAATGGCTTAGATGCGCTTATTCTGACTTTGCGTGCATGGAAAGAATTAGGCAAGCTCCAAGACGGTGATGAAGTCATTGTGCCGTCCAATACCTATATCGCCAGTATTTTAGCTATAAGTGCAAATCAGCTCACTCCTGTTTTGGTAGAGCCTGATCCAAACTCTTTTAATATAGATCCACAAAAAATTGCAGCGGCAATCACCCCTAAAACCAAAGTGATTTTACCAGTTCACCTTTATGGTCAACTTGCTGCCATGCCTGAAATTATAGCACTTGCCAAAAAATATCATCTTTTGGTACTAGAAGATTCTGCACAAAGTCATGGTGCTGAATTACATGGTAAAAAAGCAGGAAATTGGGGTGATGCGTCAGGTTTTAGTTTCTACCCAGGCAAAAACTTAGGTGCTTTAGGCGATGCAGGGGCTATTACAACCAACGATGCTGAGCTTGCGCAAATGCTAAAAGCATTACGTAATTATGGCTCACATGAAAAGTATAAAAACCTAGTCAAAGGTGTAAATAGTCGGTTAGATGAAATACAAGCAGCCATGCTTGATGTAAAACTTAATTTTTTAGAACAGGAAACAGCCTACCGCCGTAAAATTGCTCAAATGTATTTGCAAGGAATAAGCAACCCTCTCATTCAACTTCCGATCATACAAGGCAATGCAACAGAATATCAGCAACATGTTTGGCATTTATTTGTCATCCGTACTCAACATCGTGATGCCTTACAGCAATATTTAGCTCAAAATAATATACAAACTTTCTCTGTACACGACAAATTTCACAGAACCCTTATCCTATCAGGGTTCTGCCT
>JADHEF010001172.1_pt1 | contig 18221 bp, 19 predicted proteins | sample 8952391 | NCBI WGS metagenome assembly JADHEF01 (sample SAMN16124439, study PRJNA663245) | bioreactor sludge metagenome | isolation source: sludge (nitrite) | place: India:Bengaluru | collected 2019-02-28
GCATGGAGAACAACTCACGTCCAATAGATGATGGGGCGGCGATTTTAGGGGCAAGGTGTGGGGATGAGCAATGCTGGCGTGCAAAAGTGGGAGCCAGCGCCGGTTTCTGAAGGCTGGGTGAATATCACGCTCTCGCCTTGTCTGATGCGGGCTGTGGGCACTATGGCTCGGGGGGCGGGCTGTCAGGTGACAAAAAATCCCGATTTTTTTCTCAAGGGAAGGGAATAGAGGCCGATATATAGGTTAGGCGGCGATTACTGCCATAAAGGCAGAAAAAAGAAATTAAAGTCTTGTGAAAAGGCGCCGTTAACTAAACATATCAGGCACAAAACACAATAAAGCCTGAGTGAATTAAAGTTAAATTTTAATAGCTTAGGAGAAAAATCATGAGTCTGTATATCAATACCAACGTTTCATCGCTCAACGCTCAGCGTAACATGATGAACAGCACCAAATCCCTGGATACCTCCTACACCCGTCTGGCCTCCGGCCTGCGCATCAACAGCGCCAAGGACGATGCGGCAGGTCTGCAGATCTCCAACCGTCTGACCTCCCAGATCAACGGTCTGGACCAGGGCAACCGCAACGCCAACGACGGCATCTCCCTGGCGCAGACCGCAGAAGGGGCCATGGATGAAGTGACCGGCATGCTGCAACGTATGCGTACCCTGGCCCAGCAATCTGCCAACGGCTCCAACTCTGATAAAGATCGTGTGGCTCTTCAGAAAGAGGTAAATCAACTGGGCGCCGAAATCAACCGTATCTCCACCGCCACTACCTTCGCGGGCACCAAACTGCTGGATGGTTCCTTCGGTGGGGTCTTCCAAGTAGGTGCTGATGCAGACCAGACTATAGGGTTTAGCCTGAAACAGGCTAATGGATTTAGTATTTCTGGTATTGCTGCTGCTGCATCGGCATCGGTTACTGTTGTAGCTGGCCCAAATGGAAGTACAACGTCAACTAATGATGTGGTAGATATTTTTGTTGGCGGTGGAGCCGGCGGTATCAGCATCAGCACCCAGGCTGGTGCACAGAAAGTTCTTGCGGCTGCAGATGCCATGCTGGAGGTTGTGGATGGCAAACGAGCTGAGCTGGGTGCGGTACAGAACCGGCTGGATTCCACCATTCGTAACCAGGCCAACATCTCCGAGAACGTGAGTGCCGCTCGCTCCCGTATCCGTGACGCGGACTTCGCGACCGAGACTGCCAACATGACCAAGCAGAACATTCTGCAGCAGGCCGCCTCCAGCATTCTGGCCCAGGCCAACCAGCGCCCGCAGTCTGCACTCTCCCTGCTGCAAAACTAATCAGGGCCAGTTTGAGAAAAAGAAAAGGGCGGTGTTCAGGCCGCCCTGGTAAACAAGATGGAACAATGGGGTGTTCGGATTTACGCCTTGTCCTATCGAAAGAGAAGTTCTCTTATTGGTATACCCCTCGAGTGTTGCGCAGATCGTTCACTCTGTCACCCCCGAGGTTGTTCTCCTGAGCGTAAGCTCTTCTTTGGCCGACATTGTCGGCCTTTTTTATGGGCGCCGAAAAATCGACGGTCATAATGCAAGGCATAATCTGTGCCAAGTTTCTCTGCGCTCTTAGGTAATACGAACAGGGTAATGATCATGAGAAGTAGGTATTCCTGATTGAGCTCACCTTGCCGTCTCCACCTTGGGCGGATAGTGTTTGCCTCTTTGTTGGTTAGGGCGGCAATAAATTTCCTAAAGCTTCCGATGGTGCTGCCGTTACAGAGTATGAAGCAAATTGAGGGGTGTTCGGAAATCCAACATTTGCGCAACTGCGGGTCCCTTGTCCGTTCAAACAGAGGGCCCGCCAGATGGTACAGACTGTTCAATCTGTCCGTCTGAACGGTGGGCCCCTGACTGTATAGATGCAAACAGAGCCCGCAGTTTCTTGTTCATCAGGAGAAATCTTTTATGGCCATGTTTATCAATACCAACACTTCATCACTGAATGCCCAGCGCAACTTGATGAATACCAGCAAATCTATGGATACCTCTTACACCCGTCTGGCCTCTGGCCTGCGTATCAACAGCGCGAAAGACGATGCGGCGGGTCTGCAGATCTCCAACCGTCTGACCTCCCAGATCAACGGTCTGGATCAGGGTAACCGCAACGCCAACGACGGTATCTCCTTGGCGCAGACCGCTGAAGGGGCCATGGACGAAGTGACCAGCATGCTGCAACGCATGCGTACCCTAGCCCAGCAATCTGCCAACGGCTCCAACTCCGACAAGGATCGTGCCGCGTTACAGAAGGAAGTGAATCAGCTGGGGGCCGAGATCAACCGTATCTCCAAAGACACCACCTTCGCCGGTACCAAGCTGCTGGATGGCAATTATAAAGGCAGTTTCCAAGTTGGGGCAGATGCTGATCAAACTATCGGTTTTAGCCTGAAACAGGCGAATGGATTTAGCATCTCAGGTATTGCTGCTGCAGCATCTGCGACGGTTACAGTTGTAGCAGGTCCTAATGGTAGTACAACGTCAACTAACGATGTGGTAGATATTTTCGTTGGTGGTGCTGCTGGCGGTATAAGCATTAGTACTCAGGCCGGCGCGCAGAAAGTACTTGCGGCTGCTGATGCAATGTTGGAAGTGGTTGATGGTAAGCGTGCCGAGCTGGGTGCTGTGCAAAACCGTCTGGACTCCACCATTCGCAACCAGTCCAATATCTCGGAAAACGTCAGCGCCGCACGCTCCCGTATCCGCGATGCGGACTTTGCGACCGAAACCGCCAACATGACCAAGCAGAATATCCTGCAACAGGCGGCTTCCAGCATCCTGGCCCAGGCCAACCAGCGTCCGCAGTCAGCTCTGCAGTTGCTGGGTTAAACCGTTAACATGATCTAAGGAGCAGCAGATGGTCAACGAATCGATAGTCATGCCCTCTGTTACTTCGACGCCCACACAACATGGCGGCCCTCAGGCCGCCATGCCTGTCTCTTCTCCTGTCGTGGGTGGAGAAAGCCAGGCAAAACAGGCAAGTATCGAGCCGGCAGTCAAGCCATCAGCAGCCAAGCCATCAAAGGAGCCCTCTGTTCATGCCAAAGCGCAGGAGTTGAACAAAGAGAAAGCCTTGATGGATAAACAGGCCCAAGAATTGCAAGAAAGGTTGGACAACCTCAGCAAAATGAAGGGGTGGACGATCAATTTCAGCCTGATCCCCGAGCTCGAGCAGCCGGTGATCAAGGTAATAGACGCGGAGACCAAACAAGTCATCCGCCAGATCCCGAGCGAAGAGATGCTCTTGATGAACAAAAGGTTGCAGTCCATGGAACAGTCTGGAAACACGATTTCCAGCCTCTCCGGACTGCTGTTCGATGGTCAGGTGTGACCCAATTTTTTAAGTCGATAGACAGGAGGACGTGATGGCAATTACCTCTGCGGGGGCGGGGTCTGGACTCGATCTTGAGAGCGTGATCTCGGCGAGCGTATCGGCCAAAAAAGCCCAACTGCAACAGCCGATCATTACCAAGCAAAACAGCACCCAGATTACCTTGTCTGGCATCGGTCAGCTGAAGTCCTCCATCTCTGCCTTTACCGACATCCTCGACAAACTGAGTGCGCCTGGCGCATTCAACAAGCGCGCCATCAACATCACCCAGAGCAAGGATGACCCTGTGCTGAAGGTGGAGAGCAAGTCTGGCGCCTCCAATGGGCAATACAACATCATCGTCAATAAGTTGGCGGAAACGAGTCGTCAGGAAGGGATTTTCGATAGTTCCACTACCTCACTGGTCACTCAGGATGGACAACTGACCTTCCAGGCTGGCGACAAGACCTTCAAGGTGGATGTGAAAGCGGGCGATACCCTGCAAGACATTCGCAAGAGCATCAACAGCAATGGTGACAACTTCGGCCTCAGTGCCAACATCGTCAACACGGCGGATGGCAAGGCCAAGCTGGTGATAGACTCCGGCATCTCGGGAGATGGCAAGGATCTGACCATCACCGGGAATACCGCCGAACTCGCCATCTTTGAGGCCGGCGGCGGCGTCATGAGCCAGACCCGGGCGGCCAGCAGTGCCGAGATCAACGTGGATGGCAACGTCCTCAAGAGCGATACCAACACCTTTGATGATTCCATTCAGGATCTCAAGGTGACAGTACTTCGCGTTTCGGACAAGGACAGCGCAGGGGATCTCAAGGCCAACAAGGTCGATATCACAACCGACAAGACATCCATTCAGGATCTGGTCCAGCAGTTTGTGGATGGTTACAACACCCTGCAGGACCAGATGACTGCCCTGAGCAAGCGCAATAGCTTCGTGGGGGGGGAGAAGCAGGACGATGGCGGCGCGCTGGCGGGGGACTCCACGACCCGTGCCATCAGCTCGTTCATGAGCAACTTGCTGGTCAGTCCCTCCCAGAACAGCAGCACCTACTCCACCATCTTCGAGGTTGGCATCAAGATGGACAACAAGGGGAAGCTGTCGCTGGACAAGACCAAGTTCGGCGAGGCCGTCGACAAGAACTTCGATCAGGTAGTGGCACTCTTTGGTGAGGAAAAGGGGCTGGCGGCCACCTTGAATTCCGGCCTGAAGGAGTACACCAAGAGTGGCGGCATGTTGGCCCAGCGGGAAGATGTTCTGAATTCGGACTTGCGTGCGCTGACCCAGAAGACGGCGACGGCAAATGCCCAACTGGCAAAATATGAAGCGGCATTGCGTGCCCAATATGCCAGCCTGGATGCCTTGCTGGTCAAGATGAACAATTCTGCATCTGCATTGGCCACCTTGCAGACGAATTATCAGAACTCTTGATAGATCGAGAGACGTAAAATATGTACAAACGCAATATCAAAGCATATACGGCTGGCAATCTTGCTGCCGATCTGGCCACGGCAGATCCCCATCGCGTCATCCAGCTGATGATGCAGGGTTGCCTGGAGCGCCTGGCCCAAGCCAAGGGCGCCATAGAGCGCAACGACATGGAGGCGAAATCCATCGCCGTTTCCAAGGCTCAAGGATTGTTGCACGGGTTGCAGGATGCACTGGATCTGAGCCAGGGAGCCATGGCCGAGAATCTTTACGGGCTCTATGCCTATATGGATGAACGAGTCTGGGATGCCAGCCTGGCTCGGGACGTCGCTCCCCTGGACGAAGTCATGGCGCTGATGCTGACCATCAAGTCTGGCTGGGATCAACTGCCAGAAGCAGAAAAGCAGCAAGGTTTTCAGATGAGACAGCAGTTGGGTGAGCTGTGAGCGGCACGTTGGCGGCCCTCGAAGCGGCAATGGCCAATAATGCCCATCTGATCGAAGAGTTATTGCAACGCCAGGAGTATGACGAGGCCTTGCAATGCATGGATGAACGGCTGGCATTGATCGACAGTCTGGTGCAACTGGCCAGCAAGGATCCGGCACAGCAGTCCGTAGTGGCGGCCCTGGCCGCTGCGCTGTCTATCCAGGAAGAGAACCTGAAGGCCCTGGCGGCCAGCCATCATCACGCCATTTTCGAACGGCTGGCGCAGGTCGGGAGAGCCAACCGGGCCGGGCAAGCCTATCGCGTGAACAGCAAGGAGTACTGATGTCCCTCAATATCGATGCGGCCCTGGTTCAAGCAGAACAGGAAGCTCGGCGGCTTCAACAGCAGGCGGATCAGGAAGCGGCCATGGCGGTGGCCTTGCCGCTGCGCTTTGAACAGAATATGGCGGCATTTCGCCAATATATTCCTCATATCGCCGACATGTATGAGGCATACCAGCCCGCCCGCCCATTCCGATTCTTCTGCAACGAGAATGGCCAGCCCAACCTTGCCTGGCTTGATGATGGTGTGGCAGTTTACGGGGCTGAGCCTTATCTAACCTGCGAGACCTTGGTGTCCGAGTTCATGGATAGAGGGACCTTGTCTAAGTTCTCCTTCAGTCATGAGGCCAATCCCCTCGGTTTCATGCACGTGGAATACCTTAACAGGCTCAACACCTATCTGGGTGAGCTTTCCTCGCAAAAGCAGATGCTGAACAAGGTGCCCCATGAGGTGCCTAGTGCCCTGATATTTGGGGTGGGCTTGGGGTATCACCTTGGCTATCTCTATGAAAGATGTAAGATTGGTACTCTCTTCTTGTTTGAGCCGGATCTGGATCTTTTTTATGCATCCCTATTCTGCTTCGACTGGGCACCTCTGTTGACTTATTTGCATCAGGAAAATCTGGGACTGCACATTCTACTTGGGCAAGACGAAGAGACTATTGTAAGAGATTTCTCACTTGCTATTCATCGCAGAGGTGCTTTTCTTATTGCCAATGCTTTTGTGATGTGGGGATATCAGAACGATAAAATAAAAGAGTTGATGAAAAAGGTTCAGCAGGAGTATCACCTTCTTGCCATGGGATGGGGTTTTTTTGATGATAACCTTATCGCGCTATCCCATACAATCAATAATGTTGAGCGAGCAGTTCCGTTCTTGTTGAAGGGAAAGAAAATTTCTCCTGATTTATCTCGCGTGCCTATATTTGTTATTGCCAACGGCCCTTCATTAGATCAGTCTATCGAGATAATTAAGAAGAACAAAGATAAAGCGCTCATTATTTCTTGCGGCAGCGCTATCTCTGCGCTGCATAAAATAGGAATCAAGCCAGATATTCATGTAACAGTGGAGCGTACAAAGATAGTGTACGATTTTTTATCTGGTTTAAATGATTCCAATTATCTGAGAGATATTTTATTATTAACTACAGATGTGACGCACCCTGATTGTTCAGCATTGTTTGGTCAATCTGTATTTACATTAAAGCGCAATGAGCCAGGTGCTGCATTGTTAAAATCTTATTTTCCAGAGATGCAATATTACGCTGAATTCGGTGGAGTAAATCCACTTGTGGGAAATATTGGTGTCAGCGCGCCTGTGCACTTAGGTTTTAAAAATATCTACTTGTTTGGACTAGACAACGGCTATAAAGATAAAGGACATCACCATTCTAGGTTCAGTGCATACTACAATAATAAGACGAATGCCCAGATTCTTGGCGAGTTGATGTATGGTGATAACCAATGGCAACGGAAGGGGAATTTTGGTGGCATGGTTATCAGCAACGCCATGTTTGACACTTCACGTCGTGTGATTGAACAAGTACTAGCCACCCATGATGATGTCCGATGCTTTAATTGTAGTGATGGCGTTAAAATAGAAAAAACGAGACCACTACCAAGTGTCGAAATACGCCTGTCTGCGTCAATAGATAAGTCTTCTGTCATTAAAGAAATCCTTGCTCTCTGTGCACCGATTAATTTAACAAAACAAAATGTTGAGCCTTTGCTGGATATTGAGTTTTTTAACATGTTTGTCGATAAAATGTTCGTTGAATGGCAACGTGACTTTACCTCTAGAAATGAGATCAACCAACTCATGCTGCGTAACTTTGGCTATCTTGAGCAGATTTTTGCTACACGTCAGCAACACATTGCGCGTACTATGATTGGCTCGATGAATTATGTATTTACCCTGCTTAGCTCCATTCTCTATTCTTTTGAAGGTGAAGAAGAAACATTAATGCTGATGCAGCCAGCCATTGGCCTCTGGCTTGAGTTTTTGGAAAAGGCAAAGGAAATGTATCCACAAGCGCTTGACAGTGTGGATATGATTGATAATGAAGTAATGAACTTATTTAGAGCGTAACAATGAAACGCCGACATTGAGTCGGCGTTTCATCATTGTTTTTGAGTTTTTATTTTTCCTAGCAAAACCACATCTGACCACCCTGATGGCGTCAGGACGTGTTCTTTTCTTTGCCCCTCAACAATAAAGCCATTGCTTATGAAGGCGTTGATGGATGCTAGATTGTCGGCATATGCACCGGCGGTTAATTTATGAATGTTCAGGGTGTCAAAACAATAGTCAGCAACGATGCCAATGGCAGTGGTCGCAATCCCTTTCCCCCAAAAATTTTTATCACCAATAATTATTCCTATCTCTGCTCTGTGATGGTTTTTATCTATCTCTGAGACTTTTATATTTCCAATGTGTGTTCCTGTATCATCATCAATAATAGCTAGCATTAATTCTGACTTATTTTTTTGATGATAATAATCCAGAAGGATGTGCATACTCCACTCAGTAAATCGAGACTCAAGATATTGATTTATCTCTTTGTCATTCAACCAGCTGCAATATTGATGGGTGATGTCTAAGGTTGTTAAGTTTCTTATTGTAATGCTAAGGTCTTTCTTGGTTTTTTTCTGTAATAAGATATCACCTTTTTTCATGTTAAAATCCTTTTGCTAATTATATGGGTGGCGTTATCTGAGTCAGGGGAGTATCAATAAAACCTCGTTTGGTATATTCTCTTTAGATTCCGCTCTAATATATTAATAGCGCAACAGGAAAAATATTAATTGTTAATTTAGATATAAAGAACATTTGCCATGCTCAATGCCTTGTATGGCACTGGCCGAGGGATCCACGCCATAGCAGCGGGCGCCGTAATGATCGGCCAGCTGCGCCAGGCGCCAGCCGTTGGCACAACCAATCTCCAGGATCCTGGTGGGTTTGCTGCCCAGGTATTCCAGCGCCTTGAAGATGGGGTCGCTTGCCAGGGACTTGTCGAGGATGGCCACCTTGTTGCGCTCGTACAACTCGTTCCCTTCCCGGGCCATGAAGACGTTCTTCTGATCCATGTCGTGCTCCTAGACCGTTAGGATACCAATGACCAGGCCAGCGGCGTACCGGCCTGGATATCCTGGCTGGCACGGCGACCCAGCAGGGAGGGAAGGTGAACCGGGGGCAACCCGTGGGCTGGCCGGATGGAGCGGACATTGCGGGACGTGAAGGTATCTCCCGCTTTCATGTCCTCGCAGACGAAGAGGGAGCGGGCAAATTGCCGGTTTCGCAGCGTCTTGTCGTTGAGTTGGTAGCTGACCTCTCCCAGAGCGGCCTCAACTTGTCGTACTCCCTCGACCATATGAGCGAATTCATCCGGTGTCATGGAGAAGGAGGCATCCGGCCCACCCAAGGTGCGGTCCAGGATGAAATGCTTCTCTATCACGCGGGCGCCCAGGGCGGCGGCAGCCATGGCGACCGCCTCTCCCAGGGTGTGGTCGGACAATCCCACCTGGACACCAAACGTCTGCCTCATATTGGGGATAGTAAGCAGGTTGGCTTCTTCCACTGGGGCGGGGTAGGAAGAGGTGCACTTGAGCAATGTGATGTCGTGATTGCCCACGCGGCGGCAGGCCTGTACGGCGGCATCGATGTCGGCCAGGGTGGCGATGCCGGTCGAGATGATCATCGGCTTGCCCTTGCTGGCGGTGTACTCAATCAGAGGAATGTCGGTGATTTCAAACGAGGCGATCTTGTAGAGAGGGACGTCGAGAGCCTCCAGAAAATCGACGGCACTGGGGTCGAAGGGAGTGGAGAAGAAGATGATCCCCTCCTTGTGTGCTTCCGCCTGGATGGCGGCATGCCACTCCCAGGGTGTGTATGCCTCTTGATAGAGCTTGTGCAGGGTGGTGCCATCCCAGAGAGTGCCCTGATTGATCTGGAAGTACTCATTGTCGCAGTCAAGGGTGATGGTGTCGGCCGTATAGGTCTGGATCTTGATGGCATCGGCCCCGCACGCTTTGGCCGCGCGCACTGTCGCGAGGGCCGTTGCCAGGTCGTGGCCGTGATTGGCCGACAGCTCGGCAATGATGAAGCATCGATTCGGATTGATGACGCTAGCCATGGCTTGGGTCATGGATGTTTCCACTCCTGTTCAGTGATCCCCATGAGCATGAGATCGACATAATTGGTTGTCTGGGGGCGGCTGACGGCCTCTCGCCAGGCGCCTTCATGGCGAAAGCCGGCGCGTAGATAAGCCTGGATGGCTCTTTCATTGTCTGCCGCCACCTCGAGCTTGAGGGTGTGCAGCTGGGCGACCTCGAAGGCGAGCCGGTTGACGGTGGCCAGCAGGCGGGCGCCCAGCCCCTTGTCGGGGCGAAAGGGATTGCGATAGATCCCGAGCCAGCCCAGGCGGTTGTGCCAGTCCAGCCTATGCAGGGAGATGACGCCGGCAGGCCCCTTGTCGTCCTGGCAGAGATAGTTGACGTTGCGAGTGTCCTGAGACTGACGTGCCATGAAGGCACGGTGCGCAGCCAGAGTGATGTCACCCCCTGTGTTCATCCAGCGAGCGACCTCCGGGTGGTTTCGCATCTGCCAGACGGTGATCACTTGCTGTTCGTCCAGCATGGCGAAGGGGATGAGGTGGATCCCGGCGAGATTGAAGCTCTGCTGCAGCACTAGGCCTGGTTGAGCCATGCGAGTGCCTCCAGGGTGCCGTTGCCAGCCATGAGTGCCTGCAATCTGTGCGTCCGTCTGGCGCGCTCGTCCGATGCCGACAGCCTGGACAGCCCCTGTTCCAGGTGGGAGAGCAAGGCCGGATCATGCCACCATTCCCCAGAGAGAAAGGCATCAGGGCCGCACCAGCCCGCCAGCTGGTTGGCCTGGTTGTCGGCGACGCCGATCAGCATGCCGGGCAAGCCACAGCGGGCGAGCTCATAGGCCGCTTGCCCGGCTGCGCTGATGGCCAGATCGCAGTGGCACATGAGATCCGCCATCTGGGTTGCGTCGAGGTTGTGATACTGCCGGCATCCCCACAGGCGGGGATCCGGTTCCCGGTTGACGACGTGCAACTCGGCATCCGGGGCGTGCTGGTGCAGTAAGGTCACCAGACTCGGCGTCAGGTCGCGGATGTCGGTTCCCCCCATGATGATCAGGATGCGCTCGATGCGCTCGGAGACTTGAGTGCGAGGAGGCACGGACCAGAACGGGGGGCGCAGGGGCTGCCAGCCCGGTCCCCACCGCCAGGTGGCGGAGCCGGATGGGGTGCCCGGGGCGCCGGGGCAGGCGTGGATCACCAGCCCCTGGGGGTAGTCCAGCCGTTCGGTGTCATCGAGGTACAGTACCCGTGCAAAGCCTGCCGATATGCTCTGCAGGGTCTCCAGAGTGGCCGAATAGGAGTCGACAATGGCGACCGCCCGCTGCGGGGAGATACGCTGCTGCTGCCAGTTGCCCCAGCTGACGGATTCCCCCCTGAGCATGGCTTGCGCAAGTTCATCGCCCTCTATCACCCAGTGGACCTGGCCCCCCTGTTGTCGCCAGGCCTGCGCATAGGCGCCGCAGCGGCTGAGGTGACCGAGACCCCGGGCCTTGTCCCCTTCACTGAAAATCCACAGTGGCAGCACTCAGCGCACCTTGAATACCGGCTGGATGGGTTCGCCGTCCAGAGCCTGATGGACGGCCTTGTCCGCGTCCAGGCGGATAAGCGCCGGTAGGACCTCGGCGTAGACGGCCAAGAGGGTCTGGACATCCTCTTCGCCGTGGGCAAGGTTCAGGTTGTGACTGCCGAGGCTGAGGATGCCCCGCTTGCATAGCTCCTGGATGAAATAGCTCTTGAGCAGCCAGCTGGAGTGGTTGGGGGAGTCGCCGATGAGCAGGAAGCTCCAGCTCGGATGACCGGCGCTCTGCAACCAGCTTGGGGCGTTCAACTGCTGGAGCAGGGCATCGAGCCCGCTCTGCAGTTGCTGGCCTCGCTCGGCCAGCCGTGCTGGCACATCGAGCCGGCGCATCTTCTTGATGACGGCGTTGGCCGCCGCGAGGGCGATGGCATCGCCGCCGAAGGTGCCGGAGAAGAAGATGTCCTCCATGCGGCGCATGTACTGACGGCGGCCCACCACGGCGGAGATGGGGAAGCCGTTGGCCATGCCCTTGCCGAAGGCGGCCAGATCCGGCGTGACGCCAAACAGGGTCTGGGCGCCGCCCAGATGGAAGCGAAAACCTGTGATGGTCTCGTCGAAGATGAGCAGGGCGCCGTGATCATCGCACAATTGACGCAGACCGGGCAGGAAGTCCGGAGCGGGCCAGACGACGTTCATGGGTTCCAGGATCACGGCGGCAAATTCGCCGGGATGGGCCTCGAGCTGCGCCTTGAGAGAGGCCAGATCGTTGTAGTCGAAGCGATGGGTGAGCTCGCGCACGCATTCGGGCACTCCCAGATGGCGGGTGGTGGAGCCGATGTACCAGTCCTGCCAGCCGTGATAGCCGCAGACGGCGACCCGCTCCCGTCCGGTCACGGCGCGGGAGAGGCGGATGCAGGCGGAGGTGGCATCGGTGCCGTTCTTGCCAAAGCGGACCATCTCGGCGCAAGGGATGAGCTCGATCAGCTGCTCCGCCACCTCGGTTTCCAGGCGGTGGGGCAGTGAGAAAATGGAGCCCAGATTGAGCTGTTCCAGCACCGCCTGATTCACCTCGGGGTCGCAGTAACCCAGGCTGATGGCCAGCAGGCCGCTGGCAAAGTCCAGATACTCGTTGCCATCCACGTCCCAGACCCTGGCGCCCTGGCCACGTTCGATGAAGAGGGGCGCCGCACCATAGGGGAAGCAGAGGCGGCTCTTGGAGAAGGTCTGGGAACCCAAGGGAATGCTCTGCCCGGCCCGGGCGGAGAGGGTCAGTGAATGCTGATACCGTGAGGTCATGAGTGGTTCTCCTTGGCCAGCGAGCTTGCCAGCCCCTCATTGCGTTGATGTTGGGTATTCAGGGTCGCCAACTGCGGCTCACGCGCCAGCAGGGCGAGAATGTCGTCGGTGGCAAAGGCCGGTTTTGACGGGTAGAGCCGCTGATAGATTTGCTCGACCAGGGCGAAGTCGGCGGGCTCGTCCACCGTCCAGCGCAGATGGGCCAGGCTCGGCTGGCGCACCAGCTTGCCTATCTTGAACTGCGCCTCGTGCTGGCGGATGTAGTAAGTCACGTGCTCGCGCTGGGTTGGGGTGTGGGCGCACCCGGCCAGCAGGTCGAGGGTGGCGGCGCTCAGGATCTCGGCGTCCAGCCCATCAGGGTAGCTGGGATCCCAGCAGTTGCTGCTGTAGTCGTAGCCGCCGGTCAGATGCAGCTCGATAAGTTCGTCGATGAGAGCGGGATCCGCGAGGGGGCAATCCCCGGTGAGCCGCACGATCTGGCTGGGGCTGAAGGGTTGGGCGGCCAGATGGAAGCGCTGCAGCACGTCGTCCAGCGGGCCGCGAAAACAGGGGACGCCCAGCTCGGTGCAAAGGGCCGCGATGGCCTCATCCCCGGCCTGGTCGCTGGTGGCGACCACCAGTTGATCCAGCCTGGTCGAGCGTTGGAGCCGCTCTATCTGGCGGGCGAGCATGGGCACACCGAGCAGGGGCTTGAGCACCTTGCCCGGCAGTCGGCTGGAGTTGGCTCTGGCCTGGAGGATCCCGAGGATCATGATGCTCTCCACAAGGCAGGGTTGATGAGGGCCGGTTCGCTGCAAGCGAGGGTGGCCAGTTCGTCGTCATGGCAGGGGGGCAGATGGGCATGGGCTGATGCGATGGCTGCCAACTCGTGGGCATGACAGACCCCTACCACGAAGCGGCTGACCTGGGGCAGGGCCGGGATCAGGGAGAGCGCTTTGTAGAGGGAGGAGAGATGGGGGCGCCACCCATCCAGCCGCGCCAGCGGTTCACGGAAGGCCTCAAAATAAGCGGGACGAAGATCCGGCTGCATCAGCAGCAGGCCTTGCAGGAACAGGGATCGCACATGGATCTCACAGCCAGCGGCCTGCAGCCTGTCGAGCCAGCCCGAGCGCAGGAAACGCTGATCGAGCAGGTTGGCGGGGAGCTGCACCAGCTCCAGGGGATAACCCTGATCCAGCCACTGTGCCAGCTCTTCGGGGGCATAGACGGAGACGCCCACCTTGCCCACCTTGCCCTGATGCTGCAGCTCTGCCAGCTGCTCGAACAGGGCGGGGCTGGCATCCTGGCTGCGGTGCAGCAGCAAGCCATCCAGCCTGGCGCGCGCCAGGCGTTGCAGGCTGCCTTCCACCGAGATGGCGACGTCTGCGGCCTGGATGCCCGGCGCCAGCTTGTCTATCAGTTGAAAGTCGGCGCTGTGGTGGTGCCCGAGCCTCTCCTCTGCCTTACCGTAGGCCTGGGCCGTATCCAGGGTATCTATCCCCAGCTTGCGGGCCAGGGCCAGAATGGCGACGAGCTCGTCATCCTGCACCTCGCCTGCACGATTGCTGATGCCGTAGTCGAGTCCGAACTGGACCGTGCCCAGGGCTAGGCGCATAGCACGGATTCCAGCGCCCGCACCACCTGATCCTGCTCATCCAGAGAGAGGGTGGGGAACAGGGGGAGGCTGATGGCCTGCCGATAATAGGTCTGGGCGCCGGGGTAGGCTGCAGGATCATGGCCCAGCTCGCGATAGTAAGGCTGGGCGGGAATGGGCATGTAATGGACGTTGACGCCGATGCCGGCCTCCCTCAGCCGGGCAAACACCCGATCCCGGTCGGCGACCCGGATTACATAGAGGTGGTAGCCACTGTGCCTGTCATCTATTTGGCGCAGGGGTTGCGCCGGGAGCCGGGTCAGCAGCTCGTCGTAGCGGGCAGCCAACAACCGGCGCCTGTCAATGAACTGCGGCAGGCGGGCGAGCTGGCTGCTTCCCAGCGCCGCCTGGATGTCGGTCAGGCGATAGTTGAAGCCGAGTACCTGCTGCTCGTAGTACCAGCCCCCCGGTGTGTCGACGGTCAACTGCGCCGGATCCCGGGTGATGCCATGGCTGCGATAGAGACGAAGCCTCGCGGCCAGCTCGGCACTGCGAGTCGTGACGGCGCCCCCTTCCCCGGTCGTGATGGGCTTGACCGGATGGAAGCTGAAGACAGTCATGTCACTGTGAACGCAGCTGCCGATGGGGTGCCCCTGATAGCTGGCGCCCAGAGCATGACAGGCATCCTCGATGAGGTGCACGCCGTATTGCCGGCACAGGGCGCCTATCTCGGCGAGATCGCAGGGCTGACCCGCCAGATGCACGGCGACCAGGGCTCTCGGCTGACGAGCGGTACCCTGAACGCGTTGCAGTTTCTCGCGCAGCGCCGTCACGCTGAGGTTGCCGGTATCGGGCTCCACGTCGACGAAGTCCACCTGGGCACCACAGTAGCGGGCGCAGTTGGCCGAGGCGACGAAGCTGATGGCGGAGACCCAGACCCAATCCTCTTCACCCAGTGACAGTGCTGCGCAGGCGAGGTGCAGGGCCGTGGTGCCATTGTTGCAGGCGATCACATGGGGAACCTGGCAATAGTTGGCCAGTCCCTGCTCGAAGGCGGGCACCATTTCGCCCTGGGTCAGGTAGTCCGACTTCAGGACAGCGACGACAGCCTCGATATCTTCATCCGTGATGGATTGGCGTCCATAGGGGATCATTCGGCTAGCACCTGTTGATTCATGACTTTCAATTCCTCTATCGACAGGAAATGGCGATTGTTGAGGGAATTGTATTCGAAGCCGTGTTCGACCTGAGTAGCACGCTCCCCCTGTGCATTGACGGCGAAGTCGTTGTTGCGACTCGTGAAGGTGATGCTGGGAGCGATGACGTAGTAGGTATCAAATTCATAGGTGTGGTAGGAGTCGTCGGCCGGGCACATCACCTCGTGCAGCTTCTCTCCCGGGCGGATGCCGATGATCTCCTGGGGCAGGTCCGGCGCCATGGCGCTGGCCAGATCCGTGATGCGCACCGACGGGATCTTGGGAACGAACACTTCCCCCCCCTTCATGCGGGCGAAGTTGGTCAGCACGAACTCCACCCCCTGTGGCAGGGTGAGCCAGAAGCGGGTCATGTCGGCGTGGGTGATGGGTAGGCGGCTGGCACCTTCCCGGATCAGTTTGTCGAAGAAGGGGACCACGGAGCCGCGAGAGCCGACCACGTTGCCGTAGCGTACCACCGAGAAGATGGTGGGGTGCTTGCCCGCCATATTATTGGCGGCCACGAACAGCTTGTCGGAGCAGAGTTTGGTGGCGCCATAGAGGTTGACCGGGTTGGCCGCCTTGTCGGTGGAGAGGGCGATCACCTTCTCGACGCCGTTGTTGAGCGCCGCCTTGATGACGTTTTCTGCGCCGTGGATGTTGGTCTTGATGCACTCCATGGGGTTGTATTCGGCGGCCGGCACCTGCTTGAGGGCGGCGGCATGGACCACGAAGTCCACGCCGTGCATGGCCATGTCGAGGCGCTCGCCATCGCGCACGTCGCCAATGAAGTAGCGCATGCAGGGATGGTTGAAGCGCTGCTGCATCTCGAACTGCTTGAGTTCATCACGGGAATACACGATCAAACGGCTCGGCGTGTACTGGGAGAGGACCATCTCGATGAACTTCTTGCCAAAGGAGCCGGTACCCCCGGTGATCAGGATCGTTTTTCCGTTGAACATGTCATTGTCCCGTTATGGAGTGAGTGTCTGTCAGAGTGTGAAGCATATTCTATGCCATATCACTGGGACGCCAAGGGTGACCCAAGCCCATCGCCATGATGGCTCAGGTGCCCGGTTGAGCGTTCTGGGCGATCGCCTCGCATATCTGCTCCACCGCGTTGAGGGCACGGGGGGTGAAGCGGTGCAGCTCATCGGCGTTGATGAGGGCGAGGCGGTGGTGTTTGACCGCCTCCAGCATGGGCCACTGCCGCCAGTGGTCCAGCACCTTGGGGTCCCGGCCGCCGGCCAGGATGAGCCCGGGGTTGGCCTTGATCACCTGCTCCAGCCCGACCTGGGGATAGGGTGTGGCCGCCTGCGCCACGATGTTGTGGGCTCCGCAGAGGCCGATGGCCTGGCCCGGCCAGGTCGAATCGTTGACGCTGGTGAGCGGCGGGTACCAGAGCTGGTAGAAGACGGCGACGGGCTTGGGCTCGCCATAGCGCGTCGCCAGGGCGTTTAGCCTGGCGAGATAGGCGTCGGCCTGCTCGTCGGCCTGCTGGGAGACGCCGAGCAAGCGCCCGAGGCTTCGCATCTCGGTAGCCAGGGAGGCAAAGTCGGTGGGCTCCGAGTAGAAGACAGGGATGCCGAGTCGCTCGACCGGCGCCAGCATGCGGGCCTGGGCCGAGCGCCAGGCCACAACCAGATCCGGTTTCAGGGCCAGCAGGGCCTCGAGGTTGATGCTGCGATAGTTTGCCACGCGCGGCAGGGCCGCCACCTCGGCGGGGAAGTCGGAGGCATCATCGGTGGCGACGATGCGATCCCCGGCCCCGATGTCATACAGCAGCTCGGTCAGATGGGGGGTGAGGGTGATGATGCGCTGTGGCGCCGGGGGCGTCGCAGCCAGCAGGGGGGCGCTCACCAGGCAGAGCAGCAGGCAGAAGGCCCGCCAGTGCAAGGAATTAGCCATGTTGCAGTACCAGCAGGGTCAGGAGCAGTGCCAGGACCAGCCAGCCCCAGCCCGCGAGCAGCAGGCAGCGAAGCAGGCGCCGTGGCAAGTAGGCATCGGGTTCGCGGCCTTCCCCCAGCACCGGGAGGCGCACCAGCCGTCCCTGATAGTAGCGCGGCCCGCCGAGCCGGCTGCCCGTGACCCGGGCCAGCAGGCTGAGCAGGCAACCCATGGCCGGATAGGGCCACTGGAGGGCCGGGCGCAGCGTGCTGCCAAGCTGGCGCAGCCGGGGCAGGCAGAGGGGGAGCGCCAGCAACAGGGTCGCGGGGGCGCAGAGCCCCTGATAGAGCGCCGAAGCGGCACGGCCGAAGTGGACGAACGCCGCTTGCTTGGGGTTCCAGGCCTGGTTCATCAGCTGGGCGAGGCGCCAGAGCAGGGCCCCCTGTACGCCGGCCAGGGCAAAGCCCAGCAAGGGACCTGCCCACTGGCCCACGAGGCGCAGCACGCAGGTCTCGCCGATCGCCTTGTTCAGCCCCATCACCGACAGCTTGCCCGTCTCCCGCTGGAGCCAGGGGGTCGCCTGCAGCCGCGCCACGACCAGGCTCTCCTGGGTCGCCAGGGACTGGTTCGCCTGGGCGAGTTCACGCAGGGGCCTTGATTCGAGCATCAGCAGCAGGAACAGGAGATCGAACAGGGGCTCCGACAGGGAGAGGTTGCGCACAGCCCAGAGCCCGGCGGCGCAGGGTACCCAGACCACCAGCAGGGCCAGCAGCCCCGCCTGGGCCTGCTGGCGGGGCGAGCCGTCGGGGCGATACACCTTCTGGCCGAGGCGGGCCAGCAGGGGTACGGTGGCGCCAGGCCGAAAGCGGGCAGGCCAGGGCAGCACGGCTTCCAGCAGGGCTGCGCCTACCATGATGGCCGCCGTCGTCGAGGCGAGGGCGGTCAGCTGGGCATCCCAGGCGGGGGCGTCGATCACAGCTTGCCGAGCAGCGCGATGATCACTTCGGCGGAGTGCTGGCCCGCCACCTCGATGAAGGCGTCGAAGGACTCTACCTGCTCCTTGCCGGCGATGTCGGACATGGCGCGCACCACCAGGTAGGGCACCT
>JADHEF010001173.1_pt1 | contig 18197 bp, 4 predicted proteins | sample 8952391 | NCBI WGS metagenome assembly JADHEF01 (sample SAMN16124439, study PRJNA663245) | bioreactor sludge metagenome | isolation source: sludge (nitrite) | place: India:Bengaluru | collected 2019-02-28
CTTTCATGACAACAGAATATCATCTGTTACCTACTTATGCAAGTCTCAATAGAACGTTCTTTACTCAGGTTTTTTGTCTCATGAATGTTGTCCGGGCCTTGGGGCGTGACAGAAGATTTGAGGGGTTGAAATCAGAAACCTGATGAGCATCTAGACGCTTTTTTCTTGCCAAGCCAGGTATAAGCCTTTTCCTTACAGGTGGCATCAGGGGCTTTTCCCCTGACGTTTTTTGGCCCGATTTGACTTGAAAGTGGCTGGTTGAGGGAGTAATACTTATATTATGGATTTAGGAAGTCGTCTTGCTTTTTTCGGCACGTTGATCGGCGTTGGGTTGACGGTGTGTGTTTTTTGGCTGTCGCTGAAGCAGCGGCCAAGTGCGCGCAACGATGCGGAGGTCGCGTTGAATCGGCTTGAGCAGGCGGTGTCGTCGGCAGACGGAAAGGCATTGCTGGACCTGCTTGTCGTTCCTGCGTCTGTACGCGACCGTACGCAGTCGGAACAAACGGAATTTGTCAGGAAAGCGCTGCAGGATGAGGTGTCCGCCGAGGGTGTCAGGGTACTGGCTAAAGAGGGTGTGTTCGGCCCTCTCGGCACGGTCTTTTCAAACGAGGCGGCGCGGTGGGCGGGACAGGCGGGTGTCGCCGTCCCGGACTGTGTGGCATTCAGGATGGAGAAGAACGGCGTTGTGGCCGAGGTGGCGATCGCGACGAACGGGACGCCGCGCCTGATCCGCTGCAACAATGTCAAGCAGATGGCGGGGCTATAGGGGTGGAGGAAGCAGCACGCGGATACGCGAAGGGCGCGGAGTTTATTGACCAGGATTTCTGGGAAACAGGATGGGAAGGAAAGGGCGGGGCGTATGGCGAGACATGACCGCAGGGCTGTTTGTTCGCATGTTTCTCTTGCAGTGGACAGAGTTCTGAGTCGGGCAGGATGCCTCGGACAACTCTTTCGTGCGTCCGGGACGTCCGCACGTACTTTGTCCCATCTTCTAGCGGTGATATTGGCCTTGCTGCCGAGTCTGTTGTCCGCCGCCGTGTTCAGCGGCAACGCCAGAGTCGAGGCAGCCGACCCGTCTGGAGCGTTGAGTTGGACAAACACGGCCAACGCGTTGACGGTCTCCTGCTGGTTCAAGCTGTCCGTGCCGAGCGACAAGACGCTGAGCGAGAACATGACGATCCTGGTCAATCGACGGACGGGCAACGAGTCCAGCCTGTTCGCCTATCTCATCCGATACAACTTTTCAAACGGGAATGTGGAGTTCCTTTCACGCGGCACCAGTGGACTCTTTACGGACACGCTGATTTCCGCCCCCTATCTCGAACGCTGGTACCATGTGGCGGTGATCCGCAGCGGGGACGTGTTCACGGGCTATGTGGACGGCCGGAAAGCCTTCGAGCAGACGCTCGCCATCGGCAACTCCGGAAACAGCGACGGTGTCTCTGTAGGCGGGTGGGGAACCATGGGCAGCGGCACGTACCTCTACGGGGAGGTTCAGGAGGTCGCTGTTTACCAGACGGCGCTGGATGTGTCGAGCGTCATCGACAACATGTTCCGCGATCAGCCGTCGGATCTGCTGTCGCTCAAAGGGTACTACAAGCTCGGCTACTCGGAGAACACGTCTGACGGCCTACGCAATTTCGCGCCCGCTCCGCCGACGAACACGACGCCGGCGGTGGTTTCCGGATCGGGGCAAGTCACGTTTGAGGAGGCGAATCAGGCAGGCGAACAATCCGCTTTCGATTCCCGCAAGAACGGGGGTGCCGACGCGCTGGCGCCGTTGTCCGGCAGTTTCTCGTGGGGCGACGTTCTGCTTGCCCGGCCGGTGCCCGGTATCGCCTTCGATCTGCGGATGTCGTACAGCAGCGCGAACGCCTTCAACGGCAGCGGGCTCGGCGGCACGGACACGCCGACGCTCGGCAAGGGCTGGCGGCACTCGTTCGAAACGCGGATCATCCCCAGTTCCTATTTTTCCGCGGTTCCGAATGTGAATGCGGTCGGCCTCATGTCCTGGGACGGCGCGATCGAGACGTGGGAGCGCGAAGGCTCGACCAAACGCTATAAAACGAGGCACAAAGAGTATCGCGGGGAGTTGTTCGAGAAAGATGACCAGACGTACGAATGGGTGACGCCGGAACGGCTCGTGTACCGTTTCCGCAACCCCATGTCCGGCTCGCTGGTGATGGGCGGACGGCTGATCGAGATTGTCGATTCCAACAACAACGCGGTCAAGGTGGCCTATCAGGAGAGCAGCGGACTGGTCACGCAAGTTGTCGATACCGTAGGGGGCCTATACCGGTTCTCATACGGTGCGCAGAATCTCTGCACCAACATCGCCTTTCAAGGCTGGGCTGTCAATTTCGCCTACGACGCGCAGAACCGGCTGGTCACGAACAGCCTTTCCGCCCCGGCCGGATACGCGGCGGTCAACACGGTCCGGACCTTCGCTTACGAAGGCGCGGGCGGGCTGCTGAAAACCGTCACCGACCCCCGCGGCAACGCCGCCGTGACGGTCACTTACGATAAGTACGGGCGGATGACGAACCAGGTGGACGCGCTCAGCCGGCGGATGCGGACGGAGTACGGAGTGCCCGGCAAACGCCAGATCACCCGCACGGACGCCGACGGGTTCAAATGGGTTGAAACGTACGACCGCAAGGGGCGCGTGACCGCGAACGCCGACCCGCTCGGCAACATGACGCGAAAAACGTATGACGCGGCCGGTAATGTCCGCACGCTCACCGATCCCCGCAGCAGCGTGACCGCCTTCGATTATGACGAACGGGCGAATATCCTCACGAACGTGAACGCACTCGCCCAGAAGCGCGTCTGGACCTACCACCCGTACTACAACAAGCCGCTGACGGAGACCGATCCGCTCGGCTGGACAACCCATTACGAGTACGATGCCGCCGGGAACATGACCAACCAGTGGGACGGCATCGGATCGCTGGTCCGCTATGCCTACGACGACAAGGGCCTTGTCACGGCTGCGACGGACGCCAACGGCAACGTCACCCGGTTCGGCTACGACGCCAACGGTTATAAATGCCGTACGGTCGATCCTGCCGGTTATACGAATACTGTCGGACTGAACGAACTGGGCTGGACGCTGGCCGCGACCAACGCGCTGGGTCAGGTGACGACCTTCGCGTACGACGTGAACGGGAATGTCGTGCAGACGACCGATCCGCTTTACCGTGTCATTACGAGCGTGTTCGATGCCAACGGCAACAAGGTGTCGCAGTCCGACGCCAAGGGGCAACTCACGCTGTCCTATTACGACGCGGCCAACCAGCGGACGCAAATGACCGACAGGGCGGGTGCGATTTCGCTGGTTGCGTACACGCCGCGGGGCGAAGTCTGGAAGGTGACCGACGCCCAGAGCAACACGGTCGTCAACGCCTACGACGCCGCCAACCGCCTTGTAACTGTGAAGGACCCGCTGGGCGGTGCGGTGTCGAATGTCTATGATGCGGCCGGCAACCTGACGGACTCGTACGACAAGCTCGGCCAGCGCTGGCGCAAGACCTATGACCGGCTGAACCGCGTGGTGGCGGAACAAGATCCTCTCGGTAACACGCGCCGCGTGACTTTCGATGCGGCGGGGCGGCTGGATACTGTGACTTCGCCCAATGGGTTCGTCTCCACGCATCAATACGACGGCCGCGGTCGGCTGAGACGCTGGGTGGACGCCGAGGGCTATGTGTGGCTTTACGAATACGACGGCGTGGGCAGTATCACCAACATCACCGACGCGCTCGGCGGACACTACGTCATGACCTACGGCCCGCGCAACGAGCGCACGCTGGAACGCAACCAGGACGGATTTGAGTGGCGCTACGCCTACGACGCGCTGCTACGTCCTCTGCAACAGAACGATCCGAACGGGCTGGTGCGGTCCGTGGTCTACGATGACGGCGGGCGCGTCGACTATGTGGGGTTCAGCACCGGCCGCACGGACGACTACCAGTACGACGACAACGACAACCTCACGCTCCTGTCGCGCTCGCGTCCGGGTCAGGCACCCACGCCGACGTCCCTTGTGTTTGACCCGATGGACCGGCCGACCCAAGTGACAGACGCCTTCGGCAAAACGGTCAAGTACGTCTACGATAATCTGAGCCGGGTGGACACGTTAACCTATCCTGGTAGCCGCAATCTGAAATACCGCTACGACGCGCTCAGCCGTCTCACCAACCAGACTGACTGGGCGTCGCGGCGGCTCGACTATGCCTTCGACAAAGCCAACCGCCTTGTCCGCCGCGTCTATCCCAACGGCATCGTGCAGACCAACGCTTTCGATACGGCGGGACGCATTACCGATCTTTCCTGCAGCTCCAGCGCGTCCAATTCATTCTCTGTGGCATTGACGTACGCCTATGACCGCAACGGCAACAAGACGACGTCCACCGAGAAGGGTACGCTCGACTGGCCCCAGCCGACGCGCATCGACGAGACGGCGCGGTACACGGCGGCCGGTCGGCTGATTGACCGCACGGACGCAGCGAGTACAAATGCGCCGTGGGCGTACCATTACGACGCTAGCGGCAACATGACCAACGCGGTGGGGGCGGGGCAGAGTTTCACGCTGACTTATGACGAGGATAACCGCGTGCTGACTGTGGATTGGGAGTGCGGCCTGACCTCCAAGCGCATCGAGAACCGCTACGACGCGTTGGGACGGCGCATCAGCCGCAAGGTCGACGGGGTTGAAACCCGTTACGTGCTGGACATCCAGGGCGGCATGGAGCGCATTCTGTGCGACACCACGGCGGCCGGTCAGATCACGGCGACCTACATCCACGGCAACGACCTCGCGTACAGGGTCGCGAGCGACAACAGTTACGTCTGCTATCACGCCGACGCGCAGGCTAACATCATAGCACTGACAGATTCGGGTGGAACCAACGTCGCGCAGTACGCCTACACGCCCTATGGACGCAGCCTCGGGAGTTCAGTCGGCAGTGGGCAGTCGGCAGTGGGCCGTGAGAATCCATACCGGTTCGTCGGCTCGCAAGGCGTCATGGAGGAACTGCCGGGGCTTTACTTCATGCGGGCGCGATACTATTCCGCCGAGGCGGGGGTGTTCCTGTCCACAGATCCGGTGAAACATATCGGGCCAGGATGGAAGCCGGTAGCGTATGGATATGGGGACGGGAACCCACTTACTTATACGGATCCACAAGGGGAAATTGCGCTCATAGATACACTCGCTGCGGCTGGGATAGGAGCTGTAGTCGGTGGAGGCTTCGAGTTGGTATCACAGCTGGGGTCTGGGTCTGAAGTCAACTGGGCTGAAGTTGGAGGAGCTGCTGTAGGCGGAGCTGTGCAAGGAAGTTTGATAAGTATGGGTGTGCCTGTCTCTATGGCGGGTGCCATCGGGGGGGCGGCTGGAGATGTTACTACGCAGCTTGCGGAGGGGAGCGAATTCGGAGATATCAATTGGGAGCAGACGGGACAGGCAGCTTTCAAGAGTGGTGCATCTTCCGCTTTAGGGAGTATCGCACTCGGTAATACGGCTTTAGGCAAGGTTATTTCTCCTCATGGCCAAGGGTGGAATGCCGCAGCAGGTATGAAAGGCTTCCAGACTTACGGTTCTATGTATAAGGCCGGAGGTAACGAAATTGCTGATAGGTTTGCAGCTAAGGCAAAGGATGTCTTTATGAACCGAGCCATACAGAGCGTGATGGGTGGCAATGGTCAACAATCGGTGATGAGTCAAAAAACGCCGGCTGCAGGTTCTTATGGGCAGAACATAACGGCAACTTATTCAAAAACGTCGTCTTCTAGTTCAAGCAAGCAGGGTACAACAACAGGCGGTGGTGGGGGGAGCAGCTGTTCGAGTTCCTCTTTCGCAAAAACGGTGTCCACAGTAAAAGCCTCCGTCTCCAAGGCGAGCAACAATGTTTCTTCCAAGGTGAAGTCGGCGGTAACAAGCGTGAAGCAGTCTGTATCCAGTGTGGTGAAATCGGTCAAGTCCTTTGTCAGCAAGATTTTCGGCGGAGGGAAGAAGAAATGAGGAACGCTTGTTATAGATGTACTAATAAGACCTGGCTGGTTCTTCCTGCCGTCTTGGCGCTCTCCCTAGCGCAGGCGCAGACAGTACTACTTCAGGAGAACTTCTCAGCGGATGTTTTCTCGGGTGGCGGCTGGACTCGTTCGGACGGGTCGGTGACCGTGGATGCCGGCAGCGGGGTGATGCGAATCGCTGCGGACGGTGTGGACTATGATGATTGGGCGCGTAAATCTGTCAACATTACGAATTCTTGTGTTGCAGAAGCCAGAATGCGCATAACCGGCGGCGGTTACGGTTATTTATGCACCCCGATGTTGACCCTTTTCAACGACAATACCGACACAAACGGAGTGTCGGTTTGGTGCACCGCGGACGGGTGGTGCTTGGACGTTTTTCCCTGGTGCTCTCAACCTTTGACAAATTCAGTTTGGATCCCCCAAGCGGGAGAGTGGGTCAATTTAAGAATTGTGGCTTCTGCGAACGGATGTGCACTGTATGTCAAGGCTGACAACGCCAATTATTGCTTTGTTACCATGCGGCCTGATATTGCCATGACATCCATAAAGGGTATTCGACTCGAACAACCCGATGACGCAATATGTGAAGTTGATAGCGTTGCGTTGTATTCAATGGATACTCTTAGCAATGGGTTAGTTGCGTATTATCCCTTAAGAGGTTGCGCTGAAGATTTGGGAGGAATGGATTATGACGGGGTGGCAACGAATGTCTTTTCGGCTACAGGCCCCAACGGCGCTTTTGATGCTGCATACGGTTTTTGCGGGAACGGAGTGATAGACACCATCCCGACAAATGCGATCCCGTCTACGATGACCTTTGCGGCTCGGATATGCCCCGAATCCACAGGGATGGGGCAACTGTGGGGTTCAGTCGACGGTTCTGGGCCGGGCAAAGATGGGTACATCTGTGATTTCACAAATAACTGTCTTCGCTTGATGTATTATCAAGGCGGTTTGTGCAGGGGGCTGATGACCGACTCAACACATGGTATTCATACTGGCGTTTGGACTCATGTGGCATATTCGATCGATTCTGCCCGCTTCGCCAAATTGTACATTAACGGCGTTTGCATAACGTCAGCTTCAATATCCGCTGTGAGTCCGTCAATCCATGATCGGTCGTTAATGATCGGGAAGGGGGACGTTAATCAGAATCCTGGTTTTTTTGGACGGATCAGCGAGGCGTGTGTGTTTGGCAGGGCGCTTTCGGACATCGAGATGGCATCTTTGGCTATATGCTCACCGTGCCCAATCAAAGTGACAACGGATCGCGGCCTGGTTGGTTGGTGGTTGTTAGATAATCCAACGGGGATTGACAGTTCTGGAAGCGGCAACAACGGCACGGTTTCAGGAGGACCTGGTGTGCAAGAGGGAGTTGTCGGTGCGGCGGTCCGATTCGATGGGATTAACGACAAAATCACTGTGACGAACAGCCCCAGCATAAATATCACAAATGGGCTTTCCGTCATGGCTTGGGTGAATTTTGGGACGATAACCAACGATATGTGTATTCTTGAAAAAGGGTTTGGGACCGTACAATATGGCATAAGGATTAACAGTTCATCTGTGACGTTCAATCTGGCCGGTCCGAGTTCAGACGTCCTAACCGCACCTCTGCCTTCGTCAAACACTTGGCATCATTTGGCAGGCACGTATGACGGTGCCTTCATGCGGCTCTATTGCGACGGACAACTGGTTGGTCTGCAGGCCTCATCAGGATCCCTTTCCGCTTCGTCAGATCCCTTAGCTATCGGTGCCGATCAGGTCAATGCCTCGGCGAGTTCTGCCTGGTTCAAAGGGCTCATTGACGACGTGCGGATCTATAATCGCGCGTTGACAGGCGAAGAAGTCTCTCATGCATATATTAATCTCTGGCCTGCCGCTGATTTGAAAGCAGGTTCATTTTTTGGCGGTTCCGGAAACGATATGATAACGGCCATGGCTGTTGATAGTCAGACCAATATTTACGTTGTAGGGAATACCGCCTCTTCAAATGGTTTTCCTACGACTGCAGGAGCTTACTGTCGAAGCATGTGTGGCATTCAAGATGCGTTTGTCGCGAAATTCGACAAGGATTTGAAGAACCTTTTGGCGTGTACTTATATAGGAGGCAGTGGCTCGGAGAACGTTACGGCACTGACTTTAGGGCAAGACGGTGGTGTCTGGATTGCAGGATATTCTACGAGTACGAATTACCCCACAACTTCCGGGATTATCAGTGGAAATCGCAAGTCAGGAAATGATGTTGTCGTGAGCAAGCTGAGCAGTGACCTTAAAACTCTGTTGGTTTCTACCTATGTCAGTTCGACTTTGACGAACACCACGACGGCTACTTCAGGACGCGTTTCGATAGCTTTGGATTCGGATGGCGGTGTGTTTTTGGCCGGCACCTGTCTGAGCAACCAAGTTCCCTCGGCTGCTGGCGCTTGGGACAGTACTCCCAACGGAGGTTCGGATTGTTTCGTCTTGAAATTGAACGGTGCCTTGTCGTCACTCGTTTGTTCCACGTATATTGGCGGGAAAAGTAATGATTTCTGCGCGGGAGTTGCCATTGGGGGTGATGGAGACATTTACGTGTCAGGAAACACAAGCTCGTCGAACTTTCCTGCAACACATCTTCCTTTTGGACCGGTGACGACAAATAACCAAGATTTTTTTGTTGGCGAGTTCTCTCATGATTTGTCCCAGGTGCGCTCCTTAATAAGGATGCCTGGAAATGGCAGTGATTCCTGCAATGGGGATATTATTTTTGACCGCGAAAGATGCCTGTCCATCGTTGGTAGCTCTATGTCAACCAATTACCCGGCCGTTTTTCCTGCGCAGGGGAAGAGCGGAGGCGGAGCCGATGCCGTGGTCTTTACTTTTGATCAGAGCCTTTCGTGTTTACGTTTTTCTTCCTATTTTGGCGGTGCTGGTTCAGATTCAGCCTCGGGAAGCGTTTTTGACAATCAGGGTAATATGTACCTTTTTGGATCGACCTCTCCCAGTATTGGTCTGCCGACCTTGGCGGGAGCATTCAAGACAAATATTGTTGTTGGTGGCGCTGATGGTTTTGTGACGCGGATAGGGCCTTGGACCATTAATAACGGTTCTAACAGAGTGGTCCGTAATTCCACGCTGTTTGGTGGTGCCGGGAATGATTCAATCGTTGCCGGGGTTGTCGTCGGGATCCGGTTATACTTGGCGGGTAATACGGGGTCGCCCAACTTGCCTCTACCTGCAGGAGCCTTCCGCAAGGCACATAATGGCGGACAAAATGATGGGTATATTGTCTGCCTCGATGACTCGCTCTGTTCGTCAAAAGGCATGGGTGACGCAGATGGCGACGGAATGCCCGATCAATGGGAAAATGACAACGGCTTGAACGGTTTTGTGGACGATCGGTATTCGGATAAGGATGGAGATGGACTCACCAACATTCAAGAGTATTTGTTGGGGACCAGCCCCAGTGATATTGACACGGATGGGGACGGAATGCCGGACAAATGGGAGCAACAGTATGGTTTAAATCCGCTTGGCCTGCAGATTTGGGGCCATGGAGGGGACGGAAATTTAGCAGTGGATGCCGGTCAGACCAATTTTGTGGATTCCGTTAAGACGGCGGTTGTATTGAACAACCCCGCAGGCACAAATTGGCTCAACGTGGCTAATACATACGGTTTTGGTTTAAGGGACGCTGTTTTGGTCATTGCCATGCAAGACCCGCGCACCGACATGAACCAGAACATCGCGGGACAGTACGAGTTCAACCGGGTTGCGGGGACGGCTGCGGGTGCGCTCGTGCTGGAAAAGCCGCTCAGCAACAGCTATGACGTGGTCAGCGGGCAGAAGATCCAGGTGCTGAGGGTACCTGAGTATAATAACCTGACGGTCAGCGGGACGGTGACCTGCGCGGCATGGGACGGTACGGTGGGAGGTGTCTTGGCGTTTCGGTCAAAGACATTGACTGTGGTGTCGAACGGCGTTGTTTCGGCAAGCGGGAAGGGGTACCGTGGCGGGGCAGGCGTTCCCTCTGCCAGTGATTATCAGTATGGTATAGCCGGTGAGAGGACATTAGGCGTGAGCAGTGTGCGAGAAAGCACAAGCGCGGCGATGGTTGACGGGGGCGGTGGGGCGGGTAAAGGCGCTGACGGGTCTGGCGGCGGTGGAGGATATGGTTCTCGAGGTGGTGATGGTGCCTGCGCTTTAATCGGTTCCTCTGATTATGGTCGCGGCGCCGCAAATTTCGGTTTGACCAATTTGAACCGTTTGTTCATGGGGGGCGGTGGGGGTGGCTCCGGTTCCCACTCTTCAGGGCGAGTGGGAGTCGCCGGGGGTAATGGAGGAGGAATACTCTATGCGGCTGCGCAGGTGATCCGCGCAGACGGTTCTATAAATTGTAGCGGTAATGCGGGCCTACAGGGTGTTTATGCATCGGACTTGAACTCCGGCTCTGGAGGTGGCGGTGGTGCGGGCGGTTCTTTGTGCATATTGTGCAACGAAGGTGATTTTGATGGCTCAATTGCTGCGCTTGGCGGGATCGGTGGGGCAAAGAGTCCAAGCAGCGCGAGTGGGAAGAATGGTGGGGATGGAGGTGTGGGACGTATCCGTTTTGTTTCTGGTGATACAAACAGCGTTCTGTTTTGTGCGCCAGTCGTTGGATATGTCGGGGAAATTTGCGAGCTAACAGACGCTGGAAGTGATCAGGATGGCGACGGGTTAACCGCACTCGATGAGTTCAAGGCCGGTACCGACCCGACAAATCCCGATACAGACGATGATGATATGCCGGACGGGTGGGAGGTCAAGAACGGCTTGAACCCGCTCGTCAAGGATGCGAATGAAGATGCGGATGGTGACGGTCTGAAAAATATCGATGAGCTGACGGCCGGTACGAAAGCGAATGTCCCGGATACGGACGAAGACGGATTGACCGACGGCGGGGAGGTTCATGACTACGGAACCGATCCGCTGAAGAAGGATACGGACGGGGACGGGATGGAGGACGGTTGGGAGGTCGCGCACGGTTTCGCACCGCTGCTGAACGAGGCGGACGGGGACCGGGACTTGGACGGGATCACGAACGGCGAAGAGGTGCGGCTAGGGCTTGATCCGACCAAGGCGTGTTCGTCTGGCGACGGAATAGACGATTACCGTCGGGTTTACGGCAAAGAGTACGCGCATTACACGTACGACCGGATCGACAGGCTGGTGGGGGCTGAGTATTCGAGGGGGTCAAACGGCCTCTCCATCGCCTACACGTATGACGGGAACGGGAATATCCTGCGTCAGCTCTATCTGCAACGCGATCAGAACGGCAACGGTTTGCCCGACGTGTGGGAGTATTTGAACGGGCTGTCGTATACGAATGTGAACGCAACAGGCGGAGCTACAGCGGACGCCGACGGGGATGGCTGGACGAACGAGCAGGAGTGGAAAGCGGGATCGAACCCGAACGATGCCGCATCGGTGCCGGATCTCACCGGCGTCGCCGGCGTGACGGGGGCGGTCTTCCAGGCCGGCTTTGCAGTTTCGAATTTCGTCATGGCGGTCGGGCAACTGGACGGAGTCGGATCGGAAGAGATCGTGATCGGGGCGGACGGGAATCCCAACGGCGTTACGAACAGGATTTCCGTGTTGTCGCGGGAGGGGTATGGCTGGCGGGCAGAAGACGTGGATGTCGGTCCGTACGGTGTGACGTCCGCAACGGTCGCTCAGCCGACCAACACGACGCAAGCGGCCATCTACCTTGGGCTTCGCAACTTCGATGGTACTGGTGTTGTTATGCGGGTCTCCAAGGAAGGCGGTGTCTGGACGAACAGCATGATCGCGTTTAACACCGCGGCACCTTCGAACAGGTTGGTCAATGGAGGTTTTGAGTACGGAGCGGACGGCACGACGAATGTGGCGAATGCGGTGCCTTTGGGGTGGTCGGGCGCGTTCAGCAACGCAATACGGACCGCTGTTGATAAACGCAGTGGAACGATGTCTCTTGGCGCAACCAATTTGGGTACAAAGGTGTTTTGCGAAACGGCTTGGCAGTGGGTGGATGTTTCTATGTTACGGATGGACGCTATGTTGTCCCTTGAAGGTAAGTTCAAAGGGTTTCGACATGACGGTTTGACGAACGGTTTAGTTAGCTATTACAGACTCGACGAAACTTCCGGTTCCTCTGCGGTTGACAGTTTCGGCAGTAATAGCGGTTCGATCAGTGGAGCGGCCGTCAATCAGTCCGGTAAGATCGGGTCGGCCTTCAACTTTGATGGCGTGGACGATTACGTTTCTCTTCTTTCACAAGGTGACAATTCGCAGACTTTTTCGATGTGGATTTGTCCGGCAACAACCGCGGACAGAGACTTCTTCGGTAAGCAACAGAATTCGGTTTGGGATGAAGGTTTTAAAATTGTGTCGGGACGTATCGAGTTTGATTCTTGGATCGCAGGAGTTGTTGTAGGGCCGCCTGTTGTCCCAAACCAGTGGTATCATGTGGTTGGTAAAAAAGGTGCCGGAGTTAAGGCCGAATTGTGGGTAAATGGCGTACAGTATGTCGGAACCGACTTGGGTACAACGGCGACATATAATGGAAAACCGTACCATCTTGGTCGGCAATACCGGGATGGGATGATTACTTATTTTCAAGGACGCATTGACGAGGTCGGGCTCTGGAGCCGAAGGCTTGATGACAGCGAAGTCCTTTCACTGTTCAATGAGGGCCTTGGCTGTAGACCTGACGCTGTGGCTATGCCGGAATTGTTTGGAAAAGCCAATATGAGTGTGGAATGGTGGGACGCGACAAACGGGATAAAACTGGCAGAGATCATAAGTCCGACTGTTACGAATACGGCTGGGACGTGGATACCGTTGACGGTTCAGGCCGCGAGGACAAACGAAGCCTTCAGGTGGGCGAAATGCGTGGTTTCGTTCACCAGCACGCAGTCGACAACTTGGGCTTCGAGTGTTTTTGTGGATGATGTTGCTCTTTACGCCGATGCTTCAGGCTCTTCGGTTAACCGAGGTTACGTCCAAGACAGTCGCAAGGTGCCAAATCTGCTGCTGGTGCGGATGGATCAGACGGGACAATCCGATCAGTCACTCTTTCATTTGGGTGTGCAAACCAACGGGTGGACTGCCGTTTTGATTAGTACGAACGCGCCCGCACGAGGCGGGGAAGCGCTCCCTTTGTTTGCAATTCCTGCAGGCGGCGGGGGTTCGCAAGTCCGTTTGGTACGCCTCGTAGCCAACGGGGATGGAGAGCTGGTCAATGTCGGAGCGCCAGCCATGCCGGCTGGAGCGATCTTCAATCCTGAATACGGGGCGTGGTATGTGCTATCGCCAGCGTCTTCTTGGACGGCCGCGCAGGCGTACTCGCGGACGCTGGGCGGGTATCTTGTCACGATAGAAAATCAAACAAAGAATCAGTGGATACTGGATAACTTGCGCAACAAAGCGTTAGGCGATTGCTGGATCGGCTTGTATAAGCCGGTTGTCGGCTCGCCTCATAATTTTAACTGGTTCTGGGATAAAGGATATGCGTATACATATGCTGATTGGATGTGGTCCCCCGGAGAGCCAAATGGTCTTAGTGGTCAGAACCGCGGACATATGTATCCGTCGGGTAAATGGGATGACGATCTCGACTCTGTTCCTAAACAGGGTATTATTGAGGTTCGCGTGGGTAACACGCAGTTGTACGTGACCAATTATGTGACGTATGCCGTTGCAGTGGTGAGTGGCGCATGTGGCGGTAATCTGCGCGGAGCGAGCAATGCGGTCTCTGTGGTAGTGACGTATCGGGATGCCGATGGACGGTTTAATCTGTATGAGCATCTGGTGACGACGAATTCGGCGGTGCGGCTGACGACGAACACAGTTGCCTGCGGTTTTTCGGGGGTGCCGATGTTCGGGATGGCCGCATGCGATTATCTGGGTTCGGGGAGAGAGGTCTTGTTCACAGGCGAGCCGGACGGGCGGGTTTTCGCGTGGACGGCCATGTCGAACGCGCCGATCAAGCGGTCGCTGTTCAACGGGCAGTATGCGGGGAGGGGATGGTCGCAGCTGAGCGGCTACCGGGATACCGAGGCAAGCGAGTGGCTGCTCGGGTTGTCGGTCGATCCGACGAACGCGGCCAGTTGCAGCCTGATCGCGTGGGCTCCCCAGGCCGCTCTCTGGACGCCGCCGGTGTTCGCACAGACCGCGCCGCGCGTGACGGTGCTGCCGTCGCCGAGTTCGGGGGTGGAGCGCGCGACGGTTCGGGTGCGCGTGGGCGATTCGGAAGGGAATGCGGCCGCGACGGAACTGCAGGTTCGGAAGCCGGGTGAGACGAATTGGATGGCGGCCACACTTTGCGCAGCAGACGGGCTGGCGGTGAGTGGGGCTTTGCCGACATTGTCGTCTGCGGCGACGGGGACGGTGCATGTCCTTGAATGGGATTGCCGCGCCGATCTCGGCGGCCGGTTTGTCTCGAATGTGCTGTTGCGCGTGCGGGGAAAAGATGTGACGCTGACGGGAGCGTGGTCCGCCCCAGTCTCTTATCAGGTGACGGTCTTGCCTTGGTATACGTTGCACGTCAGTGCCGGGGCACATGGCAGCGTGGTCCCGTCGGGCGCGATCAGCGTCATGGAAGGGGCATCCACCACGCTTGTCGCGCGGGCTGAGGCGGGGTATCACGTCGCGTCGGCAACGGTTGACGGTGTGGCGACGAATTGCGCCGGTCTGGGTGACGGCGAGGGGTCTTTGACGTTGGAGCAGGTCTCGGCCGGGCACGAGGTGGTCTTTGGTTTTGAGGTGAACCTGCCGACGCTGACCGTCGTTTCGGAACACGGTGCGCCTGATCCCGGAGCCGGCGTGCACTCCTATCCGCAGGGCACCCAGGTGACGAACCGCGTCGGCGCCGTTGTCGAGGCGGGGGATACGCGCTATCGGTGCGTCGGCTGGACGCTGACCGGCGGGACGCCAGCCTCCGGCACGACGAACGAGTTTGTGACGACGATCACGCATGACGCGGTTCTGACATGGCTGTGGGAGACGGATTACAGTCTGACTGTCACGGCGCAAGGGCCGGGAACGGTGACGGGCGACACCGATTGGGGAAGCGCCGGGTCGGTTGCGCATCTAATCGCGACGGCGGATGCCCATGCCAAGTTTATCCGGTTTGAGGGCGATCTGGATGGCGCTACCGTTGTCGGAAACACGGCGGAGTTGCCGATGGACAGGCCGAAGTCGATAGTCGCGGTCTTTGAGTCCGACATGTACACGCTTGCAATCCATTCTGCGCATGGCGGCTGCATGCCCGAGCAGGGAACCAACTCGTATGCTTGGGGAACAGCGGTGGCCTGTTCGGTCACGAATGCCTCTGTGAGGGCTGAAGACGGTTTGATCAGGTACGATTGTGTCGGTTGGACGGGGGCTGGCAGCGTCACAAACGGTACCGGAACGAATTGCCTCGTCAGTGTGAAAGAGGTTTCCGCGCTCTGGTGGCAGTGGCAGACAAACTATTGGCTGGCGGTGTCGTCGCAGGGGCAAGGGGCCGTTTCCGGAACGAACGGGTGGATCTTGGCAGGCACCAACGTTGTTTTGACGGCGGACCCAGAGGAGAACTATCACCTGGCCGGTTGGGCGGGGGATACGAACGGGTGTTCCATGTTGGGAAATCAGCTTATTGCGCAGATGACGATGCCCAGAAACCTGACTGCGGTTTATGTCGGCGACAACCGCAGTCTGACGGTGTTCTCTGAACGCGGCACGGCTATTCCATGCGTCGGCGTGCATGCGATTCCGTTCGGGACCACCGTCACGTGTTCGGTCGTCGATTCTCCCGTTGTGATGGGGACGACCCAATACGTGTGTGCCGGCTGGTCGGGATTGGGCGATGTGCCGGGCAGCGGCGCCACAACCGACGTCGCCGCATTCATGATTCGGCACGATTCTGCGGTGTCGTGGTCTTGGCGGACCGAGTACCGGCTCGACACGGAGGTGTCCGGGTTCGGCGAGGTCAATGTGGCGGATTCGTGGGTCACGAGCGGAAACATGGTGGCGATTACGGCGACTGCAAAGGCGACGGGCGTGACCTTCACGGGATGGGCCGGTGACACGGAGCGGTGTTATGCCGTGGGCAATCAGTTGATCGTGACCATGGATCAGCCGCGGCGCATAGTCGCGAATTTCAAGTCGCCACTTGCCGCACGAGGTACGCCAACACCCTGGCTGGAAATGTATGGCCTGACCAACGGGGCGTTTGACGCAGAGGAACTGGCGGACGCCGACGGCGACGGTTTCGCGGCGTGGCAGGAATATCTGGCAGATACCGATCCGACAAACCGACTGTCACGGCTGGAGTTGACTGGCGTGCGGTTTGTGTATGGGGGGACCGAAGTCAGATGGAAGGGCGGGGTTCAGGCGAGCCAGTGGCTGGAGGCCAAATACAACTTGGCCAATACCGGTGAGCAGTGGTTAGCGATTTTCACCAACTTGCCGCCGACCGCGACTTCGACGAATGTGCTTGATACAGGCGCGACGAATGCGATGCGGTTCTATCGGATCCGGGTCGGGCGTTAGAAGCGCTCGCATGACGGATTGTCTCTGATCAACCGTAAGCGGTTGAATTTTGAAAGCCATGCCGTGTTATGAGGGCAGTGCTAGAACACGGACATGAGCACACAAATCGTGAAGACGGACAAACTTGGGCGCAAAAAAGGTGAAGGATGAATTGCGTGGGGGATCATGATGAGAATGCGGATGTTGGCGGCGGCGGTGAAGGTCCGGCTGAACGGGATCGACTGCCCGGAGGCCACGCAGGATTTCGGAACGAAGGCCGAGCATTTCACCTCGGGCCTGGCGTTCGGCAGGGACGTGCGGGTGGCGTGGAGCAAGAAGGACCGGTACGGGCGTATCCTCGGGACGGTTTATAAGGGTGACAGGAACGTTTGCGAGGCGTTGGTGGCGAGCGGGATGGCCTGGCACTATGTCACAAATACTCCGACGACAAGAGGCTGAGCAGGCTGGAGGCCGAGGGCGTGGTCTCAAGCGTGATCCGGAAGCTGGTGTGAGGGACAGAATAGGCTGTAGGCTGTAGACTATAGGCTGTAGACTGAGGACTGAGGACGGAGGGCAGCGGACGGAGGAGGGGAAGTAAATACGTTAGTGCGTTCGTTCGATCATTCATTCGTCGGGGAGAAGAAGAACGGAGAGAGCGCGTTAGGCGGAGGAGGCGAAGTGATGCCGGCATGGCGAGGCCTTTCGTTTTGGTGGTGAGAAACGAATGTAATGTAAATATAAGGCAGGCGGGGAAGGAGGGTCAAGGGGAAGTTCGTTCGTGCATTATTGCGTTAGTGCGGTAATTGGGGAGGCGAGTAGGGAGTGGTGAGTAGGGAGAAGAGAGCAATGGGCAATCGGCAATGGAGAGGACGGAGCGGGAGTAAGCGGCAATAGGCAAGGGGCAAAAGGAGAGAAGGGAGCTGGGAGCAATCGGCAATAGAGAAAATATAAGAGTGGGCACGGCACGCCGTGCCCGTACGGGAGAGCGGGAAGGAGATACGTGCTATTGCAGGGAGAACAGACTGCCCGGCGTCCTGACAACGTGAAGGAGCTGAGAGGGGGCCAGCACGCGGTCGGTCAGGCGCACCTCGTCGTCGAACCGCCAGTACGCCACAGTCTCGGCGGCGTTCAGCATGCGCACATGAGGGTGAGGCTGAAAGCAGCCGCGAACGTGTTTTTCATGATCATATTTTTCCCTATCCTATTCACAGCTCGCTCATTCTATCCAACGCCTCCCGCCTCAGAGCACGCGGATCAGGGTGCCGTTGATCTCCGAGCGCAGGACGTACAGGATGCCGGTGCCCGTGAAGAGCGCGCTCTTGTACTGTGCGGTGGAGGTCAGTGACCCGTAGGTGCCGGCAGGGAGATTTTCGCCGTCCAAGGTGGCGGAACGGACATATTCGGTGATGCCCGTGGCCAGATTGACGTGCGAGGCCGAGGTCAGATGCAGGCGCGTTACGTTGCGGGCGGGGTCGCTCCCGCCGAAGGTGGTGCCGGTGCCGCCTTCCACCGACAGGGTTCCGGCTGTGACGGTGATGTTGGTCGAGCCGGTCCATGTGGCGCCGCTGCGGAAGGCTACCGTGCCGGCCTCGATCAGGAGGTCGCCCTTGGTATAGGAGGATGAGGTGGGGCCGGTGAAGGCCAGCGTG
>JADHEF010001174.1_pt1 | contig 18154 bp, 16 predicted proteins | sample 8952391 | NCBI WGS metagenome assembly JADHEF01 (sample SAMN16124439, study PRJNA663245) | bioreactor sludge metagenome | isolation source: sludge (nitrite) | place: India:Bengaluru | collected 2019-02-28
CCATGGTGGACGCCGGCATATTGCCCGGCGACACGGTGCTGGTCGAGCGCGGGCGGACGCCGCGCAACGGCGACATCGTGATCGCGTGCGTGGACGCTGCCTGGACCATGAAGTTCTTCTTCAAGGATGCCAAGGGCGTCAGACTTGAGCCCGCGAACAAGAAGTACGAGACCATAAGGCCCAAGCGCGGTCTGGCGGTGGAGGGCGTGGTCAGCAGCGTGATCAGGAAGCTGGTATGAGGGGAACTTAGGCTGGGACTGTGTTGGCCACGCACCTGTCTTCAGGAACCGGAAGGAGGACGATTGTCGGGGAGGACCATGGCAAAGCGGATTGTTTCGAAACCGAAGACGGCCTTGCTCCGCACTTACGGGCTCCACACGGAGGTCGGACGATCACCAAAGCTTTTACCCCAGCCTCCGGTATCCGGCAGGTAGCGGACGGTGGCCCTTTTAGCGCCAGCGAAAATGGACTGACCCGCATGAGGGGCGTTTCCCTCGAACAGGACGTTGGAAAGATTGACGCAGCCACAGAATGCGATGTGTCCGATGTTGGTAACGCTTGATGGTACCGTTAAACGGGTCAGGCCCTGGCAGGTGTAGAAAGCCGTACTCTCGATGCTGGTCACTCCCGGCGGGATTTTGTAACTTCCGGTTTTACCGGGCGGGTATCTGATCAAGGTGGCCCGGTCTTTGTCGAACATAACGCCTTCCGAGCTGCTGAAGCTGGGGCTGTCCTTGTCCGCAATGATGGCCTGCAGGTTGGTACAGCCGAGGAACGCGGAGGCAACGATGTTGGTGACACTGACAGGGACCGCATAGCAGACCGCCTTCTTGTTCAGGCATTGCATAAGGCTCGTTTTCCCTTTGTCGAACAGGACCTCGTTTTCGCTACTATAAGCCGGATTTGACGCGGCCACCGTTAGCTTGGCCAGCTTGCCGCAATCAAAGAAAGCCGCGCTTCCTATATGGGTGACGCTGCCCGGGATTGTGATGCCTGTCAGACCGCTGCAGGCGGAGAAAGCCGATTCTCCAATGCTGGTGACGCTACCGGGGATCGTGACGCCGGTGAGGCCGGTGCAACCGGTAAAAGCCCACTCCCCGATCTCTGTGACGCAGCCGGGAATTGTATAGTCGCCGGTTCTGCCGCCAGGATACGCAACGAGTCTGGTTAGCTTCTTGTCGAACAAAATGCCGTCCCTGCTGCTGAAGGATGCGCTTGCGGCGTCCACGTCGAACAGGGCGCGGCAGCCGCAGAACGCCTTATACGCGACACTTGTGACGCTGCAAGGGATCGACACGTGGGCCAGCCCTTCGCAACCGCTGAACGCGCCGATACCGATTCTGGTCACGCCTTGAGGAACAGTCATCACCCCGGTCAGTCCGGCGTCGCCGTGAAAAGCCCAATCCCCGATGACGGTGACGCCAGCGCCTATGACAGCGTTCGTGATTCCGCCGCAGCCACGGAATGCGGAGTCCTCTATGCGGATCACGCTGTCGGGGACGGTGATGCCCGCAAGACGGCTGCATCCGGAAAACGCATTAACCCCGATGTTGGTGACGCTGGGGGGGATGGTGACAGAGGTCAGGCCCGAACAACCGTAAAAAGTGAAGTGCTCAATACTGCCGACGCCGGAGGGGATGGAGATGCCTGAAAGGGCGGTGCATCCGCAGAACGCATAGTGCCCGATGCGGGTGACGCCGGACGGTATCGTCACGCTCGCCAGACCTGTGCAGCCCTTGAACGCATCGGGCCCGATAACGAGGACACTCTCCGGCATGGCGACATGGGTCAGGCCGGTGCAGTCACGGAACGCGGCGTAGTCGATATGGGTGACACCTTCCGGGATGGTGACGCTGACTAGGTTCGTACGGGCCTGAAAGGCTATGGCATCGATATGGGTCACAGGGATGCCGTTGATAGCCTTGGGAAGGGCGATCGCTTTGTCCGGCCCCACGTATCCTGTGATCGTCATGTAAGGGGCCTTCGTGGCGGACTTCTTGTAGTTGAAGAAGTCCGCCTGGTTGCGCAGGTTCGCGAACGGGTCTTCGCGCTTGTAACTTCTCACGGTCCCGTTCAGCTCCCTCTGAGTGTCGGACAGGGATGCGAGGGGAGGCGTTAGGAGACCAATGCAGACGCTCAGGATTGCACTTTTGAAACAGTCATTGTGTCGCATATCCGTCACCTTTCTCACTGTCGTACAACCGGATAACATGTCCATCCCGCCTTGTCCCCCACGCATCAGTCCAGTCGCACGGACAGCTTGAAGAACTCGGACGTCGGATTGGATCTGTTGACGGGATATGTGACAGTGCCATTCACGCCGTTCGTGGAGAATACTGTGCTGAAGCCCGATCTGAGGTCGAAAGACCTCTGCACGTCGTAGCGCCTGCCCCTTACGGCGTCCCACGTAAGTGATGGCGGGGTGCCGGCGACGCTCAGACGTAAGGCCCCGTTCGTCGTGTTACCTCCGGAAAGCCATTCCCGCCAGTCCGCCAATCCGTCACCGTCGGAATCATTCGTGTCATAGTCGTACAGGTATTTCAATCCGGGCGGGGATGTCATCAGGCCTCTGCCCGTATGCCCGACATTGGGAACAAGCGTGAAGTGCTGGGTCTGCAAGATGGCCGGACCGAAGTATTGCTGGACGTGGTTGAAATAGATCTTGGCCCGTTCATACCGGTTGCTTCCCTGAAGCATCGCCGCATACCCCGTGTCCAGGCTGGAGTCCTGGAGGTGGTCCAACGAGCCGACCAGGTAGAAGACGAACCGGTTGAGGTAATTGGTCCGCATGCCGTCCGCACCGGTGGGCGACAGATAGGCATAATTAAGGTTGTCGAGACCGTAGCCGTAATTGTTATAAGCCGCGGAATTGGTGTTCGGGGTCTGGAAAACGTTATCGGTTCCGGGAACCACACGCTTGTTGTCGAAATAGACGTAAGAGGACGGTGCCATCACGACATGCCGGACGTGGACTCCGGGCGGCAGGTTCAGATTCTCAAAGCGGTTGCCCGCCGCGTAACGGTTCACAAACTGACCTCCCGCCGAGTGGCCGGCGATCACTACGGTTTTCAGGTTCGGATACCACGAGTTTGTGACAATCTGTGCCAGCATGGTGTCGAGCGCCTCAAAGGCGCTGATATTGATCGATTGCCCGCTTGGTCCGCGCCGTGCTTGCTGCGATCCCCAGTACGGCTGAATATTCCAGTAGAGCATCTCGGTGTCAATTGGGTCCTCGATGTAATCAGTCCGTAAGAAATGTGGGGCGATAACGAGTGTTTCATTTGTGGCGCCCGGCACCATCGCGGCGGAGACCATACCGTTGGTGAGGTACTGATACGCGTTGTAGTCGCTGCTATGGATCGAAACGAGGATTCTGGTGACCTTGTTGTCTTGCTGCATAAGGGGCTTGTTCGACACGTACGGCAGTCCCAGCAGGGTTCCGTTTTTCGTGAAATAAAAACGGTTGGCGGCGGTTGTGACGGCTCCAGACTCAAGCGTCGCGCTCATCAGGACGATCAAAGAAACGGCGAGAAGGAGTTTACGTTTTCTCATCGAAGCCTTTACTTTTCACCCTTGCCGGTCCGCGCACACGAGTTCGTCCGGGGCCAGCACAGTCATGACCGCCTCTTCCTGCATGTGGGGCGGCTGCCGCTTGAACAAGTTCCTTCCCCTACTGATCTCCCGTATGGCCGCGCCGCCGTTCAGCGCGGGATGCCACGGGAGCAGGACCAAAAGATCCATGAAGGTTTCTTTGTTTCTTCTGCGCGACATGGTGTTCTTTTGTTTACGGCCAGACGATGCGGTAGAAGCGGGCGGGGATATTAGTCGAGGATGGATCGGTGAAATAGATAGAGCCGGAGGTGCCGAGTGAAGTGTTCGTAAGGGGTGTCCAGACGCCGGAGGCGAGGTTCGTGGTGGCTTGCACCACAACGGGAATATTGGTGGTTCCGGCGATGTTGAAGCCGAAGCGGTCGGATGTAAAGCCGAAATTGTCGTCGCGTTGGACAGCCGGGTTCCAGCACAGGGTCGGAATGTCATCGAAGGTCGCACCCCACCCGTCGGCCCCGGGCAGGTAATAGACGGTGGCTGGAGTGTCATAAAACACATATTCGCCCTCAAAAGTGGGTGCGTTGCCCTTGAAAAGTATGTCGGTCAGTTGGGTGCAGCCAGCGAAAGCAGCATCAAGGATATTGGTGGCACTGGAGGGGATTGTGGCGCTTCCGGCTTTGCCTCCCGGACATTGAACGAGCGTTTTCGTATCCCTGGTAAACAAGATCCCGCTTAAGCTACAGTAATAAGAGTTATTTGTGTCCACCGTAATAGTCGTGAGCATGGGGCAGCGAAAGAAGGCGCAATAACCAATTCGGGTGACGCCGCCTGGGATCGCTATGCTGGCTAGGCTTTTACAGTATTGGAATGCACAATCCCCTATGTTGGTGATGCTGCCGGTTATCGATATGCTTGACAATCGTGAGCACCAGGAGAACGCGTAGTCCCCGATATTGTTGACGCTGGCGGGGATGGTGACAGAGGTCAGGCTGGAGCAGGCTTCGAACGCGCAGTCTCCGATGCTGGTGACGCTGTTGCCGAGTGTGATAGTGGTCAGGTTTGTGCATGTCGAGAAGGCATAATCCTCAATATTGGTGACGCTGTCTGGAATAGTGACATTGGTCAGGCGTGTACAAGCATTGAATGCGCCTCGTCCGATGCGGGTGACTCCATTACCTAACGTGACACTTGTCAGATTGTCGTTGCCATCAAGAAAGATTTCCAGTATGTCAGCGGACGGTCCGTCATCAATAGAGACAATCCATACTTCGCCCATGCTGCAGAACGCCCAATCCCCAATATCGATCACGCTGTCTGGGAAAATGACGCTGGTCAGGCCTGAGCAAGCTCTGAACGCATTATTGCCGATTGCAGTGACCGGACACCCGCCCAAGGTGTTTGTGATCGACAATGCGCCGGAGTAGGCCGCATTGAAGTCGGTGATGGTGGCCTGTCCGTTCGTGACGGTGTAAGTATAGTCGCCTTGGGTCAGGGCACGGGATGCAAGGGGTGCGAGAGACAGGGCGAGGCAAGTGGAGATAAGGGACAAGGCATTTGATCTCATGGCTGGACCTTTCTTGCTGTGCGTCTATGGATTAGACCGTAAACGAATCAACAAACACTTTAACGGTAGCACGTTGAAGATGGGGTGTAAAACAAGATCAGGGAATGGACGGTCCTCCAGCGACTCCTCTACAGAGAAGCGCTTCTCGACAGGTGAATTGCTCCGGTCACGCAGTGCACGTCCACGTAAAATGTCAGCTCGGCCATACTCAAATGTCCTCCATTGTGTCCTGGATCTCACCCCTCCCAGTCCGCGCAAACGAGTTCGGCCTGGGCCAGCACGGTCTTGACGGCCTCCTCCTGCAGGTCCGGCGGGTAGCCGTACTCCCGGAGTATGCGCCTGACCATGACCCGGATCTTGGCCCTGGCGCTCTCCCGCAGGTTCCAGTCGATGGTCACGCTCTTGCGCACCGTCGACAGCAGCTTCACGGCGATGACCTTGAGCTTGTCGTCGCCCATGACCTTGACCGCGGTGTCGTTGGTGGCAAGGGCGTCGTAAAAAGCCACCTCGTCGTCGTTAAGCCCAAGATCCTGCCCGCGCTTGCAAGCCGCGTCCATGTCCTTGGCCATGCGGATCAGCTCGTCGATGAACTCCAGCGTCGATATGGCCCGGTTGGCGGTCATGGCGTCGTCCACGATCTTGCCGATGGTTGGCTGCTTGGCGCTGCCTTGAAGGTAGGGCCAGCGTGCGGCGGGCGGGACCCAGAACACGTTCTCGGCGCGGTACTCGTCGGGATCCTCAGGGTCGGAGCCCTTGTACTCGCCCTTGCCCTCCATCAGCCGCGCCCGCATCTCCTCGAAGGAATCGCTGATGTATTTCAGGAAAATCAGGCCAAGGACGACGTGCTTGTACTCGGAGGCGTCCATGTTGTTGCGCAGCTTGTCGGCGGCGAGCCAGAGCTTGGCCTCAAAGCCGAGGCTGGCGGCCGAAGTCTCGGCAGTCTTCGTTTTCGTGCGGGGCATTTCGTATCCGTAAATTCGCGTGGTTCGGTCATGGCCTGAGACGTGTATGGTTTAGGGTCCGACACACGCTCAGATTACATGTTTGTAGCGTACCATTGCAGGGGGGCGGATGCCAGCGCAAAACCCGAGATGACAGCTATCTTCGGGAAACGAAAGATGGTCAGGAATTGGACAGTGTGGCCGCTACTTCCGGTTTCGGTTGGATTCAATGGTGACAAGTGGGTATAGTTTGAAATGACACTGAAAGGATCATGTCATGGGCAAGACAAGGGAAGTCGTGAAAGTTGTGGCCGGCAATGAGCAGAAAGACGGGGCCGGCGTCAGGCTCGTGCGCGTTCTGGGGCCTGGCACGGTCGCGGATTTCGACCCCTTCCTCATGCTGGACGCGTTCGACTCCCTCGACCCCGACGATTACGTCAGGGGCTTCCCCTGGCACCCGCACCGCGGCATCGAGACCGTGACCTATCTGATGCAGGGCGACATCGAGCACGGCGACAGCTTGGGCAACGCCGGCAGCATAGTCGACGGCTGCTGTCAGTGGATGACGGCGGGCTCGGGCATCATCCACCAGGAGATGCCAAGACCCTGTCCGAGGATGTTGGGGCTCCAGCTCTGGGTCAACCTGCCCGCCAAGGACAAGATGGCGAGGCCCCAATACCGCGACCTCAAGGCGGCGCTGATTCCCAAGGTCACAGAGGCGGCGGGGACGGTGGCCGTCATCGCCGGCAGCTACGGGGATGCCGAGGGAGCGACGCAGGGCGACTACGTCAAAGTCACGATGCTGGACGTGGCGCTGGTCCCCGGCGCCGGGTGGCGGATGCCGGTCGATCCCCAGGCGACGGCGTTCGCCTACACCTTCGAGGGTGACGGCGGTTTCGGCGCCGCGGCAACTCCTGTAGGAAGCCGCCGTGCGGTATTGTTCGGCGGCGGCGACGCGGTAGCCGTCACAGCCGGGCCGGAGGGCTTGCGTTTCATGCTCATTGCCGGGCGGCCCCTGCGTGAGCCAGTGGCCTGGGGCGGACCCATCGTGATGAACACGCAGGCGGAACTGGATCAGGCCTACGCCGAGATCGAGAACGGGACGTTCATACGGTGATGTGTTATACGCAAGGGCGATGCGCGTCGTTTCCTTGCCTCCGCAGGCTGCTTCAAGCCTAAAGCGGTGCCGACCTCTTTTCATAAGCCGAAGGGCAGCATCCTGCCGATCTTCTTCAGGGTGCGCAGCGCACTCTTTTTCAGTTGGCTTCCGGTCTTGGACGCCTTTCGCCCCATTTTCTTGGTGGCCTTGGTCACACCTTTCTGAGCCTGCCAACCCTTATAGAGGGCGACGTCCTTGGCGTACTGGACGCTCGCCCTTGCGTTTTCCAGCACAATCGGCGCATTCTCGATCACCGTATCCTTTGCGACTTCGACGGCTCCGGCGGCGGCGCAGTAGGCTTTGCTGACGACTTCCGGAACCGGCACAGTGATAATGATCTCCGTGCCTTTGCGGGGCTTCGCTTTCGCACGCTTCTGGGGCACGGTCTTGGTGCTGCCGATCCTGGCAGGAACGAGGGCCTTGCCGGCGGCAGTCACTGGCAACTGCTTCCTCTGGCTTTCAGGATGCGGCGCCTTGCGCTGGGTACCGCTCGAACGTGGAGCATCGGAATCGCCGCTCAAGACTCTCTCCAGATCCGTTTTCATCACCCTTGCGGAGGTGTAACGGAGGGCGTGGGCGTTGTCTATCACGCCGCTGAGCATCGGAAACAAAGGTGAAGGCCGGGCGCATTGGATCGTGGGCAGATAAACGTAGCCGCGTTTGACATCGCCGCCCGAAGCCTCGAACAGAACCATGCCGACGCTGTAGAGGTCGCCGGCCGCATCAACGACGCCGCCATCGGGGCCGTAGCCATGCGTCAGGACACGCGTCATGCCGGGTTTCGGCTCGGTCATGATGCCGATGTCGCCGAGCACGGGCTTCCCGTCGATATACACGATGTTGTCGGGCTTAACGTCGCGGTGCAGGCGCTGCGGCACGGCCCTGTGCAGGAACTCAAGCGCGTCCAATATCGGAAGCACGGCTGCGATCGCTTTCTTGATCGGCATGGCCTTGCCTTTTCCGGGCATCAGACTTCTCAGCGTCTTTGGCTCGTATGTCGCGGGGTCATAGGGCCGCCCCTGTACGTCATCGGCTATGGGCATCGTGTAATAGAAGAAATCCTCTTCCTTGCCGATATGGAGAATCTCGATGAGGTTCGGGTTCTTGCCGCGCAAGGGCATGTAAGTGCAGACGGACTCGTATTCACGGGTATAGGCATAGTTTTCGTCGACGTCGCTACGCTTGACGACCTTGAGAGCGCACGGATTCCCCGTCAAGTCGTGTGCGAGGTAGACGCTGCCGAACCCGCCGCCGCCTATGGTCTTGATGACCGTAAAGTTCTTAACCTGGGGCATGGGCCGTGTTCCGGTTCCACAGCCGCCCTTAGCCGCATCCGCGCCGGATTTTTGTGTCATGTCGTGCTCCGCTTCGGCTTAGGTCTCGCCTTTGCCGGCTTACTGGCACTTACGATTTTCTTCGCGGTCACCGCCACCTGCACCCGATGGGCGCCGAGGTCGATCTGGAGTTTCTCGCTCTCGGCCTCAAGTTCCTCATCGAAGATTTTGCCGACACGGTGTCGGGCGATACTGACCATGTTCGGAGTCACACTCATGGCCTTGCAGACCTTGGGGATTGGGATTTCACGCAGGACAGTGCTTTCGAACATCTGCCATTGCCGGGGTTTCACGCGCTGCGCCGTACGCTTACGCACGGAGGCGAGCGCGGCATCCGCTGTTTTCTTGCCCTCCATTTTATCCAAGAGAGTGCCGGGGCCGGGCTTTCTCGACTGAGCGGTCTTCATCCTGCCTAACCCGGTGCCGGAAACGGGTTTGGATTCGGGCTCCGTTTGCGCTCCAACAGGCGGTTTGACTTTGACCTTTTCCGTGATTTCGCCCGGAATATCGGGCTGGCCCGCGATCCATCCGAACTTGGCCTCGTCGCCGACTTGGATATTCCTTTCTTCGTAGGGAATCCGCTCCCTCAAGACATTCATGATTTTGTAACGTGTGATCGTGCCCAACCACGCGTGGAATCTGCCCTTGCCTTCGTCGTAAGACTTGACGTTGTTGTAAACGGCGATTCTGACGTCGGCAAGAACATCGCTGGTTTCTTGGGCGCGAAGCCCTTTTTGGCCGCACTTCATTCTGATGAAGGGTTCGCACCTTTCCCACAAGTCGAGGAAGGGCATGGTCTTCGGCGAAGCCTTGAAATCCTTGATCGCATTCTTCGTGATAGTCGTGGTGACAAAGCTGCGATGTTTGGTTCTACCGCTAATTTTGGTCTGACTACTTGCGGTCGTTCCGCTCTCCATGCCCCCGGCGTCTGAGTTCGCGACTGAATCATCACAATCCGAATCCCTGTCTGTGTCGTTTCGTGTTGTGCGCATCGCATACCCTCCCTCTGAGTTTGGCAGAACTTTACACCTTTTGCCCATCAGCGCGCAAGCACTGCCGCCTCAGTTGTGAAAGATCCGAGCCCTCTTTAGCGAACTGTCTTTTGCGGGATACCTCGGCGGGCATTGGAAGTCGGTGCGGCAATAATCACGGGAAAAATGAAAGGTCAGGAATTACTTATGCGAACTGGATATTAGAGGCACCGAGGGTTCGCGGAACCAGCCGTAAGACCGCAAGTGAAAGGTCGGAGGCAGATAAAGCGAACTGGTTGGTGTGAGGGCCATGCCCCGAGTGGGGAATGTGGCCAGCAGGATGCGGTGCCGCCCTTGTGGGCGAGTACCGAGGCGAGAAGGAAACACGGGAATGGCCGGACACAACCTGCCGCCCGAACCCTGCGAAAGCGGGAGAAAGTTGGAGATCATGAAGAAACGCAAAATGAAGGATGAGCAGTTCTGCAAGGTTCTGGGCGAGCAATATGCTGCTTGGGATCCGGGCAAGAAGGTCCTTTTCTTGGAGTGTATGTCACATTCCTTGACTATGACAATCAGGAGCCTCTGCAACAACCCAGACGGCGATAAGGAACATAAGATCGAGAGCATCGGGCTTTTGAACGAGTTATTACACCGCATACCCCAGGCGGTGCGGGACATCCTGTTCATCGTCGGCACGATCGACGGCAGCTGGTTCTGCCCCGGAGGTGCGCTGCTGGACTATGCGAAGGCCTACTCTCTTGAGGAGGGTGCCATACAGGGATTCGTCGCGCAGGTAATCTGTGAAGCGAATTACCGCATCGCTGCCGTAGCAAGGGACAAGAAGGATGCATCCGACGCCGCCCGCAAGACCGAGCCGGTCTTTCGGGGCCTGACGCAGATCGACACCTCCGCGCTGATGATCCGGCAGAACCCGTGGTCGTGATGCCGGGTTAAGTCTTTCGTGGCTCGCAGACTGAAGGGTCGGAACCGCGTGATACGAACTGGTAATCAAAGGAGATGATGGATATGAGTAAGTCAATGACGAGGATGTCGCCGGTATGGGCGCGGGTGCCGGCGGTTAACATCAAGGCCCGCGCCCGTCTGTCCCGCACATGGCGGGAAGACACCTGACCACCAGCCCGCCCCGTGTCCGGCAAGGCGGCGAACTGGAGATGAGGCCGGACAAAGTGTTCAAGGAATACGAGGCCCGCAATGCGAGGCCTCAAGGAGTTAAAAAATGAAAAAGAATAATAACGGCGGCCAGGTGGCCGCAAACACATCAACGGAAGCAGCGGCCGGTGCCGGTGCTCCTAGTGAAGGCAAAACGGGCGTGATCTTTGCGTACGGATCTGCGTTCAAAGCAGATTGGCCGGAGCCAGTGAAGGTCATGATGGAGAAGATCGGGACATTGGGGGCGAACCACCCCCGCGACCAAGTGGACAAGGATATCGTCAACGAATACGCGGAGCGGATGAAGGACGGGGCCGAGTTCCCGCCGGTGGTGATCTTCCGCGATCGCGACGGCCTTGAATGGGTCGCCGATGGGTGCCACCGCTACGAGGCGGCGAAGATGTGCGGATTGGCCGATATCAAAGCCGTGGTGGTGGAGGGCGGCGAGCGCGACGCCATCCTCTTCGCGGTCGGAGCCAACGCCGAACACGGCATGCGCAGGACTGTCGCCGACAAGCGCAAGGCCGTGACGGTCCTGGTTCAGGACAAGGAATGGCGGGGGCGAGGCGTCAACTGGATAGCCCAGCAATGCAAAGTCTCCTGGGACCTGGCCAAGAGCGTATGCGCCGAGTATGAGCGGGCGCATCCTGAAGAAACTGAGGATGGCAAGGACAAGGCCAAGAAGTGCAAGCGCAACGGCAAGGAGTACTTGCAGAAGTCCGCGGTCTCGAAGCCACTTCCCGCGCATATCGTCGCCATCGGCGAAATGCGTGAGCTGGCGTGCAAGGCCCGCGCAGTGGTTCCTGAAGGCGACGCCAAACTCGCCGAGAGCCTGGACAGGGTCGGCTCGGAGCTGCATGAGATCCTGGGCAAGGCCACGGGCGCCAAGTGCCGGATGGCCGAGGGCCTGCAGGTTCCTCTGAACGTGTACCAGCACAAGCTCGTGGGCGGCATCAGTGCCACGCCCGAGTTCGAGAGGAAGGGACTGGCCACGCACGCTGTGAACGTAGGCTTGGGCTGCGGCCACCAGTGCAGTTACTGCAGTTCGCCGTCCCTGCGGTGCCGGCTCCCGGCCTACGGCGAACTGCAGATCAATCCCTACGGCAGCGGTTTCGCCGTCATCGACCCGAAGTCGGCAGACCGTATCAGCAAGGACAAGCCCAAGCTCACCGCCGATAACACGGTGATGCTCAGCACCTGTGACGACGCCTGGTCGCCGGAGGCGCGCAAGTACGGGGTCGGGCGCAAGTGCATGGAGGTCTTGCTTAAGGAGACGACAGCCAGGGTTCGCGTCTTGACCAAAAGCTCCGAGGTCAAGGACGATCTGGACGTGGCCAAGGGCAGCGAGGGTCGTGTGATGGTCGGACTCAGCACCGGCATCCCCTGCAGCCGTGAGGACGTGGCGAAGGCTGTCGAGCCCAACGCGTCATCAATCAAGGATCGTCTGCAGGCGCTCAAGCAGGCGAAAGACCAGGGGTTCGGCACCTACGCCATGCTCTGCCCTTGCCTGCCCCTGGTCGCGGACACCGAGGCCGCGCTGACGGTGATGTTCAAGTCCGTGAATGACTGCGGGGTTTCGGACATCTGGTTGGAACCCGTGAATGCACGCGGCATGGCGCTGAAGAACACGGCCATGGCGCTGCGGCTGGCCGGACTCAAGGCTGAGGCGGACGCCGTTGACGCGATCCGTAAAGAAGAGGTCTGGTCGAAGTACGCGGCGGCGCTGGCCGAGACCGCGGTCAAGGTAGCTGAGGCAATGGGCTTGGCGGACAAACTCCACATCCTGCTCTATGCGGACAAGATCACGGACCCTGACCGTGAGCGGGTTAAGGCTCTGGGTGACACCGTGATCCTGCTGGGCAAGGATACGGCCAAAGCCAAAGACGGAGGGAATTCAGAAGCCGGCGATGAGGGAGGCGAAACCGCTGATGGCGGGAAACCGGACGGGAACGGCGCTGACGAAAACGCAGCGTAACGGCTCCGGGAACTGGCCCGCCGCCTCCAGTGAAAGGGGGGCGGCGGGCGCTTTAGGAGGAACGGGAAAGGAGCGGGCTATGGCCAAGACCAACGGGAAGCTGGTGGATCCTCACGGCGACGAGGTCGTGCATCTGCATCAGGACGTCCTCGACGCCGACCTAACGGCATCGGAGAAGGTCATGATGGCGGTACTGCGCAAGCGGGCCTTCACGACGGGCAGGATCACGGTGCACTATCCCGAGATCGCCGGGCTGGCGCGGATGCCGCTGAGCACCGTCAAAAACAAGGGCGGCGTCTTGGAGAGGCTGCGAAAGAAGGGCTGGATCAGGGGCGTGGTAAAGGATGGTGCCTGCATCAACGTGAGGATGTCGCCGGGCTGGACATCGAAATCGGGGGAGCCGTCTGACTTTGACGGCGGCACCGGCACTGAACCGGTTCAGCCGGACCCTGAAAAGGGCGGTACCGAATCGGTACCGGCCAGTACTGAATCGGTACCGGGGGCAGTACTGAACCGGTACCGGGGTGGTACTGAATCGGTACCGCCATCTGAGAATGAAGAGGGAGTAAAGGGAGTACAGAATAAAGATAAGAGCGAAGCTCCCGTAGCCCTCACGGGCTCCGGGCCGCAAAGACCGGGAGCTTCGCTCAATTTGAAAGAGGAGACTGCCTGCGGCGCAGGAGCCCCTGTTGCCACGCCCTCGCTTCCTCCAGAGGTCGAGCAGGCGCTACGCGCCGAGGCCGAGGCGTGGACGATGCAGGTGGCGGAAACGGTCAACCGCAACCTGGTCCAGGGACGGGATCTCCGGCTCAAGCAGCCCGAGGGCAATGATCCTATCAGGGTCGTGTCCATGAAGGCCGAGGGCAGCAAGCCCTGGCGCGGCGACGTTGAGACCGTGTACGCGTATGCCGGGGCCTGGTATCCGGACGCTGACCCCGTGCTTGCGTTCCGTTCCGTCATCAGGGAGCCCGCCAGATACAGGGCCGTGCGCCAGCACATCTTCGGCCACGCCATTCGCATGCAGGCGTCGCAGGGATACAAGAGGCCCCGGATCAAGCTCTGCTCCCTGTTCAGGCTCGACAACACCGGCAAAGACGTCCCGGAGTCTGTGCATATTTTGGCCGACTGCGATGTCGGTTGCGGCAACCTGCTGCAGAGATCGCATGAACTGGCCAACGGCCCGCCCAGACCCTGCACCTGCCCGCCGGACCCCGAGAAGGAGGCGGAGTTACGTTGGCGCACGGACCCCAACGGCTGTTTCGCTGCCTCGTGCTGGGAAGGCTGCTGGCGGGAGGCGAGCGCCAGGTATGCCGAAGCCAAAGTGCCCAAGTGGGCATATTGGGCTTACATAAAGGAACGCTTATGCGGCCCTCATGGCTACGAACATCCGCCCGTTCCCTGGATCTTGGATTCAATCGATATCGATGATTTGGAAAAGACTTACGCTGAACAAGTGGAGCGCGGGCTTGAGTACTGCGACAACTGGGGCGCGGGGGAATGCGACCCCGTACCTGAAGACGTGAAAGATCCGGTGGCAGAGGCGGGTGCCGATTCCGATGGGGCGATGCCATTGCCGCCGGTCGTTCCGGTTCCGGAAGATGCCGGGGGTTTAGTCAGATGAATCGGCATCGCTGGCAAGAAAAGGAGGTGGAGTGTGAGAAACAGGCCCCCGCCCCCGCAGGGCTGGGGTGCGGAAAAGTGCGGGCTTACCCCGCTAGGCCTCAACGGCAGGTTCGGCACAGGCGGCCGGCCTCGCCGTTGAGGCGACATCGTGAACATGAATGCCAATCGGGGGCTTCAAGCCTGGAAGAGCGACCCCCGACGGTCCCGTTCAAACCAATTGTGAAAACAACTAGCGCCTTCGTCCACAGGGGTGAGGGCGCTGAACGAGGACTTGATATGCTTCAAACCACAATAGACGCGATCCGGGCCATACTGAGCGCGGACCCGCAGGTGAGCGCCGAGGAAAGGGGCGCTCTGGTAGAGACGATGAAACGGGGCCTGAAGGCCGAGGCCGTGCATGACCGGATTCTGCGGAGGCCGGAGGCGGCACGCAGGCTGGGCGTGGGCGTCAAGGCGCTGGATCTCTGGAAGCGCAGGGGCGTGCTGGAGCCGGTGACGATACCCGGCAGTTCGCGTGCCCTTGGGTTCCGGGAGTCTGATGTCGAGGCGCTGATCGCGGGTGGCCGTGACAGAGCTACGGCGTAGGCGAGGCCGGTGGGGCGGGCGGGGGTGTATCTCCGCCCGCCTTATTCTTGCCAGGCGGTACAGGCTTTGGATTGTTGTGACGAGACATGATGGTTTCGTTGACCCCCTTGGACAACCTTTCAAGCTCAATGTCGGATAATTCGGCCAGTTGGTCCATGACGGCTTTGAGCTTCGCGCTTGGCGTTTCTGATCCTTCGTGTAAGGCCAGTGCAGGGGCTAAGGCCGGGAGAGCTTCTACCGCTGCGCGCACAGCCTCTGCGTTTTGGTGCACATAAGCGCGTGTCATTGTCTCCCCGCCGTGACCGACAAGGCCCCGAACGGTTTCCAAGGGAACGCCCCGGCTGGCAAGTTGGGAGACGATAGTGTGACGCAGAGCATGAAACCCCGCCTCCGCTACCTGACGTCCGACGCCGTCTCTTTTGACCGTAGTTTTTATGCTGCAAGCCTTGAAGTGTTGCTTGAGTCTGTAGTTAATGCCGTCTGGGTTATCTTCTCGCATATGAGCAAGTTCAGGTAGTACGGCACCTTTACGTTCTTCGGTGGGGGTCTGCGCCAATGCGAGGTGAAGGGTGGGGTGTATAGGTATAGCAACTAACTTGCCCGTTCGCGAAGCAGTCTTCTTCGGCTTCAATGTAATGATGTTGTTATCCAGGTCAACGGACCTCCAGTCCAGCGTCACCGCGTCTCCCAGCCGTAAACCGGAATACGCGCCGATGATAAGCAGTGTCTGGAGTTCCCCCGTCGCGGATTCAAGAATGGTCTTGAGCTCCTGTGCTGTGAACGCACGACGCCCCTGGGTCGTAAGCCGCTTGCGCTTGATCTTTATCCATGGGTTAGCACCTAACTTGGCAGAGTCCGTAAGTACGCGGAAGATCATTTCGAGAAGAACAATGTGCTTGTTGAAAGTGTTGGGGGTTACCTGGTCAGACGTGAGGTCAGTGGCGTAGTCGGATGCGTCGTGAGCGGTAACCTCTCTGAGTTCACCATCCTTGCGGCGATTGTTGATCCAGCTTTCAAACCTTTTCCACTGGCACGAGTACCCTTTGAGCGTGCGCTCGCTGGCGTCGGACCTTTCCGGGGATTTCAGGAACGCATCCCAAGCTTGACTGACCTTGAGGGTCGGTTTCTCTTCCTCGATCTTGGTGATCTCTGCCTTGCGCCCGCCGATCTTGACGGCCATCGCCTCTAAGGTGTCTACTTCATCCCCGAGCCTGAACGGCGCGGTTAGTTCCTTCAGCTTCTTCACGGCTTTGCGCTTATCGCTGGTCTCGGTGGTCTTGATGAACACTTTGCCGTCGACAACCCAGCGGGCAAACCAGGTCTTGCCCTTCAGGACTAAACACCCCATGCCCTTGCTATGCCGTCTCACTTTCTTTGCCATGACGAACGCCCTCTGCTAGAATCCATTTGTAAGCACAGGATAGCACCAGGGCTTCGTTAGATGCAAGATAAATAACCATTAAGTAACCATGTTGCAATATCGATGCCGTATTCATTGGTCATACGTCGGAATCATAATCCGCAGGTCGGGGGATCGTGACCCTCACCCGCCACCAGTTTAAAAGCCCATAAAACCTCGGTTTTATTGGGCTTTTTTCATTTTTATGGCCTTTGCGCGCTTTTTGCCGTTTCCTTTACTGTACCCTAATTTCCGCCCTAATTCTGCACTTTTTGGGTACAATTTGGGTACAGTCTTTTTTGTGGGGTAGAACTCGGAAAACAGTCGTTTTTGCCTGCGGATCTACATTCCGCAGGTCTGACAGCTTGGCACTGTACCCAAAAACTGTATCCACCGACTGTACCCAAAACTGTACCCAAGGCTGTATCCAAAAAATGAACAGCCGGTCCCGCAGAGGAAACCGGCTGTTCATTTTTAGCAGGCGGAACGGTCATTTCACGCCACACGAGCCGTCGGCACACGCGGAACCGACCGCCTCGGCCACCGCGTTTGTCGCGGCATCCAACCCGAAACGCTTTGTCAAAGCGTCGAGCACGGTGTCCGCGGCAACCTGCGGCGCGGCGAAAGCCGCCACGGCGTCGGTGATCGCCTTCATCGGCGCATCCCCTGTGAGCCCTGCCGCCAGCGACGGGTTGGCGCTCAGGTCGGTCCGGTCGCCGCCCCCGGTGTCCGCCGATTGCGCGATCGTCCCGTTGAGATCCGACACGCTGATCGTCAGGCCCCCGCCACCCGTCGCGACTGCGCCGGACTGCAACGCCACGCCGTTGGTGGCAGGGTAGGGGAGCAGCCCGATGTAGTTGTTGACCGTCGTGACGTTGCCGCACGCCTTGGACGTCGCGCTTTTGCTGGACGGTGTCGCGGTGTTGCACCCCGACGCCAGCACACAAAGCATCGCGACCGCCGCCGCGCCGCGCACCTTGCGGCGCAACGCCGCCCGCTTCCCGCCCGCGCCCTTGCACAAAGCGTCCCGTTTCCCGCGCACCTTATCCCGCCCGCACTTTCCGTCTGAACACTTTTTCATACCGCACCTCCATTCCCTACTTGTCCGTCAACACCGGCTCGACATACGCCGCATCGACCCCGGCCCTGCCGAGTTCCGTCTGCGCAGTCTTCGCCGGAACCCCCGTCGCCCAAGCCGCAAGCAGCCGCTCTCGCGCGCGCGTCACGGCCTCTTTCAGCGTGCCCACCTCATCCTCGCTGACCGTCTTGTCCGCGAGGATGTCGTTGAACAGCGCCGCCAGTTCGGTCAAGTGCCCCGCCGTCTTCAGGGCCTTGTCCAGATTGCCCCCGCCGATCCTGTCCAGACACGCGTTGAGCAGCATCGCGAGGACGCGCTCGACCGGTAGCGCGGCGAAAACCGCCAGCCCCAATCTGATCAATACCGTCTTCAGCATGTTCATACCCCTTTCCCCTTTCCTCATTTGCCGGCGTCGCACGCCGACCGCACAACCGTCTGCCACAGCAGCGAACCCGCCGCGACCAGCACCGAGATCAGCAGCGCCGTCGAAACATACGTCAGCGCGTTGACGATCCGCTCGCAACGATCGATCCGCACGAGCACGGGCTGCCGACCCTCGCGACCAACGTACAGTTCTTTTTCAACGCGGTCGGACTGCCCGGCGACGGCCTTGATGTTTTCCACCTGTTTGCAATCGTGAATGGTCATTGGCGCCCTCCCCTCACATCCCGTAACTGATGACCCCGGTCAGGCCCGTCCCGTCTCCGGATGCGGCCGAAGCCCCGCCGCTCTTCGCCGCGTACCTGGGAACCCCCGCGCCCGTCTCGGCGAAACGGCACGTCCCGCCGCGCAGGGACGCGTACAGC
>JADHEF010001175.1_pt1 | contig 18151 bp, 21 predicted proteins | sample 8952391 | NCBI WGS metagenome assembly JADHEF01 (sample SAMN16124439, study PRJNA663245) | bioreactor sludge metagenome | isolation source: sludge (nitrite) | place: India:Bengaluru | collected 2019-02-28
TGATGGATGCTCCTTCTGATGCTTTCTTGTGGGTAAAAGCATTACATATTATTGCCGTGGTGTGTTGGTTCGCTGCATTGTTCTACTTACCACGGCTCTATGTTTACCATGCCATGAGTGATGATGCCGTCAGTCATCAACGTTTTGAGGTCATGGAACGTAAGTTGTACCGTGGCATTATGTGGCCGTCGATGATTGCAACACTTATCACGGCACATTTCTTGGTCGATTGGGGTGATGCAACGCGCCACTACCATGAAGCCCTGTGGTTCTACCTCAAAGTCGGCTTGGTTGGACTGTTGGTGATTTACCACTTTGTTTGCGGCTATTACCGTAAGAAATTGATTGGTCATGCGCACTACAAGTCACACAAATTTTGGCGCTTCTTTAATGAAATGCCGACCCTCATTTTATTTGCTGTGGTGATTTTAGTCGTGGTGAAACCGACATTTTAAAATCCCACACTTAAAAAGCCCCGATTGATTCGGGGCTTTTTAATGTCTGTACAAAATCAACAGCACAACTCAAGATCCACGCTACGAGCGTATCCAAGATTGACGAATTTTTAAATTGAGCGGGGTCGAATAATATTTCTCAATCGCCCAACTCAAAATAAACACCGCGATAAAATAAACAGGCAACAACATCAACTTTTCAGCCGCTAAAGTGTCTTTGGGGAAATACACCACTTTCATTAAGCCGAGAACAATTAAGTGAAACAAATACATTTCATAGCTACGCTGCCCAATCCAAACCAAACTCCGTGCCGTGGATGAGGTAGGTTTAACTTTCGGGTCTTGGGTAAAACACAATATGAGTAAAGCCGTAAGTAAAGCAAATACGCTGATACCCCATGTACTCACCTCTTTGATGGGTGCATAAAAATATAAAGCGGTCATCAGAAACGCTGTTACTGCAACAATCATTTTTGGATTGTAAATTACACCTTTAAAATGTTGCGCATATATTGCGGTGAGGCAGCCAATGGCAATTCCATCGAAACTAGAAAAATAATGATACAGATAAGCGCCGCTTTCCTCGCCAAAATGGAGTGCACGAAAATATGGTGCATACGCAATGACAACGAGCAGAAAAACAATAAAGCCTTTACCACGACCAAGCCCTAAACACAGGACAGGAAATGCCAAATAGAAAACTTCTTCAACCGATAAAGACCACAATACGCCCAAGGCATAGTTCACCCAGCCGTATTCAATAATCAATAGATTCATCCAGAAACTCAAAGCTGAAAGAACAGTCACAGCGTAGGACACCTCTACGCCATTGGGTGACTGATTGAGAAAGGGTTGCAATCCTAAACTTCCGAGCACACTGACCATCGTGACCAATAACACCAGACACGGCATGATGCGGGCAATACGACGGATATAAAAATCTTTCAGCTTAATCTGCGCCAAAGATCCACTACGCTGCAAAGTATGCTGGGTAATCAAAAAACCTGAAATGACAAAAAACATGGTCACACCATAATTGCCATTTCTTGCAATCAAGGTACTTAAGCTCTCACTCCCAATTGGGATGCCGAGAAAGGTATCGTGTAATTTATACGGAATATTGAAATGGTGAATCAGCACCAATAGGATGGACACGCCACGCAGAATGTCGATTTTATAATTACGCATAAATCATTGTTAAAATTTTAAAGTGCTTCATTTAAAGTGAAATCACCTGATTTAGACAGCTTTTATATATAAAATCATACAATTATCTAACACTTAGTTAGAACCCATTGATCCAGCTCAAGCAAAAAAAGAAAGCCCTACTTATGCAGGGCTTTCTTTCAAACATCACGAGTACAGAATAAATGTTACTTAGTTATCCAATTGCTGCCCTAACAGACGTTTTTTCATACGCGGTTTGTACAGCAGTTGATACGTCACGGCTAAAATAATCACCCATAGTGGACTGATCATGAGTGCACGAAGAGTATCCGCCTCTAAACTCAAAATAATCAACGTAAAGAACAAGAAAATTAAGACCACATAAGACATCCAAACACCGCCCGGCATCTTAAAGGTCGATTTTGCATGGAGCTCAGGACGCAATTTACGGTAGCGGATATAGCACACCATAATAATGCTCCAGATACTGATGAACAGAATCACACACAATGAGCTGGCTAATGTAAAGGCTTCAACCGTGTTCGGTACAAAGTACTGTAGCGCCGCACCTGCCATGATAAAAGCACATGAGAAGAATAAGCCTTTCGCTGGTACCGAACGTTTTGATAGATGCGCTAGGCTCTGTGGTGCTTGTCCTTCTCTTGCCAAACCAAACAGCATACGTGATGTAGAGAACACACCACTATTCATTGAAGACATCACTGAAGAAAGCACCACCAAGTTCATAATGATGGCTGAAGTTGGAATACCCGCATGTAAAAATAGTGAAACGAACGGGCTTTGATCCGCAGGGATTTGATTCCACGGCGTCACCGACATCACCACAAATAATGACAAGACATAGAACAAAATGATACGGGTTGGAATCGCATTCACTGCTTTCGGTAAGTTCTTTTCAGGATCTTTGGTTTCAGCAGCCATGGTTCCAATTAGCTCTACACCGACAAAGGCAAACAGTGCAATTTGAAAACCGGCCAAGAAGCCATCGGCACCTTTAGGAAACATGCCGCCATGCGACCACACATTGGTAAAGCTGGAAGCCGTGCCATCCGGTGAGTGAAAATGGCTGAATACCATAAAGCCACCTATCACGATCAGCCCTAAAATGGCTAAAATTTTGATTAAAGCAAACCAAAATTCAATTTCACCAAAGAGTTTCACAGTCAGCAAATTTAACCCAAGGACAAACAGCACACAGCCGACACTGATTAAAGCCTGTCCCATAGGAGTAAAGGCCATGTCTGGTGGGAGCCAAAAGCCGAGATAGTTAATAATGGCTGCCAAGTCCGCAATACCGACCAAGACCCAACCGAGCCAATAGGACCAACCGATATAGTAACCCGCACCTGGCCCAATCAGATCATGAGCCATATCGATAAACGACTTATAGTGCAAATTTGACAATAAAATTTCGCCCAATGCACGCATCAGGAAGAAGAACATGGTCCCGATAATCATATAAATGATTAAGATAGAAGGACCAGCAAGAGAGATGGTTTTGCCCAAACCCATGAACAGGCCCGTACCAATCGCGCCACCAATGGCAATCAATTGCAGGTGGCGGTTGGATAATTTCCGTTGTAATTCATGCGATGATGCATTTGCACCGTCAGCTTGTGGGGTAGTCGTCATAATTTAACATCCTGTTAAAGTCCTTTTTTGCGTATAAACCATGTTCATACAGTGCTCGTATCCTAACGGGCGGCATTTATACGCTCATCAGCACTTCGGTTGAAACCCAAGCGCTGATATACACGGGGAGAGTTTAAAAAAATTAGTTTTGTGCAGCCGTTACTGCAATTTCTATCAACCAGTTTGGATTGACCAAATCAGCTTGAATCGTTGCACGTGAAGGCGCCACACAACCGTTCATCCAGTCAATCCAAATCGCATTGACTGTAGAAAAATCAGAGAGATTTTTGATGTAAAGCTGAGCAGATAACAAACGTGATTTATCTGTATTTGCCAAAGCTAAAAGCTCATCAATTGTTGCTAAAATTTCACGGGTCTGACCTGCGACATCATTGTCGGTATTTTTTGGCACTTGCCCTGACAAATACACCACTTGATTAAACACAGTGACTGCACTCATGACTTCGTTGGTGTTGAATTTTTGAATGTCTGAATGTGACATAGGTCTTTCCTTATATGAAACTGTATAAAAATAAAATTTAATCTTGGATAAAATTGACACGTGCAGTGACAGCACACATCAGCTCATAGCCAATCGTGCCTGAACCTGCTGCGACTTCATCAATGCTGAGCACAGTGCCCTGTTTCGATGTTCCCCACAGCACCACTTCACTGCCCACTTGGGCATTTGGGAGGTTAGATAAATCGACTGCTAACATGTCCATGCTGACACGTCCGACCAAGCTACTGCGTTGTCCATCGACTAAAATAGGCGTACCTGTTGCGGTAATCCGTTGATAACCATCGGCATAACCACAAGCCACAATCCCCACACGCATGTCGCTTTCAGCAATGAACTTTGAGCCATAACCGACGCTATCGCCTGCTTTTAACTGCTGAATAGCAATCAGCTCACTGCGCAAACTCATGGCTGGTTGCAAGTCCCAGTCTTGAATGGAGTGGCTTGGATAATCTGGAGAGCTGCCATAGAGCATAATGCCGCTACGGATCACATCCGACTGCAACTGTTCATGGCGGAGAATGGCTGCACTGTTGCTAACAGAACGTGCACCCGGCAGATCATGGGTAATGGCATCAAATAACTGACATTGATGCGCAATGCCTTCACGTCCGAAACGCTCACCATCGGCATCCGAAAAATGCATCATATGAGTCAAACGTTGAACTTGAGGCAAGCTGGAAAGCTGCTGCCACACTTGACGGTACTGTTCAGGGCGGAAACCCAAACGGTTCATGCCGCTGTTCATTTTTAAATAAACATCAAACTGCGCATTTAAAGGAAAACGCGCTAACCATTCGAGTTGATATTCACTATGAATACTGAAGCTTAGGCCCAGCTCATGGCAGTCAAATAGATCTTGCTCTGAGAAAATACCTTCGAGTAACAGAACTGGACCTGTCCAGCCCAAAGCACGGATGCGTTTTGCTTCTGCCAAATCGAGCAGCGCAAAACCATCGGCAGATTTGAACGCTTGATAGACGCGTTCAATCCCATGACCATAGGCATTGGCTTTGACCACCGCATAGACTTGGCTATTCGGCATTTTAGTGCGAGCAACATTTAAATTATGCTGCAGTGATTGGCTATGAATCACTGCAGTAATTGGACGTGGCATTTTCTTCTTCCTTGAATCAATATGACCTAAAAACGAATTAGGCTGCTGAAGGATAACGTTGAATCGATAGACCTTCAGTACTGATGTCTGGTTGATGATTCATCACCAAGTCACTAATGAGCTTGCCTGAACCACATGCCATGGTCCAACCCAAAGTGCCATGCCCTGTATTCAAGAATAAGTTTTTAAAACGAGTCGCACCAATAATTGGTGTAGAGTCTGGTGTCATTGGACGTAAACCGGTCCAGAAACTTGCTTCAGCTAAATTTCCACCTGGGAATAAGTCTTGAGTCACCATTTCCAAGGTCGCACGGCGGTCTTGGTTTAAACCGTGGTTGAAACCACTCAGTTCAGCCATACCACCCACGCGGATACGTTGGTCAAAACGCGTAATGGCAATTTTATAAGTTTCATCAAGCACCGTAGACTGTGGTGCAAATGCAGGATCTACAATTGGAATGGTCAGTGAGTAGCCTTTGACAGGATATACAGGCAAATTCAAATTCAATGGTTTTAAGAAATCACGTGAATAACTACCAAAAGCAAGCACATAACGGTCTGCTGTAAGCACTTGACCATCAACCACCACACCTTTGATTTCATCCCCTTCAACCACTAGTTTTTCAACATTTTGGTTAAATTTAAATTCTACACCCATGTCTTTTGCAAGGTTTGCCAAAGCATTGGTAAATAGGTAACAGTCACCTGTTTCATCATTTGGCAAATGTAAACCACCAACCAGTTTATCTTTAGCATATTCTAAAGCTGGCTCAACTTTCGCTAAGTCATCTTTTAATAATAATTCGTAGTCGACGCCACATTCTTTTAATACTTGGATGTCACGTTGTACTGCATCAAGCTGTGCTTCATTACGGAAAACCTGCAAAGTTCCTTTCGCGCGGTTTTCATAGTGAATGCCTGTTTCTTTACGCAGTTCACGTAAGCAGTCACGACTGTATTCAGCAACACGCGTCATACGCTCTTTGTTAATGGCATAGCTTTGTGGATTGCAGTTTTTCAACATTTGCGCCATCCAGTTCAACTGCCACATGCTACCATCGATGTTAATCGCTAAAGGTGCATGATGTTGGAACATCCACTTTACGGCTTTAAACGGAATACCGGGTGCAGCCCACGGTGTAGAATAACCTGGAGAGATTTGCCCTGCGTTACCAAAGCTAGTTTCTTCAGCAGGACCAGCTTGACGGTCTAAAACCGTAACGCTTGCGCCTTGTTGTGCAAGGTAATACGCACTTGCAACACCGATGACACCACTACCTAAGACAATTACACGCATGACTGATCCCTTACACACACTAGTTTATTTCACTAGTATATTTTTAGGTTAATAGTTTTTTTCACTGTTTTTAACATTATAATCTAGGTAAATCGCCATTTTTGTCGCGCTAAAATTCTAAACATAGGAAATTTATAATGCGTAAATTAGATCGGATTGATCAGCAGATTTTAGATATTTTGCAGCGTGATGGACGAATTGCGATTAGTGAATTGGCCTCTCGCGTTAACCTCTCAACCACCCCCTGTTCAGAACGTGTCAAACGTTTAGAGCGGGACGGTATTATCATGGGTTACTACGCACGCATCAATCCACAACTGGTCGATCGAAACTTATTGGTGTTTTTAGAAATTAAGCTGTCAGCCAAGTCTGGCGATGTGTTTGATCAAGTGGCACGTGACTTGGTCGAAATCCCTGAGGTTTTAGAATGCCATCTGATTTCAGGTGAATTCGATTATTTGGTCAAAGCCCGTTTAAAAGAAATGAGTGCCTACCGACGCCTATTGGGTGATTTACTAAAAAAACTGCCCTCTTCAGCGTCATCGCACAGTTATATTGTGATGGAAGAAGTCAAAGAAAGTTTTTATTTGGACATCCGCTAACAGCTTATTAAAAATATGCGTCTTAAAAGTGCATTCACTTTAAATATTTAAAACCTATCGATTCCCTATTGGAAGTTCTGCACCATGTTTAACAAACTCATGTCTAGTCTTGGCGTACAGGGCATTCAAGTGGATACTCGTCTACACACCACCGCGCCACAAGCGGGTCAAGCCATTCAGGGTGAGGTTATTTTTAAAGGTGCCGCGTCTAATAAAATTATCAACGGTATTTATTTAAAGCTCATGACCACAGCTGAAGTTGAGTCAGACGATGCTGAATACAATAGTGCGTTAAGTATTGCCGAATGGCACATTAGCGGGGCTTTTGAGTTACAAGCTCATCAGTCACATGCATTTCCTTTTTCGATTCAACCGCCCTTTGAAACGCCAGTTACAGATGTGCCTTGCCGTGTCAATAAAACCCGAGTGTGGTTACATACACATTTAGATGTGGACTGGGGGCTCGATGCAACTGACAAAGACTATTTACAAATTTTACCGACACCGGCTATGCAGGCGTTTATTCAAGCCATGCAGCAATGTGGTTTTCAGTTAATGACCGTCGATGTTGAAAAAGGTCAACTACGAGGCAATGGCTTCCACTCAAGCATTGGTTGTTATCAAGAACTTGAATTTAAACCTACGCAATTGTTCAACAGTATCAATGAAGTTGAAGTGTCCTTTGTGGCAGAGCAACATCAAACCCATGTGCTTTTAGAAGTGGATCGTAAATTTCGTGGTGATGGCTTCAACAGCCTTACCATTCCCCATCAGCAGGCCAATCCGGCACTGTTAGTGAATGAAATTAGACGCATGTTGGGACTTTAATTTTTAATCACTGCGCACGACTATTTAAATGTAGAAAAGTCGTGCGCAATCGAAAAAGGCGTTATTTAAATCCTGTCCGAATTAAATTCTGTCTGAGTTAAATCAAGTCCAAGATATCGGCAAAGGTTTTAATTCGCGCTTTAGGTGCGGCTTCCGTCAACTCTTGATCAGAACCATAACCGTATTCCACCGCAATGGTTTCAATGCCATTGCAACGTGCTCCCAAAATGTCATGCTCACGATCCCCAACCATCAGACATTCTTCTGCTTTTAACTGCTCTTTTTCTAAAATATAAGCAATCAACTCTCCCTTATTGGTGCGCTCACCGTTCAGGTCACTGCCATAAGGATGCACGAAGTATTGCAGTAAATTGAAATGTTCTAAGATTTGACGGGCATAGACTTCTGGTTTTGCTGTCGCCAAATACAAATGATAGCCCTGCTCAGTCAGTTTTTTTAAGGTCGGTTCAACATCGGCAAATAAATGGTTTTCATATAAACCTTTCACCGCAAAACGCTCACGATAGCCCAATAAAGCTTGCTCTGCCAAAACATCGTCCACTGTAACATTTAAAAGTTTTGCCAAAGATGCTTTCAGGGGTGGCCCAATAATCCAGTCAATATTTAGATCTTCAGCAATGGGATGTCCGACTTTTTTTAAACCATAACGCGCACTTGTGGTAATGCCAACTTTCGGATCTGTTAATGTTCCATCTAAATCTAGCAAAATATGTTTAATCACAGCTGATCCTTCTTGGGCTTTAAATAAAATACTATCGAGAGTTCTGCCAAAGTTGCCTATACTATCGCAAATTTTCGCAACAAGGATATTTCTGTGCGCGCAACCGTACTTTGCTTTTCTGGTTTAGACCCTTCAGGTGGTGCTGGTTTACAGGCCGATATCGAAGCGATTGGTCAAAGTGGTGCGCATGCAGCCATTGCGTGTACAGCACTCACTGTTCAAAACTCGCAACAAGTGTTTGGCTTTGAAGCGACGTCAAAAGAATTGCTGTTAGCTCAGGCCCACGCTGTTGTCGGTGATTTACCGATTAAAGCCGTAAAGTCTGGCATGTTAGGCACCACTGATAATATTGCAGCACTGGCTGAGTTTCTACGTGAACATCCTGAGTACAAGTATGTGCTCGACCCTGTTTTAGTGGCGAACAGTGGGGGTTCACTGGGTGATCAAGCCACCTTAGTCAAAGCTTTTGTTGAGCTGATCCCATTGGCGGACATTATTACCCCAAATACAGTTGAATTACGAGCGTTAACAGGTCTCGACGACTTAGACGCCGCGACACAAAAACTGTTTGAAATGGGCGCCAAAGCGGTACTGGTCAAAGGTGGTCATGAAGACACACCAGACTATATTCGTAATGCCCTGTTTGTGAATGGCGAGCTCATTTCTGAAACTCGCTGCCCGCGTTTAGCCGGTGAATATCACGGTTCAGGGTGTTCGCTGGCAAGTTTTATTGCTGGTCGTTTGGCGCAAGGTGACAGTGTTAAAGTCGCAGTACATCATGCCGAAACTTGGCTCTTTGGTGTATTAAAACAGGCAGAAACACCTGTTGAAGGCGGTCAAAAAATTCCAAAGCGTTTCTAAGTTAGAAAAAAACTGCAAAGATAAAAGCCAGTCCATGAAGAAATAGACTGGCTTTTTTTTATTCTAGATTTTATTTTCGGCACAAAATGAATCAGTCAGCTTTGAAATGGAGTATTTAACCATCTTGATGGCGTTGCTTTAAATGTGCAACATGCTCACGGTTGGTTTTCCATGACTTTTCTAACACTTCTTTTTCAATCCGAAGCTGAATCCTTTTCAGTTTCATCGCTGGAATCACTTCTGTATCAAAGGTCTTAATATAATCGACCCATGCTTTACCTTTAAATACCGTACTGGGCATCGGAGTTTTAAACTCACATTCAGGCATGAACACCACAGCAGAATGGATATAATCTACATCAACAATATCTTGCAACACACTTTGCAGCACTTTGACGTGTTTATAATTTTGATGCAGCGGATTTTGAAATTTAAAACTCTTTTTATAAATTTTCTGCGTCCACATCTTTTGACGTTCACCACCAAAAATCCAGCCCTTATAGTTTTTGGTTTCAATCACAAAAACGCCAAAAAGGCTCAATACAATATGGTCAATTTGAGTCGTTCCACCCTGCTCATCAGGCAAAGTTACATCGTTAATTAAAATATAACGCTCATCCAAATATAATTTTACATGTGCTTGAACCGCGAACTCACCAAACTTCCCTTTCAGATAGGGCTTAAACGCTTTTAAAAGGCCAATCCCGAACAAGATCAGTAGCATCCACCACAGTTCTGAAAACACATTCCCCACAATTTGACTTATCATATTATTCATCGTTATTTGAGTTAGAGACACGATTCTTCAAAAGAATACAGATTAAAATATAACATACTGATTTTAAAATTATTAAACTAAAATACGAGCATAAAAACTCCGAAAACGAGCTTAATCCGCAATTTTCTCAAGCTTCAATAAAATATCTTTATTATCCAGACCGCCTGCAAAGCCGACCAATTTTCCATTCGCCCCCACAACCCGATGACACGGCACAATAATTGAAATTGGATTTTTGCCATTAGCCGCACCCACTGCACGAACGGCTTTTAAATTGCCAATCTGTAGCGCAATATCTTTATAGCTTCGGGTTTCACCAAACGGAATTTGTAATAACGCCTGCCAAACTTGCTTCTGAAAATCTGTCCCCGAAAAATCCAAAGGCAAATCAAAACTTTGACGTTTTGCCGCAAAATATTCGCTCAACTGTTTCTCTGTTTCCAGCAAAATCGGATGCTGATTGTGTTCGATCAGCTCAGCTAAACGTACCCGTTTTGGGTTTTCATTTTCCCACAATACGGCAACCAAGGCTTGATCATGTGCCACCAGTCTCAGTACCCCGACAGGAGATGGCATATATTTAAAAAATAAGCGCATGGTTCACCACAAAAATTGTCTATGTATGCAACATTATGACGATGAAAGTTTCATCAGTACAAGTCCAGAAATGATTAAAACCGCAGCGAGCATCCGCATGGCATTGGCAGGTTCACCTAAAATCAAAATCCCCACCAAAAATGAACCTATCGCACCAATCCCTGTCCAAACCGTATAGGCAGTGCCCAAAGGTAAGGTCTTCATGGCATAAGACAGCAGCGCAAAACTGGCCACCATAAATACGAGGGTTAAAATACTCGGTGTCAGTTTAGTAAAACCATCCGATACTTTCATTGCATAGGCCCAAACCACTTCGAGTAAACCTGCAACAATTAAAATCACCCATACCATACGCAAAACACCTTTTATTCCGAGCAGAAACAACAAAGCTTCAAACGAAGGATCGCTTGAAGCTCTACATATTTGAATGAATTTAGCTTGATGAGAGTTTCATCAAAATCAGTCCCGATACAATCAGCACCGCAGCAAACATCCGCATAGCCGTTGCGGGCTCACCTAAAATAAAAATCCCCACCAAGAAAGACCCAATCGCACCAATTCCTGTCCAAATGGTATACGCAGTCCCTAGCGGCAAGGTTCGCATTGCATAGGCCAGTAAACCAAAACTTAAAATCATGAACACAATGGTAATGATACTGGGTGTAAGTTTGCTAAATCCTTCAGACAGTTTCATTGAATATGCCCAAACGATTTCAAACAGACCCGCAAAGATAAGAAAAACCCAAGCCATGATACTGACTCCTCTTCACTAGAGTCAGGCCGTCCTGACGAATTTTCTCAATATGAGGGAGGTCGTTCCTCCTAAATATGCCTCAAATCATAGCAAAGAGCGCACCAAAATGAATTATTTTCACACTTAGAAATCATTAAAGCGCAAAAAAGAGTGATCTGAACCAGCAGATCACTCTTTCAGCACAACCTTGGTGCAATCTTAGATATTCACTTTAAATCTAAACTTCTTGCTTAAAATTTAAAGCGGAGACCCATTCCGTACTGCCAACCTTTCTCTTCGTCACTTTCAGCCTGCCAAGCCGTCGCTTCATTGCCTTTGCTATATTCATAGGCAATGTCCACATAAGGCATGACTTTTTTGCTGATCTCATAGCGTGTTTCAAGACCGACAGCTGCATTACTAAGGCCTGATTTTTTGGCATATTTAGAGTCATCACTGAAAATAATATTCATATCTAAATAAGGCTTGAAAATCAGCTTTTGGGTCAGTAACAAGTCCCGCTCAGTTTCTAAACTAAACGCAGCATAGTTGTCTGCACCAGCATATATGTAGGCATCGGTTTCAAAGAAATACGGTGCTAAGCCATGTAAGCCAAGCACCCCATCCACTTTGTCTTCCGTATCCCATCCCTGCTGTTCACGCTCCACCTTTTCAGCTCGGTAACGAGCACCCGCCTGTACATCCCAAAAATCTGAGATCATACGGCTATACAGCACTTTGGCATCATATTCAGCCTTATGCGATTCCTGCTTATCTGCATGTACTTTGATAAACAACTTATTTTCATCTGTCCCAATACGGGTTTCAAACTCAGACTTTAAATCACCATCGCCATCTTCATTCAGCAACCACTTGTTATCGACGGTGGTAACCGCATAAATTTGCGCACCATGCTCTTTGCGGTGATCATGCGTATGTGCTGTTGAATCCTGATTTATCTGCTGTACATGTTGTGTGCTAGCCTGTGGAGCAGCTTGAGGTGGAGTGGTCGTCGCCTGATGCTGTGTATGTTGTGACATCACGAACTCAGTGATCATGGACATATTTGCGCTTGCTTCAGCAGGCATATGATGCCCTTCATGCGCCATAGCCGCAGCACTCATCAACACCAAAGAACTGCTCACTATGCTTTTAGAAAAAAGATTAATGGTGCGCATGATGATCCCCTTTCTGAACATTTGGCTGCTTGCTTGGTTGAGTTTGAGCTTGCTTCTCCGATGAAGACTGACCCACCGCATTTTTCTGTTTCAGCATCTGAGCATGTTCATCGGCACTATGCTGATGATGCTCATGTGCCATATCTTTGGACTGAACTTGGCTTGTAGATTTGGCTTTTTGTGTTTCATGCTGTGTATGAGATTCGGCAGCCATAGCTAACGAACTCACTAAGACACTAACAGCTAAAGTAAAACCTGAAAAAAGATTAGTGATGCGCATGTTCATCTCCTTTTGGTTCAACTTGAGTTGCTGTTTTTTGCTCTTGAATTGGGGTGGTGGACACTTGACTATCACTCACATTAGCCACAATCAATTTATTCATCATGCCTGAGCTCATGTGGTAAAGCAGATGACAGTGAATGGCCCATTCGCCTAACTCATCTGCGGTCAGTAAAGCAGTCACTGTTTTGCCCGGTGGCACAATCAAAGTGTGCTTATTCGGCATATCAACGGCGGCTTGTCCATTTTCCAGTTGCATAAACATACCGTGCAAATGCATCGGATGCGCCATCATGCTGTCATTGATAAATTTGATCCGAATACGCTCGCCGTACTTCACTTTCAACGGTTCAGCGTCGCTAAATTTTTTCCCATTGATGGTCCACAAATAGCGTTCCATAGTTCCACCCAAACGAATCACTAACTCGCTCGTCGCCTCACGGGTATCTTTTTGAGGTGCTAAGGATTTCAGATCGCTATATTGCAATGCCTTATCACCTTTAGGGGTAGAGGCATTCGCCCAACCATACACTGGTGTAACAGCTTTCTGTACCGAACTTGCTGTCGTATTCTGTTGCGCATGACCCATCTGTGTATGATTCATCTCAGACATGGTCTCATGATTCATCTTTGAATGATCCATACCAGCCATCGCCGCATGATTCATCTTCGAATGATCCATTTCAGGCATCGCTTCAGGGTTCATTTTGGAGTGATCCATTGCAGGCATCGCTTCAGGGTTCATTTTGGAGTGATTCATTTCAGGCATTGTTTCATGGTTCGTCTGTGAATGATCCATACCTGAATGTTCTGAGCCGTGCCCCATATCTTCCATGGTCAACAATGAGCGTGGACGTGGCGCAGGCATATGTATGCTCTGTGCCATTGGAGTCAACTCATTGTGTAAAGTTCCAATGGCGTAGCCTGAACGGTCAATCGACTCTGCTTCAATTTGATAATGCCCTGCTTTCGGCTCCACAATCACATCATAAGTTTCAGCAGTTCCAATCCGAAACTCATCCACTGGAACGGGTTTAACGGGTTGACCATCTGCACTGACCACAGTCATTTTTAAATGAGGAATACGGATATCAAAAAAAGACATGGCTGAGGCATTGATAAAACGTAACCGAACCTTCTCATTCGACTTAAACATACCTGTCCAGTTCTGCTCAGGCGTTTTACCATTGATCAGGAAGGTATAACCCGTGACATCCGACAGATCAGTTTTGAGCATGCGCATTTGGTTCCACATGGAACGGTCTTGCCACGCGGCTTTTAAGCCCTCACGCTGTACTTGTTTCCACACGTCAGCAACGGTTTCACGCTGATTTTGATAATACTCGGCAGAAATTTTCAAATTCTTCTGAATTTGTTCACTGCTCTGCTCATGGAAGTCCGATAGCATCACCACATAATCACGCTCTGCTTTTTCATGCTGAGCTAAAGGCTTTTTGTCTTTGGGATAAATGACCAATGCACCATATAGCCCATCTTGTTCCTGTCCTTTAGAATGCGCATGGTACCAATAGGTTCCACTCTGACGAACCTTGAACTTATAGACAAATTCGCTCTTCGGTTGAATGCCATTAAAACCGTTAAAACCTGGTACACCATCCATCAGCCCAGGCAAAAGCAAACCATGCCAGTGGATCGATGAATCCTGTTTTTTTAAGTTATTTTTAACCCGAATGACCGCATCATCGCCCTCCTCAAATTCAAGCAGAGGTGCAGGAAATTGCCCATTAACGCTAATGCGTTTTAACGACTTTCCCGTTAAATTGACCGGACTTTCATCAATCACCAATTGGTATTCTTTGACTGCGGCAAAGCTCCAAGAAGATGACATCAGACACACCCCAAGGATGAGGCTTTGTTTAAATTGAATAGACATGACTAAATCCTAATAATTTTAAAAATAAAGTTTTAAAAATCAGGATTAAGCTTTAGGAGGACGTAGAATTTCTTGCCAATAGCCCACTAAATGTTGAGCTTGATAACGAAAATGGGGGGATGATTGTACTAAAGCAACTTCAAGCTGAACCACTGCAAACGGTTCAACCTCTAAAAGCGTCAGCGCCGTTTGGCAGTGATACTGTGCACACTCCTGACACTGAACTTGCTTATTTTGCAGCATATCCGAGGCATGACAATTGCTCTTTGTCATGTCGCTTTGAGCCATATGCATTTGATGTCCAGAGACTGGACTCGATGACTTCGTTTGATGACAGTCCGGCATGGTTTGCATACCTGTTGCATGCACAGAACTTTGCTCACTGGTTGCAGTCTGCATACTGAGTTGCATCATTTGATGCATCGGCGCTGCCGAAGCTTGGGCAATACCACTCCATCCCATTACCAAGGTAATGAGTAAGACAAACCAAGAATGTGTCTTGAGCAATGAACGCACAATCAATCCTATTTAGTCAGTGAAGAATGATATTTCAACGCAACAAAACGCTCTTTGCATGTAAATGCCTAACCTTTTGTTGCTGATCCCAATCAACAGGATAAGCAAAGAATGGCTTATACACAAGATTATAAATTTAAATTCAATTACTGCGACGGTTTAGCACCTCAGTAGACTTAAACAATAAAGTTATTTTTTAAACAGCGCTATTTTTAAGTACAGATGAATAAATCATCAGTAACAATCAGGCTTTCACAGCATAAAAAAGGACTCAAATGAGTCCTTTTTATACATTTAACGTCTAAATACTAAACCATTGCTGTGTAAACGTTTGAATATTAATCAAGTTATCCATATCGTTATCAACATAGATATCCACCAGTTTATCCATAAAGTTATCCACAGCCTGTATAGCATTTATACCTATGAGCTTAAACCTTTACCGCACCCACTTTTGCAAGCTCTGCACGCATATCATCAATCACAGCTTTATAATCTGGTTTTCCAAAAATAGCTGAACCCGCAACAAACATATCTGCACCCGCTTCTGCAATCTCGCGAATATTTGCAGGCGTCACACCACCATCCACTTCTAAGCGTATATCACGCCCTGAAGCATCAATAATTTTGCGTGCTTCACGCAGTTTGTCTAAAGTCATCGGAATAAATTTTTGACCACCGAAACCTGGGTTGACACTCATCAACAAAATTTGATCGACTTTATCCAGCACATAATCTAAATAATGGAGCGGCGTTGCTGGGTTAAAGACCAAACCCGCTTTTGCACCGCCTGATTTAATCAACTGTAAAGAACGGTCGATATGGTCAGAGGCTTCTGGATGAAAGGTAATAATGTCCGCGCCTGCTTCTAGGAAGTCACCAATCATGCGATCGACAGGTTTAACCATCAAATGCACATCAATCGGGGCTTTGATGCCGTAGTTCTTGAGGGCCTTACAAATACCCGCACCAAAAGTAAGATTTGGCACATAGTGGTTATCCATCACATCAAAGTGAACCACGTCTGCACCTGCTGCAAGTACATGTTCAACGTCTTCACCTAAACGGGCAAAGTCAGCAGAGAGAATAGATGGTGCAATTAAATAAGGCTTGGACATGCGTGTACCTGACTTATACAAAAGGGAATAAAGGCATTATAGCAAATTCAGCTTTTGAACTGGGACTTGTGAAAAAAGAAAGCGCTAAGCTTTCTAAATTTGCAACGTAGCGTTGCAACATTCAACTTTTCATTTGACTTGAAACTGTTATGGTAAGTGATCAATCGACGAGGTAAATATGAAAAGTACTGCGGATATTGTCACGACAGATGCGGCTCGAATTGCAAAACGACTGGTGAATCACTGGAAACATAAGTTTGAAATCGAACAAGAAGCCAGTAGTTTTACCATTATCATGCCTGAAGCACGGGTACTGTTAAGCCCTCAAGCCGAGCATTTATATGTCAGCATTGAGGCGAGTGAAGAGAAACTGAGTCACTTAGAACACGTGGTCTTAGACCACCTAATCCGTATGGGACAAACGCCGCTCACAGCAACATGGACACAAGTTTAAGTCAGCGGCTGAATGAATTAGTTTGATAACCGTTGCTGTTGGTTAAATTGGCGAATAGCCGCAATACGCTCTTGGGTCGCAGGGTGGCTTCGGAAAATTGAACCAATACTATCTTCCTCCTTTTCTTCAGACTGCCGTTGCGGCTGCTTTTCTTCCTCTTCGGCACGTGCATCGGCTTCCATACGCGCTAAAAAGTTTGCCAAATGTAAGCTGGAGATACGGTTTTTATCCAGCACTTGCATGGCATACAAGTCCGCATCACTTTCAAAATTGTGTGAATAACTGGCACCAACCAAAGCCACGGGCAAAGTTGTAAATAAGGCCGAACTGTCCCCCGTCACCGCAATCAATAGCACACTAAAACCTAAACTGGATAAGGCTTGCTGTAAGCTATGTCGCTCGACCAAGTGCCCTTGCTCATGAGCTAAAACCCCAATAATTTCATGATCATCTTTAGCTAAATTAACCAGTTCATCGGTCAGAATAATGGTGTTGTTTGGCAGCGCTAAAGCATTCGTTCCAATTTGTCCACCTGCACGAAACAGGACTTTGGCAGGTTGTCCATTGGCAACAAGGTCTTGATAGCTTTGTATGATTTGTTTTTGACGTGCAAGAGGGACAGTCGAAGGTGCCGTCAGCTTAAACACTTGTTCTTGCGCTTCATCGCCAAGTTTATAGATGGTATCGGCAGGCAGTTGCATCGCAACATAATGTGCTGCGCTTGGAATGCCCCATCTTAAAATAGCGAAGATAAAAGCGGCAACAAACACCACACTAAATAAGATGAGACTTGGTGAACGCTCTAATTTCCAAATCGAATGCTGTACATGCTTTTTGTTCAGCTCAAACCAGTCAGGCAATGCTTGTGGAAATTCAATCCGTGCATCATCTTTCAACTCAATCACAGGTTGAATCTGCCCCAATGCCCCAATCAACTGCATATCGGCATAGTAATAACGACGCTGCTGCTGGTTATAACAGATCAACACCGTTTCTCGGTCTATCGGTGCAATCGTGGCTGGATAAGGCTTAGAAATCTGCCCATCGTAAAAGGTGATGTTTTGTTCCTGCATTTAAGCCTCGTTACAGCGAAATATCGATGTCAAAAATATCACTCAGCTCTTCAGCAATAGCATTCGGGTCATCTTGAGCCAAATTGTACATACGATCTGGATCATTTTTTAGGGTTAAAGTTAATGACTCAATTTGATACTGATACAAACGCACCGCAGCCCATGCAGATAACAAACCGAGCGAGAGGATTTTTAAAATCCAGTTGGTCATCACGATCCATGCATAATGCATCTGACCACAGTCCGTTTGGAAAGGGCTACGCCCCAACGTGGCTTTATTCCATGTGG
>JADHEF010001177.1_pt1 | contig 18149 bp, 20 predicted proteins | sample 8952391 | NCBI WGS metagenome assembly JADHEF01 (sample SAMN16124439, study PRJNA663245) | bioreactor sludge metagenome | isolation source: sludge (nitrite) | place: India:Bengaluru | collected 2019-02-28
CGGATGAAACCAGCGTCCATCGCCTTGAAGAGCACGATGACCCGCTCGGCTAGCGGCGTGATGTCCCACCCGATCGTACCCAACTCGGTGACCACCTCGTCGGGGAGGCCGAGCTGTGCGGCTTGGTCAGGGTTGCGCCTGAGCCATCTGGCGTGGTCGTCGACCCAGGCGTAGTCTCCGGTCTTGGCATTGATCCAGGCACCCTCTCGCATGTGCTCCTCCCGCCCGGTATAGGGGCGAGATCGACCAGCCTGCACCTGCGATTTGATCCGGCGGGAAGGCTCCCTACGTCAGGGTAAATCACTCGGTCAGCTACACCACCTTGGGTGGTGTCCCCGGATTATCGTACCGAGAGCCGAAGACAACCCGTTTCACTTTTGGGCACCCCCCTCGGGATCGAACATGTCGTATTAGGTCGTACTGCGGTGTATTTTTTGACCACATCTCCGTGATTCTGCCGTACAACGGAAAAAGCCCGAAAACCTAGTGTTTTCGGGCCTTTTGAGTGGTAGCGGGGGCAGGATTTGAACCTGCGACCTTTGGGTTATGAGCCCAACGAGCTACCGGACTGCTCCACCCCGCGTCGGGAAAGTAAATATAGCACGGGCGTGGCCTGAAGCAAGGCGGGATTGCGATATTCTCGGGGCAGTTCGGAGCCTTCGTGACAGCTATGCGTTCCATCCTGGGCCTGTGGCTCCTTCTCCTGGGAGCGGCGCTGGGAGCCTGGACGCCCGAGAAGTGGTTCCCGGCCCCGAAGTCGGCGCGCAACACGAACTACCGGATCGCCGCCAGCCTGGACTGGACCCGGAAGACGCTCGAGGGGCGGGAGACGATCTCCTGGCGGAACGATGGATTCGCACCCACCCAGGAGTTTCCTCTGCATCTGTACTTGAACGCCTTCAAGGGGCCGCAGTCGCTCTTCTTCAAGGAAGGCGGCTGGGACGGGCTTGAGGGTTCGGGCCATCTGCCGGACCCCGACGCCTGGGGCTACTGCGATCTGAGGGAAGCTCGCATGGATGGCCGGAACCTCATGGGCCACTACGGAGAGGACGAGACCGTGTACTGGCTCCGCCTGCCGAGACCGGTGACGCCGGGCGAGACCATCCAGATCGAGCTCCAATGGGAGGCCCGCTTCCCGCGCATCGTCAACCGCAGCGGCTGGAGCGGCAGGTCGGCCCAGGAGTCGGGCTTCCTGATGGGGGCCCAGTGGTTCCCCAAGGCGGGGGTCTACCAGGGCAATCAGTGGAACTGCCATGCGTACCATGCGAACACTGAGTTCTTCTCGGACTTCGGCGTCTACGACGTGGAGCTCTCCGTGCCCAACGCCCTCCTGCTGGCGCACACGGGCACCCAGACCAACTTCAAGACCCTGGGCGACATCCCCAAGGATCCCCAGCGACCGGACCATGTGATCTGGAAGCTCCACGCGGAGGATGTCCACGACTTCGCCTGGGCTGCAGCACCGCTGCGGAGCTGGGGCTTCGAGATGCACGAGTACCGCGGCGTGCAGGTTTTCTACTACGCCCAGCCAGGTCGACGGGCCGGCCTCGAACGGCAGCGGGCGGCAGTGCAGGCCGCCCTCAGGCTCTCGGCGGACAGCTTCTTCCCCTACCCCTACCCTGTCCTCTCCGTGGTGGAGGCACCCGACGGCGCGGAAGGCGCCGATGGCATGGAGTACCCCACCCTTTTCACGGCGTCACCTGGGGTGTTTGAGCCCTGGGGGCTCCGCGGCGACCTGGACTTGCCCTTCTGGCCCTACCGGCTGAAGGGCGGCCCCGAGGTCGTGAGTATCCACGAGTTCGGCCACCAGTACTTCCAGGGGATGCTGGCCTCGAACGAGCTGGAGGAGCCTTGGCTGGACGAAGGACTGACGAGCTGGTTCACCCACAAGGTCCTTGAGCGAACCCATCAGGGGCTGTTCTCCAGCGAGCGCCTGCAGGTGGGCACAGACTTCCTGGAGACGGTGGACTACTGGCGGTCCCCCTCCATGGATCCCCTGACCCAGGTGGGATTCCAGGCCTTCGACTACGAGACCTACGTACGCTCTGCCTACGCGAAGCCTGTGATGGTCCTGAACCAGCTGGAAGCAACCCTCGGCCGACCGGTCATGGAACGCGTGATGCGGACCTACGCAGAGGAGATGGCCTTCCGGCACCCGACCTACACGGACTTCCGGCGGATCGCGGAGCGGGTCTCGGGCCGGAACCTGGACGACTTCTGGCGGGACTTCGTGGAAGGCACCGATGTGTTCGATGTGGTGATCCACACCGTGGGGACCCGGGACCAGCTCCAGGGAGGCTGGATGGCCACGGCGGGCGGCCCGACCTTCGTCCCCCCGCAGCCCCTGGCCCCGAGCCGGAAGGGCTCCATCACCCTGCTGCGGCGGGGCGGCATCCAGCGGCCCATCGTGCTCTGGGTCCGCCTGGAGAACCGTCTGGAGCACCGTCTCACTTGGGATGGACAGGACCGGTGGGTGACCTATGACTTCGACAGCCCCGTCACTGCGGCCATCCTCGATCCCGATGGGCAGTATCCCATCCTCAAGGACCGCCTCCACGCCTCGTACACCACGCAGCCCGGCCGCAAGGGCTTCCACTACTGGAGCCAGATGGTCTGGGGCGCTCTGACGGCGCTGCTCCAGGGGGCAGGGATCGGCTAGAACCGGGCCAGGGCCGCATCTCCCATGAGGATGCGGCGGATGGTGCCCGCTTCGTCCAGGTCGATCTGGATGGGGAAGTACATGAGGGCGTACGTCTCGAACACGGAGCGGCTGGGGGCGAGGAAGGCCGTACGGTTGGCGGCCTGGAGGCGCGGAACCAGGCGCTTGGCTTCCGCGAGGCTGTCCCCCTCGAGGTAGGACGAGGCGTTGGGCTGACTTCCTTCCAGGGTCGGCACGATCCAGATGGTCCCCGGGGACAGGACCGGCAGCCCCTTCCCGGGATCCATCTCGAACCGGAGTCGGCTGCCCCCCAGGCCGCTCAGGGGCAGATCTACGGACTTCAGGTCAGGGAGCGTCCAGAGGTGGACCACGGGGGCCGGGGCGCCGAGCAGCGAGAACGCGCGCTGGAAATTGGGAAACAGGTCCTTGAAGTCCTCCTCCGCCTGGTCCTTGAGTGCCGAGAAGCGTCCGGCATCCCCTTCCGCCAGAGCGAAGCAGAAGGCGTGGCGCAAGGCCAGCGCCCGGATCACGCTCGGGGAACCCGCTTCCAGGAGCCGGTCCTCCCATAGCTGTCGCAGCGATCGGTCGAAGGCACCCGTCCGCGCCTTGGGCTGACCCCAGCGCCAGAGGGCCAGGAAGGAGCCGCTCTCCACGAAGGGAAGCGCGGCGAGGTCCTTCTCCCAGCGGTCCTTCGGCGCCTGCAGGAACCGGCGCACATCCTCGGCCTCCCGCCAGGAAGGGCTCCCCTTCGGGAAGGGGTTGCCGGGCAGCTTCAGGTTCGCCGCCGCCGCGAGCCACTGCATGGCGGGCCGGTCCCTGCGGGCCACCGCGGGAACCTTGAGGGGCTGGTCGCCTTCCCGCATGTCCCAAGCGTTCAGGAACTGGTCCACGGCTTCCCGCAACGGCTGCGGCTCGGACTGGCCGAGCAGGGGCTGGACGGCGAGAAGCAAGGGGAGGAGGATCTGCGGTCGCATGGGTGTCCTCGTGGAGGCTTCCCTGAGAGAATGACAGGGTTGCACATCGCGCCTCTCCCTGGAGTATTCATGCCCCTTCCCCTCACGCCCCTGGAACGGCTCGTGGTCGCGATGGACGTGCCCACCCGGAAGGAAGCCCTGGCCCTGGCCCGCGCCCTGCAAGGGCGGGTAGGCATGCTCAAGGTGGGCCTCGAGCTCTTCTGCGCGGAGGGGCCAAGCTTCGTGAAGGAGCTCCAGGCCTTGGCGCCGGTCTTCCTCGACCTGAAGCTGCACGATATCCCCAACACGGTAGCCCGGGCCCTCGAGGCCCTCCTGCCCCTCGATGTCAGCCTGATCAACATCCACGCCCAGGGCGGACCGGCCATGATGGAAGCGGCGGCTTCCACCGTGAGGGCCCACCGCGAGCGGGGAGGCCGCACGCAGCTGCTGGCCGTCACCGTGCTCACGAGCCTCGACCGCGAGGCCCTGGCCCGCATGGGCCATACGGCCGAACCCGGCGACATGGCCCTCCATCTGGCGCGCCTCGCTCGGGCTTGTGGTGTGGATGGCGTCGTCTGTTCGCCCCAGGAGGCGGGAGTGGTCCGCGAAGCCTGCGGGGAGGACTTCCACCGCCTGACGCCCGGCATCCGGCCCGCTGGTTCGGCCACCCAGGACCAGGCCCGGATCATGACCCCGGCCCAGGCCATCCGGAGTGGTTCCACCTGGCTCGTGGTGGGCCGACCCATCACGCAGGCCCCCGACCCGGCGGCCGCGGCCGAGGCGATCCTTGAGGAGATGGCTCAGGCCTAGGCACCCATGTCCACCGCGACGCCCCTCGTGTTCCGACCCAGCGCCGCCCAGCGCACCTTGGTGGGCCTGCTCTTCGCGGGCTCGTGGATCGTGGGCATCCGCATCCTGGTGCTCCTCGTCCAGAACCTGCCCCGCATGCGCGGCGCCCTGAAGCTCGCCCAGCTGGCCTCCGAGCCGACCCTCTGGCTCTGGATCAGCCTGGGAGCCGCCGTGGCCGCCTGCCTCCTGGGGGGCTTGCTCCTGGTGCTCTCCCTCATGGCGCTGCTCCTGGTGGAGGGCACGCAGGTGCTGGTGGACGAGATGGGGCTGGCGGTGGAATACCTGGCCGTGCCGCGCGCCATCGCCCGCCGCGTCGGCGCGGGCCGGGTCACGTGGAAGGAGGTCCGCTCCCTGGAGAAGCACCGGCTCTTCTTCGTCCTGCGCAGCGGCGAACCGGAGGGTTCGGACAAGGACGCCCTCCGGGCGGCCACCCGCCCACCGGTGCTGCGCTTTCTCCTGGTGGATGAGCTGGAGCGCCTCATTCTCACGATCATCGAGCGCAGTCCCAACCTCCGGCTGTGAAGTCAACCTCCTTCGCGGGGGGACAGCGCCTTGGAATTCCGGTACCTTTACCCCAAACGATCCGCCCACGACGTTCAAGGACAGACATGAACCACCTGCGCCTCCTGCTCCTCATCCTGCTGGTCCTGCCCCTGGGGGCCCAGACCCTCTCGGACCGCTTCAAGGAGAGCTACAAGGTGTGGGAGATGACCCTCGAGCGGGGCGATGGAGCCGTCATCCGCAAGAGCGCGGAGGCCCTCCTGCAGAAGGAGGGACTCACCGTCAGCCGCTCCGACTACAACGAGATGCGGACGCTGGTGGCCGTGCTGGACGTGACGGCCCGGGCCTGCGTGCTGGACGGGGCCTGGGAGGACGCCGTGGCCTATCTCCAGAAGGCCAGCGGCACCGCTGCCGAGAACATCACGAACACGAGCGCCACCTTTCTCAAGATCCGGAAGGAGCACGAGGAGAAGCTGTCCGACTGGAAGAGCACCGTCTCCAAGCTCGAGGAGAAGCTCAAGGGCCTGGACGCCCAGCCGGGCCTGAGCCAGGAGCTGCTGAAGCAGCGCGCCCAGATCAAGGACGTGCTGGACGAACACCGGAACGCCATCGCCCACAGCGAATGGGCCATCAAGGAGATCGATGGCCTGCTTGACCGCCTTAAGACGGACCTGGACAACGACACCAAGTCCCTCGCCGCCTGGCAGGAGTTCCTGGCCAAGGAGAAGCAGGACATCGATGCAGCCGGCTCCATTCCCAAGTACGTGACCGACAAGCTGATCCAGGTGAAGGCGGACGAATCGAGACCTCGCAACGAGCGACTGGCCTATGCCCGGCGCCTGGCGCGCCTGGATCCCGCCAGCAAGGACTGCCGCCGGTTCATCGACGGACTCCTGGGTCTGGAGGGGGCGCCCGAAGCACCGGCTTCGAAACCCGCCCCCGCCAAGAAGCCCAAGGCCCCTGCCAAGCCTGCCAAGCCCTGACGGTTCAGAACACGAAGCCCAGGCTCACCTTCACGAAGTCCGTGGACGGCGGATCCCCTGCCCCCTCGTCGTTACCCGTGAGGGTCTTGTGGTAGATGCCCTCCATGGTGAAGTGCCCGACGCTACTGTAGCCGAAGCTGTGCCCCACGCCGAGAGAGCCTCCCAGCCGCGATTTCCGTGATGTCTCCGTGTAGTCCCAGTCGGGATCGCCGAAGCTCCGGTCGAAGCGCTCGAAGTCCGCGCCCAGGCCACCCAGCAGATAGGTGCCCTGGTGCCGGAAGGCGCCGCCCCCAGGGAAGAGCTGCACATCGCCCCCCAGGGTGAACATCCGGTGCTTGAGGTTGATCGTGTCGTAGCCCGCCGCGGTGTTGGTCCCCTTCGTGGCCTGCCCGCTCACGTTCAGGCGCACCGCCACGTTGGGATCCACGGGGAAGCTGACCGTGAACTGACCACCCAGCCCAAGGTCGTAGCCTTCGTGCTGCGGAGCGGTCACCTCGGCGCTGGCTGGGTACGTGGTGTCGCGGAAGTCCCCCGTCGGGAACAGGATGTTCAAACCGAAGCCGAAGTGGGGGTCCTGGGCCTGCAGGACGGGTGCGAGTCCGGCGGCCAGCATCAGGGAAAGCATGGAACGGTAGCGCATGGGGTCCTCCCTCCGAAGCAGACGGGCAGCCAGGATCGTGCCATCGGAGAAAGCGGCTTCCCCAAGCGGTTCCACGGCTCCCGCCCGGATCTCCGGTGGTGCGGATTGCTTCAAGTGTGGCGGTTCTGCAACCGGGGGATATACCCTGGTGGAGACAGGAGTGGTCCGTGGTGTGGAACAAGGATCTTGCAAAGCTGAAGCAGGAGTTGAAATCCGAAGAGGTCGGCACCCCCAAGAAGCCCGTGCCCAAACCAGCTCCCAAGCCCGAGATGCCCCGCGAGCTGGAGGATGAGGATGCCCTCTTCCTGGCGGCCATGGGCAAGCGGAAACCCACTGCCAGCCCACTCCAGGAGAGGGAAGTACCCGCAGTCGCCCCTCCGGTGACCAAGCCTGTCCAGGCCAAGGGCGAGTTCACGGAGGCTATGGCCTCGCTGAAGGGGGTGAAGCCCGTCCCGGCCTCACGAATCCCCGTGCCCGACCCCAAGCCTGCTCCGACCGCCCCCGAACCCAAGCCCGCCGAGGAACCGATCGTCGCACCGCCCATCGAGCCCCCCGCCGTGGAGGCGCCACCCCCTCCTTCCGCCACCGAGGACACTCCCCCGGCCAGGACCTCGCCCTTGATGATCCAGCTGGCGGCTGGCATGGCCATCGAAGTGGACGGCACGCTGGACCTACGGGGACACTCCTCCGCCGACGCGATGGAGCGGCTGAAGGAGCGCATCCTCGACGGCCACCTGCTCGGCTGGAGGACCCTCCATGTCCACCTCGGACCTTCGGAGGAGCTGCGCCAGACCTTCCAGGGATTCCTGGCGGGACCAGAGGCAGAGCTGATCGCGCGCTATGCCCAGGCGCCCATCCCGATGGGTGGCGCCCAGGCATGGATCCTCTATCTTGGAATCCAGGGTTCCACCACACATTAAAAGGAAATTGGGAATGAGCCTTCTCGCCGTCGGCAGCCTCGCGTTCGATGACCTGGAAACCCCCTTCGGCCGGCAGGAGAACATCCTCGGAGGTTCCGTCAGCTACTTCTCCCTCAGCGCGAGCCGCTTCCACCCCGTGCAGGTGGTGGCCGTGGTGGGCGAGGACTTCGGCCCCGCCCAGGAGCGCGTCTTCGAAGGACGGCCCATCGATCTCCGGGGCCTGGTGCGGAAGAGCGGCAAGAGCTTCCACTGGAAGGGCTCGTACGGGTACGACCTGAACGAGGCCATCACGCTGGACACCCAGCTGAACGTCTTCCAGGACTTCCACCCGGTGCTGCCCGAGGCCTACCGCTCCGCGCCCTACCTCTTCCTCGGGAACATCGACCCGGTTCTCCAGCTGGACGTGGTCCGCCAGATGATCCAGCGCCCCCGCTGGATCGCCCTGGACACGATGAACTTCTGGATCGAGGGCTCACGACCCGCCCTGGAACGCGTGCTCAAGGAGGTTGACATCCTCCTGGTGAACGAGGGCGAGGCCCGTGCCCTTTCCGGAGAGCACAACCTGCTCAAGATCCATCGGAAGATCCAGGCCATGGGCCCCAAGATCCTTGTCGTCAAGCGCGGGGAGCACGGCGCCATGCTGCTGTCCCCCGACGGGGTGTTCGTCTCGCCCGCCTTCCCCCTGGAGGACGTCTTCGACCCCACTGGAGCGGGCGATACCTTTGCCGGGGGCTTCCTGGGCTACCTGGCCGCCCACAAGAGCACCGATGTGGACACCTTAAAGCGCGCGACCATCTCTGGAGTCATCATGGCCAGTTTCACGGTCGAAAAGTTCGGCACCGAATGTTTAGAAATGGTCACCGAGAACGATATAAAGAGAAGAATGAAAGCTTTTTCAGACATGATCCGCGTCAATGGACTATAATCCAGCCAGCTTACCGAGGGGGAACATGATGCATCAGCGCAAATGGCTGCGTGCGGCTTTTATGGTTTCCGGACTGGCCGTGGCCCTGGCGGCTCAGGATGCCACGCAGGCCCCCGCCCCGCAGGAGTACCAGCCCGGCCAGGTGATCCAGGTGCCGCCCCACTTCAATCCCAAATGGGACTATCCGAAGGAAATCACCCTGCCCGAAGGAACCGAGCTCCACATCGTGGAACGGGGCGATACGCTCTGGGACCTGGGGAACAAGTACCTCGGGAATCCTTTCGCGTGGCCCCAGATCTGGGAGATGAACCAGTGGATCACGGATCCGCACTGGATCTACCCTGGCGACCACCTCATCATCCCCACGGGCCGCACCTCGATCAAGCCCGGAGAGACGCCCACGGAAGTCTCGAACCTGCAGCCGGGAGGCTCGAAGTTCCAGAGCAAGCCACTGAGGGATGAGTACGCCTTCACCTTCCAGGACTTCCTGCAGCTGCCGTACCTGGCCCCCAATGGAGCGCCCGAGCTCTACAAGCAGCTCGGCGGCCTCCGCGTATCCTCCGTCGGCCGGTCCGTCGAGCCGAACAAGGGCGGCGAAGGCGATTTCGAAACCCTCTACGTCGATGGCGGATCCGACCAGGGGCTGAAGGTGGGTGATCGCCTGCTGGCCCTGAAGCTCGTCAAGAAGAAGCTCTACCACCCTCTGGACAAGCGTGAGTCCACACCTCTCGGCGACGTGGTCAAGCAGGTGGCCGTGGGTCGCGTGACCCAGATCCAGCCGAACGCCTCCGTGGTAGTGGTCGAGAAGGCCGCGGACACCGTCGAGGTCGGGGACCAGCTGGTTCCGTTCGCCGAGCCGGCCAACATGATGCTGAAGCTCCGCACCGACACGAAGGAGCCCATCCCGGTTCAGAGCCCCGAGGCCCGCGTGATCTACACCGGTCACGGAAATCCAGGCGCCCTGACGAGCATGCTCCTGATCATCGACAAGGGCAGCGTGGACGGCATGAAGGTCGGTGATGTCCTGCTGGCCGTGCGCGAGAAGACTTGGCCCACGGGCACCCCCCAGTCCAAGCAGAAGGCCAAGACCAACTACCTCGTCGCCCAGCTGATGGTCGTGAAGACGATCGAGGGCTCCTCCACCTGCCGGGTCCTCCGGGCTTACGAGGAAGTCCTGCCCGGCGACATCGTCACCCACTGATCCCGGTGCAGAACCGAGCGAACGGGCCCCTTCAGGGGCCCGTTTCCTTTCGCAGCTCCAGGATCACGCGATCGCCGCGGGTGGGCAGCCGATAGGTCCGCGGGCGGAGCGACCAGCCAGGCCCAGGCAGCTCCTCCTGACTCCAGCCTTCGCTCTTCAGGAGCAGCAGCGGGGCATCCGCCCTCCCGTGGCGAACCCACCATTGGGCCAGCAGGGCGGGCGACCCCACCGCCTTGGAGACACCGAGGGAAGCTCCAAGGGGGGGAAGATCCTCCGCCCGGAGCGCAACAGGCTCGAGGCTGGGCAGCTGGAGTTCCAAGGCCACCTGGCGGACGAAGGCGATCTTCTTGCGCGACTTGTCCAGGGCGACCACCCTGAGGTCCGGTCGGGCGATGGCCAGGACGACGGCGGGGATGCCCATGCCGGTCCCGAAATCCACCACAGTCTCACCCGGACCGAGGGACGCCAGGTCCGGCACCAGTGCCCATGAATCGAGGATCAGTTCCTCGAAACGGGCGGACTGCGGAAGGGCCGTCAAGGCATGGGTGCGGTTCCAGTGCTCAAGGAGCCCCAGGAAGCGTTCGCAGGCGGGGCGGGCGGAGTCGGGCAGAAGGGGTTCCATCCCAACAGGATACCGGTGACATTTCTCCACGTGCACGTCAGGGATCGTGGTTTTATTCCCGGTTCTGCCCTGTTCTGCCGGTAGCCACCAACAACGAGCGGGCATCGACAACTGGAGGAGCACCGATCAAGGATGTGCAATAAATGTCAATAGTGATGGATAGCTGTTGACTCCAAAGGTTATGTGACCAATACTTTTCATTCCTGACGATGTAATAGAGGTCTCCATGACGCCTGATAAGAATGATTTCAAAATCGATTGGTCATCCCGCAGCAAGCTGCGTGGTCCCGGCGAAACCTCCATCGGAGAACTGATCCAGCGGTTGAGGGAACGTCTTGCACCGGATGCCCAGGGAATCTCCATCAGCTACGTCGATGACCGGGCCATGCGGAAACTCAACCGGGAACACCGCCAGATCAATCAGACCACCGACATTCTGAGTTTCCCCGCCGAGCCGGAAAAAGGTGCCTGGCAGCATCTGGGCGATCTCGTGATCAGCCTGCCCATGGCCGAGAAGATGGCCAAGAAACTGGGTGTCAGCCGCCGTCGCGAGATCGAAACACTCATTATTCACGGATTTCTCCACCTGTGCGGGCATGACCACGAGAAGGACAGCGGCCAGATGATGGAGCTCCAGCAGCAGCTTGAGCGCGAGCTGCTGGAGGTGGAGCCTCTGCCCATGAACCTCAAGCGGGGGCGGAAGCCCGGCAGCAAGGTCAAGAAGCTGAAGGACGGCACCCGGGTGGTCGTCACGGGGCGAGCGGCCTCGGCCCTGGTGCAGAAACAGAAACTGAAGAAGGCCAAGCCCGCCAAGAAGGTCGTCAAGGCCAAGAAGGAGGAACCCAAACCCAAGGGCAAGCCGGGCCGGCCGAGGAAGGCTGTCGCGGAGACCACCCCCAAGCCGCCCGCGCGCCGGGCTCCCCAGCGTCGGCGGGCGTCCCGCATCCGGAGCGGCGTGATCGCCTGATTCCCAGCTCTGGCGGCTTCAAGGGTGGAACGTTAGAATGGCCGGTTGGCCCAGATGGGCCATCGGAGGAGTTCGCGTGATCAATTTCGTGCTGGGCCTCGCCGCCTCCCTCGTCGTGGCGACCCTTCTCATGGTGCTCAGGGTCAGTCCCTGGTTCAGCGTTCCCCTCGGCATCGTGGGCGGCGTCGGCTTGTTCATCTACCTCGGCCGGCGGACCCAGGCCCAACTGGAGAAGATCTTCAACCGGGCCGGGGAACTACTGAAGAAGCAGCAGTTCGATCAGGCCATCGAGGTCATCAAGGAAGGCTACAAGCTGGCCCCCTGGCAGTTCCTGGTGAAGGGCTCCATCGACGGCCAGATCGGCGTGATCCAGTACCTGCGGAAGAAGAACGAAGAGGCCGAGCCCCTGCTGAAGTCCGCCAGCGGCCAGCACTACATCGCCAAGGCCATGCTCGCGATCCTCCAGTGGAAGCGGGGCGAGAAGAACCTGGCCAAGGCCTCCTTCGACACGGCCCTGAAGTCAGGCAAGAAGGAGAGCCTCCTCTACGCGGTCTATGCCTACTTCCTGAACGAAGTGCACGAGCGGGACGCGGCCGTGGATGTGCTGAACCGCGGCCTCAAGGTCTGCCAGGGGGACGAGCGGCTCCTAACCAACCGCAACCTGCTGCAGAACAACAAAGCCATGAAGATGAAGGTCTACGGAGAGCAGTGGTACCAGTTCATGCTGGAGAAGCCTGTGATCCGCCAGGAACCCCCGCCCTACGCCCGCGTCTCCAAGCGGGCGCTGCGGGGCTGATCAATTGAACGACAAGGGAGTGAAGCATGTCCGGCCACAGTAAATGGTCCACGATCAAGCACAAGAAGGGAGCCCTCGACGCCAAGCGCGGCAAGGCGTTCACCAAGATCCTCAAGGAAATCACCGTGGCAGCCCGCCTGGGCGGCGGTGATGTCGGCTCCAACCCTCGCCTGCGCCTGGCGGTGGACCTGGCCAAGTCCAAGAACATGCCCAAGGACAACTGGGAGCGCGCCATCAAGAAGGGCACCGGCGAACTGGAAGGCGTGACCTACGAGGAAGTGGTCTACGAAGGCTACGGCCCCGGCGGCGTGGCGATCCTGGTCGAGGCCATGACCGACAACAAGAACCGCACGACTCCCGAGATCCGCAGCTACTTTGCCAAGTTCGGGGCTGAGCTCGGTGCGCAGGGCTCCGTGGCCTACCTGTTCTCCAAGCAAGGCGAGATCGTGGTGGAGCCCGAAGTCTCCGAGGACACGATCATGGAAGTGGCCCTGGAAGCGGGTGCCGACGACGTGGTGAACGAAGGCGAAGCCTGGGTGATCAAGACCTCGCCCGAGAGCTACCAGGCCGTGAAGGACGCCGTGGATGCCGCCAAGCTGCCCCAGATCGAGGCCAAGATCATCATGGCGCCCTCGACCTCCACCGAGATCGCCGGGGACAAGCTCAAGAGCTTCCTCAAGCTGGTGGATCTCCTGGAAGACAACGACGACGTCCAGAACGTCTGGCACAACGCCGACTACGAGGAACCTGAAGAATAGTTATCAGGGACCAATTGAGGTTGATGCGGCCCCTTCGGGGGCCGCTTCCTTTATCGTTCCGCCACCCTCTGGAAGCGGAACTTCACCCGGCGCTGGAGGGCGCGGCCTTCGGGGCTCGAGGGATCACCTTCGACCTGGGCGTCCCCGTGTGCTTCCGCGGCGATGGTGGCCATGTCGAGGCCCTGAGAGGCCAGGAACCGAACGATGGCCTGGGCCCGCTGACCGCTCAGCTCCAGGGCATCCCCGCCAGTGAGGGAGCGCTCGCCCGGCGCGGCGTGGCCCTCGCAGATCAGCGTGAAGCCCGGGTAATCCGCCACCAGTCTCGAGATGCGGGTCATGAGGGGCTGGAAGGTGGCGTCCACACCGGCGCTGCCCTCGTCGAACAGGATGGAACCGCGGAAGGAGACGATCCGCATGTGCACACCCGCGTCACGGCCCTCGTTCGCCTTCAGGTCCGCCAGGAGCTTCTCCAGGTCGGCCGCGCGATCCGTGCCGATGCCCGTGGCACCGGGCAGGATCCCGGAACCGTCGGGCAGCTTGCCTTCCACCTTCACCCCCAGGGCCTTCTGGAGGGACTCCACCACCTGGCTCATCTGCTGCTGCCCCTGCACAGAAAAGGAGTAGATCACGGCGAAGAAGGCCATGAGCTGGACCATCAGGTCCGCGAAGGTGATGAGCCACAGGGACTCGAAATCGACCCCGCGACGACGCAGCCCGCGCAGGCTGACCTTAGCCACGGCCCACCGGCAGGGAGTGCCGCCGCACCTTGTCCGTGGGCGCCAGGAAGGCGTTGAGCTGCTCCTCCAGCTGGGCGGGGTGCATCTCCGCGGCGATCCCGATGATGCCCTCCAGGATCAGCTGCTTGTTCTGGGCCTCCTCCTTGGCCCGCAGCTCCAGCTTCCCGGAGATGGGCAGGGCAAAGAGGTAGGCGATGATGGCGCCCCAGAGGGTGGAGAGCAGGCTCAAGGCCATGGCACCTCCCAGACCGTTGGGGTCCTTGATGCTGGCGAAGAGCTGCACCATGCCGATGAGCGTGCCCACCATGCCGAAGGAGGGAGCCGCCCCGGCGATGAACCGGAAGATCTCCTGGCCCAGGCTGTGGCGGTCGTGGGTGGCGTGGATCTCCGCCGCCAGCACGTCGCGGATGTGGCTCCTGTCCACGCGGTCGATCACCATCTGGATGCCCTGGGCCATGAAGGGGTCCTCAGGGATGTTCTTCTGCAGGACCAGGAGCCCCTCCCGCCGGGCCCGCTGGCTGAGGCCCACGAGCTCCACCACCAAGGCCGGCTGGCTCTTGGCGCGGGTGAAGAAGGCCCGGGAGGCCACATCGAAGGCGGACCGCACGTTTCCCAGGGGGAAGCGGATCAAGGTCGACGCGATGATCCCGCCCACCACCACCACCAGGCTGGGCCCATGGAGGAAGATCATCGGGTTGGGGCCAAGGCCGATGGCCACCCCCAGCAGGGCGAGCCCAAGGAACAAACCCAGCAGCGTGCCTCGATCCATCACCACCTCACGCCGGAGTATCGGCAGGAACATCACAGGAAGGAAGTTCCGGGCCAGGAAGGTCCGGCAGAAAGGACCCTACACCCGGCCGGGCAGGAAGCCCATCACCAGACGGACCAAGGCCATGGTGGGGTGGATGCGCCCATCCCGGCGCCGGATCGTGATGGGCTCGGGCACCAGGGGCAGTCCGGCCGCCTCCTCGAAGTCCGGGGGCAGGTCCTGCCGCCGGCTGCCCGCGAACAACCCAAGGCCATAGGGCTCCCCCTCCTTGAAGATGACGTCCTGCCGGCGCAGGAGGAGGAGGTCCGCGCTGCGGTAGGCCTCCGCCGCCCGCTCCACCTGGTCGGAGGGGAACACGCAGGCGAAGACGCCCCCTGGGGCCAGGAGACGGGCGGCGGCGCGCGCGTAGTCCCCGATGTCACCCCTCACCTCCAGGCGGGCGGGAATGGCCTGGGGATGCTCCGCCTCCGTGCGGGAGCCCACCGGCCAGTAGGGCGGGGAGCCCAGCACCAGGTCGAAGGGGGCCTCCCCCTCGAACAAGCGTGGATCCCGCAGGTCCCCTTCATGAATGAAATACCGGTCCTGAACGCCGTTGTGGATCGCGCTCTTCCGGGCCAGGCGGGCGGAGATGGCCTGGGCCTCCACGGTGTGCACCACGGCCCCGGGGCACCGCCACGCGGCCGCCATCCCCACGCTGCCGATGCCCGATCCCAGGTCCGCGATGCGGTCCGCCCGGGGGCAGCAGGTGGTCCCGAACCACGCGGCCAGGACATCGTCCACGGAGAACCGGTGGCCCTTGGCGTACTGGAAGAGCTTCCAGTAGCCGCAGAGGTAGTCCAGGGTCTCACCCTCCTCCGGCTCAACGCCTCCGGGCGCCCGAGGGCCGGGCCGCGTCCACCCTTTGAACTCACGATCGTCCATGACTCCAGGGTAACGGTTCCCCCCGACATCGTATCTAAGAGGAAATTGATCCACGAGGAAGGCATGCAATCCATCCAGCACCTGCTCGACGAGAAGAACCGGCCCCTGGTCTCTGTGGCCCCCACGGACACCGTTCAGCAGGCCTTGGCCCTGCTGGCCCAACACGACATCGGCGCCGTGCTCGTGCTGGACAAGGGCCGGGTGGCGGGCATCTTCTCCGAGCGGGACTTCGCCCGCAAGGTCGGCCTGCCGGGCCGCTCCTTCCTGGCCACCACGGTACGGGAGGTCATGAGCGGCCATGTCTTCTACGTCACGCCGGCCCAGACCGTGGAGGAGTGCCTGGCCATCATGACGGACCGGCACATCCGGCACCTGCCCGTGGTGGACGACGACCAGAAGCTCCTGGGGATCCTCTCCATCGGCGACCTGGTGAAGGCGACCCTCTCCCTCCAGGCCTTCCGCATCGAACAGCTGGAGCGCTACATCACCGGCTGATCGTCGCCTCCATCCGCACCCTCGGGCTCGAGGCCCGCGAAGAGCCCGTCCTGCGGCAGAGGCGGCTCCAGCTGGGCCAGGGCCTGGGCCTCCAGGTTTCCTTCACCGAAGTCCGCCAGCCGGGGCAGGTCGTTTAGGCTGTTGAGTCCGAAGTGCAGGAGAAACTTCTGGGTGGTGGCGTAGGTCATGGGACGCCCCACCACCATCTTCCTTCCGGCGGGGACGATGAGCTCCCGCTCCAGGAGACTCTTCACCTGGTTGGCGCTGGAGGTGACGCCCCGCAGCTCGTTGATCTCGGGCACCGTCACGGGCTGGCGGTAGGCGATGATGGACAGCGTCTCGATCTGGGCCGGGGTCAGCCGCCCACTGCGGATGCGGGTCACCAGCTTGGAGACCAGCGCCGCGTAGTGGGGGGCCGTGGCCATGCGCCAGCCGCCCGCCACCTCGATGAGCCGGATGCCCCGGGGCGGCAGGAGCCGCTCCTGGAGCTTTTCGATGGCCTGCCGGAGGGGACCCTCGTGGACTCCCGTCAGCTCCTGGAGCCGGGCCAGGTCCAGTACCTCGCCCGTGGCGGCGAAGAGGGCCTCCAGGGCACCGGGCAGGTCCCCGCCCTCTTCCCACAGGGGCTCCTCGTGGAAGATCTCCAGGTCGTCGGTCACGGGAAGGCCCCCAGGCGCTCGCCCACCTTCACGGCTCCTTCCGTTCGCAGGGGTCTCCAGGCCCCGGCCTTGGGGCCACCCACCAGCAGCACGACCGTGGACCCGAACTGGAAGGTGCCCAGGTCCTCACCGGGAGCGCAGGGCAGGTCCTTCACGAGGAAGCCGCCATTCTTGGGCAGGGTCCGGCCTTCCAGCCAGCGATCGTCGATGATGACCCCGCCTACGTGGGTCGCCCCCACCAGGACCACGGCCACCTCCAGCCCCTCGTCTGCTCCGGTTCCTTCGGCGATCCAGGTGGCCCGGCGATTCCGCTCGTAGAGGCGCGGGACGTGCTGGGTACTGGCGTCGTTCACGGGCCAGAGCTCCCCCTCCACCCGGCCCACGGCCTTCAGCCGGCCTTCCAGGGGGACGTGTATCCGGTGGTAGTCCCGGGGTGAAAGGTAGAGGGTCAGGTAGTGGCCGCCTTCGAAGCGGACCGGATCCGGATCGTGCTTGAGCAGCTCGGAGATCCGGTACGGCAGGCCCTTGGCCTGGAGGACCGTGCCCTGCTCGATGCGCCCGCTGGCGACGACCCGGGCGTCCACGGGACTGTTGAGGCTCCCGGGGACTGGCAAAGCCTGGGGGCGCAGGCCCGGCTTGAGTCTCCGCGTGAAGAAGGCCTGGAAGCTGGAATAGTCCGCCAGGGGATACTGCGCTTCCGCCAGATCGATGTCGTAGGCTCGGGCGAAATGTCCGAGCAGAGCCGCCCTGGTCCATCGCGGCAGGGTGCGCTCCGCCGCCCAGCCGGCCAGGGACGAGCCCAGCTTCTTGGGGTAGACGCGCAGCACGTGCAGGGACAGAGGCCATCCGCTCATGGTCCCCCACGTTAGCACGAGGGCCAGAGCCCCCGCTGCGGCCAGCCAGCGCCTACTGGACCTCAAGGCCCTTCACGCGCATCTCGGTGCCCTGAAGGATCCGTCCGGGCATCCCGTGGCAGTCCGGGCAGGGCTCGACCCGGCTGCGGATCTCCACTTCCTTGCCGCAGCGGTTGCACCAGGCACGGCCAGGCAGCTCCTCGATCTCCAGGGTCGCACCGGCAGCGGGTGTCCCTTCCATGACGACATCGAAACAGAAGCGCATGGCTTCCGCCTGGACACCGGACAGACGCCCGATCTCCAGCACGACCCGCTTCACCCGTTCGAACGTGTGCTGCTTCGCGGCCTGTACAACGATCTCCCGGACCTCGCCCATCAACGTCATTTCATGCATGTCAGGGCCTCTTCCCAAAAAGGGGCGCGCCGCGACGGCTGCCAGCTGCGGGATCCAGCAAGGCAGTGGCCGAAGGGCGATGTGGTGCATCGTTCAAGGCCACTAACGCGGCTGGGCACGCAGCTGGTTCCGTCCCGAAGGGCAAGGGGCAGCGCCCGGCGCGATCTCGCGTCAAGCTCCTCGTCAATAGTGCCGCTATTGCCATCGTCGCTTTCCTTATCTCGCTTGGGCGGTGCCCCTTGCGCGGCACACCCCTTTTTGGGAAGAGGCCCTACGCCCACCCATCCCCGGTCAAGCCTTCCTCCTCCAGCTCCTTGAGGGCCTCGAAGACCTTGTTGGCGGCGGCCTCGTCGATGACCTCCAGGGCCATGCCCGCATGGATCATGACGTACTGGCCCACCTCCGCCTTGGGCACGAAGGCCAGGCTCACTTCCTTGACCACTTGGCCGAAGGAGACCCGCCCCGTGCGGAGGCTGTCCTCGCGGATCTCGATGATCTTTCCCGGCACGGCCAAGCACACGTTCCACCTCCCTGCGGCCCCTCCAG
>JADHEF010001178.1_pt1 | contig 18140 bp, 14 predicted proteins | sample 8952391 | NCBI WGS metagenome assembly JADHEF01 (sample SAMN16124439, study PRJNA663245) | bioreactor sludge metagenome | isolation source: sludge (nitrite) | place: India:Bengaluru | collected 2019-02-28
ACTCCCCTCGAAGTCTTCCTGGAACAGACCGGTGCACTTGATGTTTGAATTCGCGAAAAGCCCCGGGACTGTGTTAATATTGTGAAAGCCGTGGCCTTCTTGAGTTTTTGGCGCGAGGCAGGCCGCTGATCATTCAAAACTGGCTTATGAAAGACATTATCCGATGAAACCCTTTCGTATGTTGCTTGTTAACGTGGGGTATCACACGCGGATGTTTCCGCTGGTCACGCCGCCCATGGGGCTGATGGCCCTGGCTGCGTATCTGCGTGAACGCCTTCCCGTGGAACCGCTAATCATCAATCAGCGTCTGGAAAATACCCCCATAGAGGAGGTGGTGCGCCGGGGCCGGGATTTCGGCCCTGATGTGATTGGCCTGTCGGTTTTCACCACCTCCGCGTATCTTCTCCCTGAAATGGCGCGCCAGATGCGCGCGGCATTTCCTGGCAAGCTGATCATGGTGGGCGGCCCCCACGCCTCAGGAATGCGCGCCGATGTGTTCCGAAACAGTGATGTGGATGTTGTGGTTCCCGGGGAGGGGGAGATAACCGCGGACGCGGTGCTGCGCGCGTGGGACGGCGGTGGGCGCAATTTTGACGGCATCCCCGGGCTGCTTTGGAAAAACGCGCAGGGTGAGATCGTCCAAAACCCCGGCTGTCTTCCGCAGATCGAGGAGCTTGACTCCCTGCCCATGCCCGCATACGACCTGATTGATTTGCCGAGGTACTGGAAGATTCAGTCCATTGCCCCCATATTCCGGCGGCGCTACGCCTCTTTGGTCAGCAGCCGCGGCTGTACCTACCAGTGCATCTGGTGCCACCGCATTTTTGGAAAGGCGATCCGGATGCATTCGCCGGAGCGGGTTGTGGAGGAGATGGCCTTTCTTCACGGGAAATACCGTGCGCAGGGGCTCCGTGATTTTGAGTTTTTGGATGACAATTTCAACTTTCGCCCGCAGCGGGTGCTTGACATCTGCGACGGCCTGCACAAGCGCGGCATGAAAATAAAGCTGACTTTTCCCACGGGGCTGCGCGCAGATTTGCTCAACCCGCAGGTGATTGACGCGCTTGTGGACACGGGCATGCAGATGTGCGGCTTCGCCCTGGAAACGGCTTCCCCCCGGCTTCAGAAGTTCACCTGCAAACAGTTGAACATCCCGAAAATGCTTGCCTCGGCGGAGCATGCCGTGCGCCGGGGCGTGTTCATGAACCTGTTTTGCATGCTTGGCTTTCCGACCGAGACGGAGGAGGAAATCCGGCAGACGATACAGGTGGCCTATGACTCGGCGGTGATGACCGCCTCCTTTTACACGGTGACCCCCTTTCCGGGCACCGAACTCTATGAGATGATTAAGCGGGAACATCCCGAAGTGCTGACAAAACTGCGGTACGATGACATGGACTTTTCGGGGATGAAGGTGAATTTGACCGATTTGCCGGATGAGAAACTGTTTTATTACCAGCGGATGGCCCTCAGAAAGTTCTACAGCAAACCGTCGCGCATTTACCGTATCGTCCGCCACCATCCCCAGTCCTGGCTGCTGCCCGCCTATGTGCCCATTTTTGTGTACCGGGCCACCAAGGGGATGTTTGCCAAAAAAACGGTTCAGGCAGCATCTTTGCCTGTTTCGGGCGGGGGGTGCCCTCCGGCTTCCTGACGCGGGTGGTTATCGCCCCGTCCTCGCCGTTGTTGCGCCCGTTCTGCGCTGGGCGTCCACCACGAGCATGCTTCCGGTGATGAGCACCGCCGCGCCGATCCACTGGAGCAGGTTCATGGCCTCGTCGGGCCACAGGGTCAGCGCCACCAGGTAGGTGAAAAAGGGGTTCACGAGGTGCAGGGTGGTGCAAAAGGCCGCCCCGAGCCGCACCTGCGCGTAGTGGAAGGCGCAGTGGGACATGCTGATGCTCACCATCCCCGACAGGAATGCCACCGCGCCGACCCCCGCACCGGCCCGCTCCAGGGCCGATGTGTCGCCCAGCAGCAGCATGACGGGCAGGAACCCGGCGGTCACCATGACGGAGACCACGGTGAACATGGGCACCGGATGCAGGTCCTTGCAGGTGTGGCGGCTGCCGACGATATAGACCGCCCAGCAGACGTTCACGAACATGAGCAGCGCGAAGGCGTAGTCGAAGGCGGGGAGCAGCCCCGCGTCGGGCTCGCGCATGAGCACCCCGGCCACGCCGATGAGGCTGAGCAGGCCGCCCGCGAGAAAGCGGAAACTCACAATCACGCCGCGCTCCTCGTGGAACATGGCGTAGCTGAGCAGCACCACCATGGGCACCTGGAGTTTGGCGATCAACTGCGCCGAGGTCGCGGTGGTGTGGTAGATGGCCATGGTCCATGCGGTCTGCATGAACACTACGAGCAGGCTGATGGCCAGCAGGGTCCGCCAGCGCCGTGCCGCGCGGAGCAGTTCCTCCCGGTAGAAAACCACGCAGTAGGGCAGCAGCGCCGCCGCGGCGCTCACATAGCGGACAAAGGACTGGACATAGGGGTCGTAATAGGCGGTGAGGTAGCGGATGAACACGGGGGCCAGCGCCCAGCCGAGCGCCGAGACGGCAAGCGCCGCGTATGCCCTGCCCTGGCCGCGCACGGACTAGTCCGCCAGCGCCGAAACGACCATGTCGCCGAAGGCCGCGGTGCCGAGCACCCGGTCGGGGCTTCCCGGCTCCGCCAGATCGGCGGTGACATGGCCGGAGCCGAAGACCCTGCGCATGGCCGCCCAGATGCGCGCCGCCGCCGCGTCGTGGCCGAAGCTCTTCTCCAGCATCAGCGCCACCGATCCGATCATGCTGTAGGGGTTGGCGGTTCCCTTTCCGGCGATGTCCGGGGCCGAGCCGTGGGACGGCTCGTAGAAGGATTTTTCCATGCCGATGCACGCGGAAGGCATGAGCCCGAGCGAGCCGAGGATGCCGCCGCCGAGATCGCTGAGGATGTCGCCGAACATGTTTTCCATCACCATCACGTCAAACTGGTCCGGACGGAGCACGAGCGCGGTGGCGGCGGCGTCCACGATGATGCTGCGCACCTCCACGTCGGCGTAGTATTTTTTGATGTCGTCCAGCACGTCGTTCCAGAGCACGCTGGACAGGAGCACGTTGCTCTTGTGCACGCTGTGGAGCAGGCGGCGGCGCCTGCGCGCGGCCTCGAAGGCCGCCATGAGTATGCGCCGTATCTCCCGCTCCGAATATTCCAGCGTCTCGGTGACGTAGCGCCCGTCCTCCGCGCTCAGCCCCTCCTTCTTTTCGCCGAAATACAGGCCGCCCACCAGTTCGCGGATGATCACGATGTCTATGCCGCCGGGGATGCGCTCCGCACGCAGCGGGGAAAAGCGGATCAGCTCCGGCGGCAGGTACACGGGCCGGAAATTGGCGTAGGTGTTGTAGCGTTTCCGCAGGGGCAGCAGCGCGCCGCGCTCCGGCTGCTCGTTCACCGGAATCTGTTTTGACGCCTCCGTGCCCAGGCCGATGGGCCCCTTGAGGATGGCATCGGACGCGTCGCACACGGCCATGGTTTCGGCGGGGAAGCTTGAGCCGTGGTCAAACCAGGCCTGGCCGCCGAAGGGCGCGTATTTCAGCTCAAAACGCGCGCCGGTGGCCGGCTCAACGGCACGAAGCACTTTTACCGCCTCGCGGACGATTTCGGGGCCGATGCCGTCCCCCTCAAGTACTGCTATGGTGTGGGTCTTCATGAGTAAAGTTCCTGTGCGGCGGTGCTTTGAGGGCTGTAACAGGCCAAAACGCCGCCGGCAAATGAAATATGCCCCGGACACATGACACACGGAAGGGTTTTATCGGACCCGGCGGGGCAAACGATGTCCCATTGTAGCACGGCCCGCGCCGGAAATGCGTTTTTCCGGATTTTCTGGAACAAAGGACGGGGCGTGTGGGATCATTGCACTGTAAAACGCACTCAGGCGCCGGAACTGTGGCGCATCCGCGCCGCCACCGCCGGAGCCGGGAGGAATTTCGCATGATTACGCCAGACAAAACCCCATTTTTCACGGGCCGCACCGTCCTGTTGCTGGCGGCGTTGCTGCTTGCCCTTCCGTCCGCGCGCGCCGCCATGGTGACGGCGACGCCGGACACGGTCACTTTTGACAATGCGGCGGTTTCGGCGGCGGTCGCTCTCGCGGCGGACGGCGTGCCCATTCCCGCAGCGGAAATCCGGGGATTCCGCCTGCTGGTGGGGGGCAGCGACTACAGCCACATGCTCCGTTTTTCCAAGGCCGACGGAGCCGTCACAATCAGCCCCAGCCCCACGGTGGAGGTGGGCAGTTATGATCTGGTCATCAGCACCGGCAGGGGGGAGGCGCGGGTCAGGGTGTACACCCCGCTTGGGGAGCACCCCTCCAGCCTGGAGGTGCTCGCGAAAAAACTGGGCATGACCGTGGAGGAGCTGAAAAACCGGTCGGGAAAATCCGGCTCCATGGCGCGGCAGCAGCTCCAGCTTGATCTGCCCCCCCTGTACCACACCGGGCAAACCCTTGCGCTGGACATGGGCGCGTCGCCGGAGGTGCTGGCGGTTTGGGAGGTGAACCGGGAAAAGGTTTCCGAGGGCGCTGGCGCGGGCAGGCTGGAATACCTGTTCAGGGAACCCGGCGCCTACCTCTTCACCTACACGGAAAGCCGGGACGGCGTTGTGGTGGCCTCCGTTTCAGGCCTGGTGGAGGTGGTGGACGAGCCGGTGATAAAGACGGAAACGGCGGCCAAGACACAGTATGGGCTCAACGCCCCCGAAGGGTACAGAAAAAACACCTGGACCCTGGACGGGCAGGCCGTGTCGGCAATGCCCAAGTTCGAACAGACCTTTGAGGCTCCCGGCGAGCACACCATCATCCTTCTTCAGGAGGAGCCGGCGTCGGGAAATCCGGACGGGTTCCGTAAGATTCGCTGGCAGCTTACCGTCACAGCCAAAGTGGTGAAATAAATGAGAATAAAAAGACTATTTATATGAGGCTTTGGATAATTCAACAACTAAAGAAAGGATTTGTTTATGGCATATGTATCAAATGTATTGACGCATTGGATTGGCAGGAATCAAATTAATGATGATGAAAGATATAAAATACTTACCGAGAAAATATTAAATAAACAAGAATTATTGTATTCAATATGTGATATACCTTTTTTCTCAAAATATGGCGGTATTAATCCTAAAGCTTGGTCGCTTCCAATGGTTTGTTTTACTGATATACCATTTTCTGAAACAGAAGTGCATTGTGGAAAATACTCTAAATTTGGAATTTCATTTTCAAAAGAACACATGACTAATTTATGTGTTGCTCCAGTATATTATGGTTTACAGCCATTTATTTATCAGGCTTATTCAGATTTGTATCATACGCTGGTAGGAATGAAAGAGTATGATGGAGTCGTTTTTTCTCAGGGCAAGAAAAAAGGCGAGCTTTTCTCGGTTGATAAAGCACTCCAAAGTCTTCATGCATTCATTGCATTGTCGCAAAATTATTCCGAGAATTTTGAATTTGAACATGACCCCAAAAGCCTTAATCCATTGACTAAAATGGAAAACATATTTGGAGTTCACGATAGTTATAATGAAAGGGAATGGAGATCTATTTATAGGAATGGAGATAAATTTATTTGGAATAACACAAGGGATGGAAATAATTATTTTAGATTTTCGTTAAATTCTGTAAAGTACATAATTGTACCAAGAGATTATCACGAGAAGCTGTTTTTGTATTTGAAGAGCGATGCAAAATTTGATATACTTCCAAGCGTGCTTGTTTACGAAGATCTTAAATATTTATAATTGTATGCTTGAAAATAAAACAAAATAAATTTAACTTGTTAGGCTGTGGCTGGAGTATTTTATGGGCGCTTTTTTAATGATAGACTATTTAAAAATTATAAAACAACCACAATTGAAATTATATTCGACCTGTGCTTCCATCTGTTATCAGCGCGCTGGTGAATGCTCTCCGTTTGACCCGGTAGCCCGCTGAAATGACCATGTCGAGATTATAGAACTCGATTTCCCGCTTCACTTCGCGGTTGCCCTCTTGACGAACTAACAAGAATTTCTTGTTAGTTGCCGCGAGATCCAGCTCTCCCTCTTCGTAAATTGTTCTTATGTGAAGGCTTATATTCTGCTGGCTCGTCTGAAAAAGCTCCGTCATGTGCTGCTAGCTGAGCCAGACGGTCTCGTCCTCCAGGCGCACATCCAGTTTTAACTGGCCGTCCTCGGACTGATAAATCAAAAACTGTCCCTTGGAGGGAAGATCCGGATTGATGGAGTCAGTCACGCAGTACCCTTTCCTCACTCTCCCGCATCTCACCGCCGGACTGGTGTCATCCTTTCGGACTCTTGGAGCTGTCAGGCGTGTCCAGTCCGCCTTGTCCAAATCATTTTGGACAAGTTTCCACCACGCTTTTGAAGCGCCGTCATTTTACTATCGGAAAGGGGCGAACACAATCCGGGAAGAAATGGGCGCGGGAAAAGATATACCATGGCTCTCTGGGTTAAGGTACAGGGAGTTAATCATGGTTGCTTTTATGGTGATGGCCTTGGCGGCGTTTGGCCAGACGCCGGAGGCGGCGGTCACGGTGGACCCCGTTACCCGCTGTTTTCACATCCAGTACGGCGTGCCGCAGGACGCGCCCGAGTTGGTGGAGGTGCTGTGTGCATGGTCGCCCGCAGGCGCGGGGGACTGGCGGCCCGCCCCGGTCACCCCTTTTGTATCGGAAACCGCGTTAAACCTCGCCACCGACGGGGAATGGGACGGATGGCGCGCCGGACGGGTGACGGAGCGGCGCGCGGCGGGGCTGGCGCGGACGGTGGTGTTTAACTCTTATCCAGACGCCCAGACGGGCGGAAAGGTGGCGGCTGACTTCCGGATCACCGTGCAGGCCCCGGATGGTGCCGTTCTTGCCACAACCATCGTTCCGCTTCAGGCGGACAACTCGGACGTGGTCTGTCTGGAGGAGTGGGGCGGCGTGTTCCAGCGGGACAGCGTGGTAGCGGGGGCTGATCCCGGGCCGGGCAAATGGTGGTTTGCCGCCGCCGAAGGCGCGTCCCTGGGCAACGAACTCCGGGGAACGCCGGAGGCGCCGGACCGGATGCTGCCGCAGCTCACCCATCCGCTTGCCCTGTCGGGGACCTATGCCATTTTTGTGCGCACCCCGGCGGGGTACGGCATGCGGATGCGCCTCAGCGGCGACGAGCGCACCGATCCCGTTTCGTCCGCCCGGCTGGGGCGGGAGGTGCTGTGGCAATGGCGGGCCATGGACCGGCAGCATCTGGTGCTGCGCCAGCCCCACGGTTACAAGGGCTACGCGCCCGCCCGGCTGGACTATGTGCGGCTGGTGCCGCTGACGGCGGAGCAGGCCGCGCAACTGGACGGCCGTTTCGGTGTTCAGGACAAAACAGTGGCGGGCTACTGGGAGCCCTACTCGTGGGCCTTTGTGGAGGACGTGCAGGACACGCTCCAGCACCGCGCCGTGCTGACGGCCTACCGGGACGCGCGCATCCCCCTGGTGGACACGCAACTGGGCCGTTTCGGCATGAAAAACGTCTTTGAAACCCGCGCCGCCGACCAACTGGTCCACGCCACCATCGGCGATCCCGTGGCGGGCGACCGCACCCCCACCACGGACAATGTGGGGCGGATGCAGCAGTTCACCAACACGCTGGACGCGACCATCCGCTACACAAAAGAGCTGGGCCTGTGCGGGGTGGCCAATTTTGGCGCGAGCAACTGCTATCCCGGCACGCCGCTTCAGGGCGACTTTTCCAGGGCGCATCCGGAATGGATGCGCGGCTCAGCCCTGCGTTTCGAGGTCCCGGAGGTGCGCGAATACGCGCTTTCGTTGTACCGCGAGGCGCTTGCGCAGGGCGCGGAGGCGGTGTCCATTGACTATTGCCGCTACCCCGAGACGATAGACACGGCGGAGACGGCCAACATTTTCATGGCCGCGCTGCGCGCGCTGGTGGATGAGTACGGCGGCAAACGGGGTGTCCACATCCCCATCCTGACCCGATTCCCCGGAAAGGGCGTCCGCAACTGGGAAAATTTCGACTACGCGCGGTGGGCCCGCGAGGGCTGGGTGGATTACCTCTGCCCGTCGAACATCCAGGGCAGGCACATGCACATTGACATGGCCCCCTATTTTGAGGCAGTAAAGGGCACCGCCGCCCGGCTGCTTCCCGCCGTGGAGGCGCTGGAATGGGGGCTGCCCTTCCCCGGCCCCTTCCTGTGGCGGGTGCGGCAGCTTTATGAACAGGGTGCGCCGGGGGTGTATGTCTACCAGGCGGACGGCCGCGTGCTTGGAACACCCGATGATCGGCGCACCATGCGGCTCCTCGCCTCCGGGGAGGGCGTGCGCAACTGGTGGGCGGAGGACGTGCGCCTCCGGCCCCTGCGCAGCAAGGGAATCCACATTTCCCGCCCCTCCGATCCGGACGGACGCTGGCACAAATATGAGCGGCTCCGCATCTGGGTGGAGGGGGTGCCTTTCGGCCCCATGGAGATCTGGCTGGACGACGCCAAAATCGGGGAAACACCGGGCATGCCCTATCTGGCGGGCACGGAGGACACGGCAGATGACGGCGTCATACCCCCCGGAGAACATATCCTGCGCGTGCGTGTGCGCGACGGAGATGCCTGGCTGGAGCAAAGTTTTCCGGTAACCGGTGGCTGAAATTTCCACGGGGACGGTTGTGTTAGCAACCGGCGGCCTGATTGTGCTTTAATGGGAAAAATTTTTTGGCAGTGTGACGTGTTCCCGTTTCCAACAGAGGGTGTGCTGTGATGGAAGCCAATCTTTCGGTTATCGATGTCATAAAATCAAAAATCCGGCGCGACATAGAGCAGGGTATCTACACCGAGGGGGACAAGGTCCCGTCTGAACTGGAGCTTGCGGCGGAGTACCGGGTGGGCCGGGCGCAGTCGCGCCAGGCGCTCCGGGATCTTGAGTCCGAGGGCTACATCCAGCGCTCGCGGGGCCGCCGCTCCGAGGTGACCCCCATGTCCAACTGGCCGGGCCGCGTGCTCCACAGCACGGGCGCGGGCATCGCCGCCATCGCCGTGCCCACCTGCCAGTCCCTCTACTGCCGCCGCCTTGTGGAGGGGTTCTCCGCCCGGGTGGCGGAGTCCGACTTCCAGACCATCTCCTACAACCTGAGTTTTGACCTGGCCAGCGAGGTCCAGTTCCTGTCGCACCTGCGCAGGCTGGGCGTTTCCATGGTGGCGCTCTGGCTCCAGCACGAGTCGGAGGAGACCCTGGCGCTGCTCCGCGACCTGGCGCAGTGCCGCATGCCGCTTGTGCTGGTGGACCACCGGGCGCGCGGACTGGAAACCGATTTCGTCACCACCGACAATGAAACGCTCGGTTACGGGCTGACCCGGCGGCTGCTGGAAAAGGGGCACCGGCGCATCGGCTTTCTGCAGGACTTCTACAGCCTCACCAGCTCCGAGGAGCGCCACCAGGGGTATCTGCGCGCGCTTTGCGGTGCGGGGCTGGAGGCCGATCCCGCGTGTTCGGGCATGTTTGATCCCGGTGCCCGCCCCGACAGCGCGCGCATGCTGGAGGGCATCATGGCGCGCAAGGAAAAGCCCACGGCGTTTTACTGCACCCACGACAGCCTCGCCCTCGCCGCGGCGGAGCTCTTTTCCAGCCTTGGCTACGACATTCCCGGCGACATCGAGCTTGCCACCTCCGACGACGACGAGTATTCGCGCGCGCGGGGCATCCCCATGGTGACCGCCATGCAGCCGGGCCTTGAAATCGGCCGGGCCGCAGCGGAAATCCTCCTGGCGCGGCAGGCGGAGCCCGCCCGTCCCCCGGACCAGCGCAGGATCGCACCCGTGCTGTCGTGACCGCCGCCCAGGAATCCCCCCGCCTCCGGGGATGTTTCCTTCTTTGCGTCCACAAGCAAAGGAGGATTTTCCATGAAAAAATTGCTGCCCGCGTTCATGCTTTCCCTTGCGGCCTGCGCCGCGGTTGGGGCGGAATACACGGTTGATCCCGTCCATTCTCTGGTCATCTACCGCATCCAGCACATGGGCATCGCCCCCTCCTACGGGGTGTTCACCGGCATTTCCGGCGGATTTTCCTTCGACCCGGAAAAGCCCGGGGACTCGGCCATGGAAATCCGGGTGGCCACGGACAGCATCAACAGTTTCAACACCGCCCGGGACGAGCACCTGAAAAACCCGGATTTCTTCGACACCGCCAGGCATCCCGAGATGAAGTTCACCAGCAAAAGCTGGAAAAAGACCGGGGACAAGACCCATGAGGTGACCGGCGAACTGACCCTGCTGGGGGTGACCCGCGAGGTGGTGGTGCGGGCCGTGTTCGGCGGCACGGCCAAGGGGATGCGCGGGGAGCAGCGCGCCGGATTCGAGGCGGAGCTGACCATCAAGCGGAGCGATTTCGGCATGGCCAAATACCTTCCCGACGCCATCGGCGACGAGGTGCGCCTGACCATCGGCATCGAGGGGGAGGCCGCGGCGCCGGCGGCAAAATAAAGAGTGTGCGCGGGGCGTCCGGCATTTGTCATAATTCGGGCGCTTCGGGGCGGATGGCAACAGTGCGGCCGGCCCGGTGTGCAACAGCGCGGCGGGCAACATGCAGGCAGAAGAATCCCAGGAACAGATTTCGGAGCCGGGCGTCCCCCTGGGGGGGCTGGGTTCCGGTTATTTGCGCCTCACCCCCGGCGGGCGCTGGCGGGCGCTTTCCTTTCCCGGCGCGCCCGGCGGCGCGCCCCTGGAGCACATGGGCCTGGCCCTGTCGGTGCGGGAGGGCGGCGGACGGTACACGCGCCGCCTGTGTGTTGATCCTGAGGGCCGCTCCGGGGCGGCGGGGGAGCCCGCCGCGGCGGGCGGCATGTTTCTTGAGGAGGAGGCCCTTTTCCCCCGCGTGACCCAGACCCTCACCGATTCCGCGGCGCGCATCCGCCTCAAGTGCTCCTGCTTCTCGCCCGTCATCCCCTTCGACCACGACGCCTCGGTGATGCCCGCGGTGCTGGCGCGCGTCGAGGCGGTGAACACCAGCTCGCGCAACCTTTTCTGCTCGCTCATGTTCACGGCCATGCATCCCGCGGGCCGGGAGGGCGGGAAGATTCCGGGGGTCACCCCGCTGGCGGTGGAATATCAGGACGCCTTCCGCCCGGTCATATACGACGACCGCCCCGGCGGGCGCGGGACCGAGCCGGAGGCGGAGCCGCAGGTCATGAACGCGCTCCTTTTCGGGGGCCTTCCCGACACGCCGGATCCGGGCGGAATTCACGCCTGCCTGGCGGTGCGGGGCCGTGACGCGCGCGTCACCCTCGCCTCGTGGGATCCCGATGATCCGGAGGAAAGCGGACGGTTGTGGTCCGCCTTTGTGGAAAACGGGGTTCTTCCCCGGCTTGCGCCCTCCCCCAGGCCGGTGTGCGGCTCCCTGTGCGCCTCCTTCGGCCTGCCCGCCGGGGAGAGCCAGCGGGTCACCTTCGTGTTCGCCTGGCACGGGGGAAAGGCGGTGAAAGGGTGCCGCAGGCTTTGGAAAAGCGCCGTCGGCGTGGCGGGCCACGGGCTGCGCCATGCGGAATACCTGCACGCCGCCGTCGGCGACTGGGGCGGGCGTTTTTCCACGGGTTCCGTGCCCGGCTGGCTGTCCCAGCGCCTGGCCCGGGGGCTGGAGCGGTTTCTTGAGCGCGGCGCGCCGGACGCGCAGGGCGGGATTGACGCGGCGGGGCCGGGCGGCGGGGAGTGCGGCGCCGAGGCGCTCCTGCTGGAAACGTGGGCGATGACGCTGCTTTTTCCCCGCTTCGGGGCTGCGGCGCTGCTGAACCGGCTGAAAAGGGCGGCCAGGGACGCCGCCGCGCGGGAAGGCGCGCCGGACCTTTCCGTGCCGGTGCTGGCGCTCACCCTGTACCGGGACTATCTTTTCGCGGGCAACCTGGCCCAGCTTCGGGAGGCGTACCCCCTGCTGGTCACGGTGGTGGAGGACGCGCTGGAGCGGGGCAGCGGCGCGGGGCGCGGGGAGGGTTTCAACGCGCCCGCCAGCACGGGCCTCTGGGCGGCGGCGCTGCTCGCGATGGCCGAAATGGCCGCGGCCGTGCGCGACACCAAGGGCGGCGGCACCTACGGGCAGTTGAGCCGCCGCGCACGGGAGGCCTTTGAGTCGGCCTGCTGGAATGAGACGGAGGGGTGTTACGCGCCCGGCGGCGCGGAGGGCGGCGGCACCGGTTTCCTCGCCGGTCCCGCCTGCGCGGCGATGCTGCACATGGAGGGTCTTGTGAACCGCCCGCGCCTGTCCGCCACGCTCGCCGCGCTGGCGCGCCGGATTCCCCCCGGCACGCTGGACGCCGGGGCGAAGGCGCGCCTGGCCCGCCTGGAGCAGTGCGTCAACAGCGGCGCGCCCTGGCGGGGCGTCTGGACGGACCGGTTCGCGGAGATTTCCGGCGGCGTCGCCCCGGAGCCCGCCCTGGTGTGGCCGCTTCTTTCCGCCGCCGCCGGATTCTCCTACCACGCCCCCCTGCGGCGCTGCATGGTCCATCTGCGCAGGACGCAGGGGGCCGATCTGGTGGTGCCGCTGTTCACCCCCCAGTGCCACGGGGTGATGCGGTGCCGTGAGAGCGGCGGCCCCGGCGACTTCCAATACCGGGTGCTGCTCAAGTTTGGCAGCCCGCTGATGGTCGGCGAGATCCGGATATACCCGCCCCCGGAGGTTCCCCTGGTGGAGGCGCGCTGCACCCTCGACGACGACCCCGTCCCCTCGCGCACTGTCATGCGCGGACAGGACACGGGCGGGGGCGCGGTTGTCGTGTTCTCCCCGCCGCTGCGGGTGGCGGGGGAGCTGCGCGTGTTCATCCGCGAGGTCCGCGAAACGCCCGCGCAAAAGGGGCGGCCATGAAACTCTTCGGCCTCACCGGCGGCATGGGCAGCGGAAAATCCGAGGCGGCCCGGCGTTTCCGGGAGCTGGGCATCCCCGTGATTGACGCGGACCGGGTGGGCCACGGGCTGCTGGAGCCGGGCAGCCCGGTTTACCGGGAGGCGGCGGCGCTGGCGGGCGGCGCGGCGGCGGACGGGACGATAGACCGCGCGGCGCTGGCGGACAGGGCTTTCACGGACCCCGAATTCCGGGGGCGGCTCAACCGGCTGCTGCACCCCGCCATATACGCCGAAATCGGCAGGCAATGCGCCGCATTGGCGGAGGCGGGCCACCGCCTCGCGCTGGTGGAGGCGGCGCTGCTCGGCGAGGGGGGGCGGCTGGAGCCGGGATTCTCCGGGCTGGTGCTGGTGTCCTGCCCGGAGGCGCTGCGGCTGCGGCGGCTGGCGGAGGGCCGGGGGGTGGACGCGGCGGAGGCGCGCCGCCGCATGGCGGCGCAGGCGGACCCGGAAACGAAGCGCGCCCTGGCCGGGTGGGTGATAGAAAACGACGGTGACTTGGAGCGGCTCCGCGGGCAGGTGGACGGCACGGCGCGCCTGCTGCGCCTGGCGGCGGAATGAACGGAGGCGGGCATGCAGCACCTTGACTCGGATTATGCGGAACGGCTGCTGCGGCGGCTGGGGAGGATTCCCGCGGACGCCGCGCCGAAATGGGGCAGGCTCCGGAAGGACACGCTGATCGAGCACCTGATCTGGGTGCTGCTCCACTCCATGGGCCGCTCCCCCCAGATGACCTTCACCGGCAACTGGCTCACCACGCGCATTCTCGGACCAGCCATACTGGGGGGCTGGCTGCCGATTCCCAAAAACCTTCCCATTCCCGCGAAACTCGCCGCGGCGGGGGTGACCCTGCGCGAGCCGGGCGGCATGGACACGCTCCGGGAGCTTCTGGAGGAATACCTCAACCTGGTGCAGGCCGACGAGCTGGCCCCCGCGCCCCACCCCCTGTTCGGCGACATCGGCGTGGACGGGTGGGACCGCCTGCATGTGCGCCATTTCGAGCACCACCTCCGCCAGTTTGGGGTGTGACGGCGGGGTGGTTAAAAAAAAGCCCCGTCCCGCCGGGCGGCGGAACGGGGCGGGGGGATGACAATCAGGCGTTGCGCGACCAGCGGTCGATTTCCACGCCGTCCTCGTCCGTGGCGACGCACTCGATCCGGTTCCTGCCCGCGGTGACCGTCCAGAAGTGGGCGGTCTCCGAGGCCTTTTCCAGGTACCAGCGGTTGCCCTCGTTGACCTCGCGGGGGTCGCGGCCGAAGCAGCCGTCGCCGAGGTAGACGATGCCCTCCGGATTCTCCTCGCTGGCGATGAGGGGCTTGGTGCGCTTGAAGAGGTGGTCATGGTTCTCGAAGGCCACCCGGACGCCGTGCTTCTCAAAGAGCGGCTGCCACAGTTCGCGCTCCTGCACCGACACGCCCCCGGAGAATTCGCGGTGGGCCGGATATAAGGGCACATGGTAGACGGGGCAGACAAAGGGGACGCCCTTGAAGGCCTCAAGGTTTTGCCGCAGCCAGTCCACCTGATCCGGCACGGGCACGATATGGCCGGAGTCGAGGCAGATGAACGCCAGGTTGGGGCCGAAGGCGCGGCTGAAGAAGCTCTTCCCGCCCTGGGGGTAGAAGCCGTAATAGAAGGGGGCGCGTTTTTCGGGGGCCTCGGTTTCCGGCACGTCCTTGTTCACCTCGTGGTTGCCGATGGCGAGGACCATGGGCACGAGCCGCCCGTCTTTTCCGGTCAGGTTGTCCATCATCATGTTGAGCCAGTTGTCCACGGTGCGGACCTCGGCCAGCCGTCCGTTTTCGTAGTGGATGTCGCCGCCCACCACGCAGAAGAGGGGGTCGCTTTTCGCGGCGTGGGTGGTCAGTTTGCGCATGCGCGGCCCCGCGCCCATGTCGCCGCCGATGACGAAGGTGATGTCGCGCCCGTCGTCGGGCACGGTGTCGAAAAAGTACTCCGGCGACGCCTTTCCGTCCTCCAGCTCGAAGGCGAAGTGATAGCGGGCGCCGGGCTGGAGGCCGGTCAGCTCCACGGTGTTGACGGCGCGGCCGTCGGCCAGGCCCTCGATGCGGGTGGTGACGCCCTCGGCGCTCTGCTTGTAGGACTTCGCCCGGCCCTTGCGGCGCTTGGTGTCGTACCACACCCGCGCCTTTGCGGGCGCGGCGGCGGTGTGGTAGTTCACGGTCATGGTGGTGCGGGGGTCGTTCTGCCAGGTGAGGTAGGGGCGCGACAGGACGGCGGCCTCCGCGGCGGGCATGCGCATGGCCGCGAGTCCGGCGGCGGTCATGAGGGTGGCTGATTGCAGGAATTCACGTCTGTTCAAAACAAATCTCCTCCATTGGGGTTCGCAAAAACACAAAGGGACAGACTAGCGGAATTGCGGGGCTGTTTCAACCCCGGTCCGGGGCGGGTCAGAGCAGTTCCCGGGCCATTTGCGCGGCGATGAGCAGCAGCAGCGCGCCCATGAGCGCGCGCCTGCGGGGCAGGGTGAGGATGCGGTTGGCCCGCTCGCCCGCGCGCATGCCCGCCAGGGTGCCCAGCAGCACCAGGGGCACCGGCGGCAGCCACACCTGGCCGATGGTCCACGGGGAGGGGTATTCCGGGGGGGCGGTGAGGTGGGCGAGGGTGCCCGCCGCGCTGGTGGCGATCATGACCATGTTGGACAGGAGCACGGCGTGCCCGTTGGTGGTGACGCCCGCGATGAGGCTGAGCGGCACGAGCACCAGCCCGCCGCCCGTGCCCGTGGCGCCGGATGCCGCGCCCGCGCCCAGCCCCACCAGCACGGACAGGCCCGGCCTCCGCCGCACTTCGTGGGGGCGTGGCGCGCTTTTGAGCAGGAAGGTCTGCACGGCAAGCCAGAGGAGCAGGGCGAGGAAGCCCCCCACAACGAGGCGTTCGGGCAGGCGCGCGGTGAGCCACGCGGCCGTGAAGGCGCCCAGTACGGAGCCGGCGGCCATCCATGCGGCGACGGACCACGGGGGGCCGCCGCCGCCGCGCCTGCCGCGCCGCACGGCAACGGCGGCGACAAAGCCGATGATGAAGAGGCTGGTGCCCTTGGCGGTGTGGGCGTCCATGGCGGGGACAAATCCCATGAAGGCGGGCACCATGAGCACGCCGCCGCCGATGCCCACGGCGGTTATCACCACGCCCACGCCGCAGCCGAGCAGCAGCAGTCCCGAGACGGCAAGAAGCGCGGTCAGCATGGGGTTTCCCCCGCCGCCGGGGCCTTCCGGCCCGGATTCCCGTGCCGTCCAAAGGATGATTGCAGCGTGCCGCTCATGTTGCCCCAAACCGCCTGTTGACGCCTAAAACACGATCACGTCCACCCGCCTCGCGTTGGGCCCGCCGGGGTGGTAGAGCACGATGTCGCGGGCGGGGTTGCCGTCCAGGTCCACGTCCTCGGCGTTGCCGAAGCTGGGCAGGCTCAGTTTCACCCAGGGGTCGGAGGCGAGGAACTTGTCCTTTGAACCGGTGCGCACGACCAGTGTGTCGTCCTCCCGGCCGTAGGCCACGTCGAGCCGCCCGTCGCCGCTGAAGTCGCCGAAGGTGTAGGCCACGCGCTCGCGCCCCTCCGGCGCGTCCATGGTCAGGTTGGTGGAAAAGGTGGGCTTCGCGTCGAATCCCGCGCCGTTGTAAAGGTACACCTCGGCGTGGATGGCCAGCTTGCCGCGCACGAAGAAGTTGATGAAGTTGGACACGCCGAAGGGGATGCTGATGAGCACCACGTCCTTCTTTTTGTCGCCGTCCACGTCGAGGAGGAGCGGGCTGGACACGGCCCCCTTGGTGGTGAAGGCGGCGGAGGGCGCGCCGGGGTATTTGAAGGGCTCTTTGGCAAGGTAGATTTGCGTCTGGGCCACCATGTTCACGGTGCCCCTCATCTGGGTGACCACCAGGTCGGGCAGGCCGCCGCCGGTGATGTCGTCCATCCGCGCCGAGGCCTCCCATTTCTCCTCCAGGTTCACGGGAATGCGGAAGCGCTCCTGTTTCGCCCAGCCGGGGCCGTGGGCGAAGTCGGCGAATTCGTCGCTGAGGAAGGCGACGCCCTTCACGGGCTCACCCGGCGGGGTGAACAGGTGCACTGCGGGCAGCCGGTGGACAATATAGGTGTTTTCGCCGCGCCGCATCTCGCTGATCACGTCGCAGGACAGGCCGGCGACAAGGCCGTCCATGCGCCGGACCTCGTAGCCCGCCGGGGTGGGGATGAACCACACGTCCCTGCCGTCGCCCAGCAGGTCCCGGGCGCAGTGCCTCAGAAAGGAGGGCTCCTTGGTGTGGCTGGGCAGGAGGGAGGGGAAGCGGGGCGCGCCGGTTTGTTCGAATCCCGCGCCGGTGAAGCGGTGCGCCTGCGCGCCGCCCGCGTCCAGCAGCACCACCTCGCGCGGGGCCGCGCCGTCCACCTCCGCCAGCATGGCCGCGCCCGTGGCGGGCTCCAGCGGCAGGGTGACGGAGGGGCTGCCGGGGTAGCCGCCGTCCGCCCCGCTCAGGAAGAGGGCCAGCTCCCGCCTCAGGGGGTAGCTCTGCTCGTCGCTGGTCATGAGCAGGATGTCCGCGCGGCCGTCGCCGTTCATGTCCGAGGTTTCCACGTCCCAGACCTTCAACGGGGTGTTCAGCACCCAGGTGTGGGGTGTTTGCGCGACAATGCACAGTGCTGCGATGAGGGGGCTCAGCATGGGGCGTCTCCTTTGACTGCTCTACTATACCGCACGGGGGAAAACATTCTTCCCCACCAGACGCATCCCGGCGGGGAACATTCACCCCGAATGCCACCGGGGGCTGGGGCCCTTGCGGCAGAGGGCAGGGAAAACACCGGAAACCGATGTCTTCAGGACGTCGCTCCGTTGGTGTTGTCGGGACTATGCGGAGGAAAGGCCCCGCCGCGGGGGGTGCGCGCCGAACCAAGCATTCTATTGGAGGTTTGGCAGCGGGGCATTGGGTTTTTCCGGGTGTTTGAGGGGGGAAAGGGGCGGCAAACATGGCATAAGTCATCGGTTTCCCTTATTGAAAGTTTTTCTTGCTTTTTGGGATGGTCTGGGGTATGATTTTGGCGGATCTCGGATGATTGGACGATCCAAACGCCGATGGATCGTTTGATCGCAAAGACTGTGAGAACGGTTCGGCGTGGCGTGGAAAGTTGTGGTTTTGGCCCTGTGTGCAATGTTTGCAAACAGTTTTCTTCAACCATTAAAAGGAATCAGAGTCATGCGTAAGAAAGGTTTCACCCTGATTGAGTTGCTGGTCGTGATTGCCA
>JADHEF010001179.1_pt1 | contig 18116 bp, 17 predicted proteins | sample 8952391 | NCBI WGS metagenome assembly JADHEF01 (sample SAMN16124439, study PRJNA663245) | bioreactor sludge metagenome | isolation source: sludge (nitrite) | place: India:Bengaluru | collected 2019-02-28
AAGAGCATATCCCATTCCAAGCCCGGAAAGCACGGCAGCGCCAAGGCCAGGGTGGATGCCATCGGCATCTTCGACAACCAGAAAAAGTCAATCGTCCAGCCGGTAACAACCAAGATCTATGTGCCCACGGTGGAGCGCAAGACCGGACAGGTCCTCTCCATTGGAAACACATCGGTGCAGCTCATGGACCTGGGCAGCTATGCCACGGTAGATGTTCCCATAACACCAGATCAGAAGGATAAGATCGAGGAAGGAAAAGAGGTAGCTTATCTCTTCGTCATGGGCAGGACCAAGCTGGATATTCGCTAGAATCTCCCTCAAATCCTTTTTATGTTTCAGAGGATCGGCTTTGCCGATGCTGATAGCGGCCTGGAAGAAGCGGAATACGTAGTGGTGGGCCTGCCCTTCGACGGCACGGCCTCCTTTCGATCCGGATCCAGGGATGGCCCGGATGCCATCCGTCTGGCCTCTTTTAATTTTGAGAGCTATGACATCCATCACGGCGTTGATCTCTCCGACCTGAAGATTTGCGATCTGGGGAATATGGAGCTGGGAGCGGACCCGGCCTATGCTGAGGAGACCATAAAGGAGGGGCTTGCCTTTCTGCCGGAGAGGGCGGTCCCCATCTTTTTGGGGGGAGAGCACTCCATCACTCCGGCCATTGTGGAGGGCTTGGGGCGGCGCGCTCCTGGCGCGCTGGATGTTCTGGTTCTGGATGCCCATCTGGATCTGAGGGAGGAGTACGGCTGCACCAAGGCCAGTCACGCCTGCGCCAGCCGCAGGATTTTGGAAAAGGATGCCCTGGAAGGCTATGCCTCCATAGGCATTAGAAGCGGCAGCCGGGAGGAATTTGACTGGGCGGCGGAAAATGGCATCGCCTACTATACCGCCCGCCAGGTGAGAGAGGAGGGTATCGATGCCGCTTTGGACCGGGCCATGGAAAGACTGCAGTGCGAGCGGCTCTATCTTTCCATTGATCTCGATGTCCTGGACCCGGCTTATGCCCCGGCGGTGGGAAACCCGGAGCCCTTCGGTCTCTCCTCCTGGGATGTCCAGAGGGTCATAGAGCGGCTGGCTCCCCGGCTGGTCGGCCTGGATATCAATGAGCTGACTCCGGCATATGATCGTGGGGAGACGGCTCTTCTGGCAGCGCGGCTGGCCCGGGAGTTCATTGCCGCCAGGGCAAAGCATAAAATCCTTTAAAAGCGATCTCTTTTCCGGATTTGTGAGGTGCTACAGCATGGACGGAAAGCTGATGGAATACTTCAACCGCCAGCCGAGGCTGGGAGTGATCAGCACATCGGGCCGGGACGGCCGGGTGGACTCGGCGGTTTACGGCTCGCCCCAGATGATTGATGAGAAGACGGTTTTAGTGGCCTTTGCCCGAGGGCGCACCTGGGCCAACCTCCTGGAGAACCCCCATGCGGTTTATATGATCATGGAGCCGGGCGAGGGGCTGCAGGACTGGAAGGGAGTTCGGGTATACCTGCGGATGTTGGAGCACTTCGAGTCCGGGCCTAAACTGGAGGCCTACAAAAGGGAGGCGGCCAAGATGGTGGGAGAGGAGGCGGTGGGGATGATCGCCGTGCTGGCCACATTCGAGGTGGAGGAGGTCCGGCCGCTGATAGACTTCGGGCAGGGATGGGAGAGGGGGATTTAAAATCCGTGTATGTGTTATCTCATTCAAATCAGTGTCAATAAGCCTTTTTTGCAGATTTCTCTTGCTGCCATTTTGCAGCAACTGATTTCAAGCGATTGGTATATATTGAAGCGTTTCCATTCCTGGATAATTCAATTCCTTCGTCCTCAGTATCGGTTGATTCAGCGCCTGTCAGCCATTCAGAGGACCAAAACATATAATTTCTTTTATTATAATGATTTATATCTTGAAGAAAAAGATTTTTATATGACGATTGCCGTTCTAATCGCGGATTGCATGATGAAGGATTCCCTAACTGGCGTGGCTACATCCGGCCCTACAGCTCCGGTTCCCAAAGAACCAAAACCGAGCATAGATCGTATTGATGAACTCGCTAGAAGAATTCTTTCTGGTGACATTTTGCTTCCCAAGTTTCAAAGGGATTTCGTTTGGGAAAAAGAACAAGTAATTAATTTGCTGGATTCAGTAGCCCGTGGTTATCCAATCGGAAGCATATTGCTCTGGCAATCACGACAAGAGCTCCGAAGTGAAAAGCGAATTGCAGATCTCGAAATTGATTTACCAAGACCAGACTATCCTGTGAATTATCTTCTTGATGGTCAACAGCGTCTCTCAACGATATGTGGTGCGATGTTCTGGAGAGGTGGTGATCCAAAGAGTCGATGGAATATTGTTTACGATCTTCGATCTCAAAAGTTTTTGCATTTAGACTCAATAGAGGATCCACCATTAAATCAAATTAGATTAAATAAACTTTCTGATCCGTCTGCATACTTTGGTCATATAGCTAGCTTGGGCATGTTGGAGGCACCAGATAAAGAAGAGCTTAAAAGAAGAGCTTATGATTTATTTAATCGTTTTAAGGATTACAAAATTGCAACAGTTACTCTGGGTGATATGTCTATAAAAGATGTAGCACCTATTTTCGAACGAATTAATAGCACAGGAACTCGTTTGACAATTGTGGATCTTATGCGTGCTGCTACATGGAGTCCTGATTTTGATTTAATGGATTCTATCATTGCGATCTTGGATACACTATCAGAAGATGGTTTTGAGGGTATTGATAGAAAAAATGTCTTGCGGAATATATCTGTGGCAGTTGGTGGGGGGTTCTCTGTAGAGAGTATTAGCTCCCTTCGCAAACATGATACAGAAACGCTTAAGACTGCGGTTGAAGAATGCCAAGAAGCTTATAAGAAAGTAGTTGATTACTTAACCAATCAAATCGGTGTACCTAATGCCGAAATTGTCCCTTATTCAAATCAATTAACCGTACTAGCAGAAATTTTTAGGCAAATTCCAGTGCCATCTGCCAAACAATATCGAGCAATTTCACAGTGGTTCTGGAAGACATCATTAACTGGATATTTCAGCGGTTGGAATACAGGGAACATGTCAGATGACCAAACGGCGGTGACCGAATTTGCTAATGGTATCAGGGACAATATCGCATTCAATAGCGATAACAAACCAATCAACACTATTTGGAAATCAAAACAATTTCGTTCAAATAATGCTCATGCTAAGCTATTAGCGATTATTTTAGCTCACAAACAACCAATGGATCTCATAAATTGCCAAAAAATTGATGCTGTAAAATCTTTATCATGGACAAATGAAAAAGAATATCATCATATATTTCCCAAGGCATTTCTCGAAGGAAAACATGTGTCATCTAATAAGATAAACTGTCTAGCTAATTTCGTTATGCTAACATCTGCAAGTAATAAATATATTCTGAAGAGATCCCCTTCAGACTATTTCAAGGAAGTTGCCGAAAATGCAGGTGCAAATTTAGGAGCTCTATTAGAGTCCAATTTAATCTCTAGTGATGCATTTCATGCTGCATTAGACGATAACTTTGATAAATTCATAGATTTACGCTCAGAAACCATCCATAATTTCGCGATTGGAAAAACAGATTGGTAATCATTAGAAAAGCAAAACGGCTGCAAGCATACATGCAGCAAGTGTTGAAGCCTCGGAGATTCTGCAGCATGAAAGAGGAAGAAGGGAGACTGTGAGCGTGGAGGAGATCCGTTGGAGCGATGCTCTCTTTTGCGCAAGTTCAACGGGGTGAGAAGCAGAGTGATGGGCTACTTTGATGCTGCACCGAGCACCTATGAAAGGGAGGCAACATGATGGAGCCCTATATCCCGGATATTTTGCCGCTGAAGTCCATCGACTGGGAGAGGCACGTGAGCCTCATCGGCCAGGCCAATGCCGCCCTGGCCAGGTACGACGGCATCTTGCTCGGCATGGTAAATCCTCAGGTGCTGCTCTCGCCTCTGACCACCCGTGAGGCGGTTTTATCTTCCCGCATCGAGGGCACTCAGGCATCCCTTGAGGAAGTCCTCCAGTACGAGGCTGATTTCGGCGATTTCAGCCAGGATAAGGATCTTGCTTATTCCTCGCAAATCCAGGATATTCATGAGATAATCAACTACCGCAAGGCTATGGGCGCAGCAGTCGGGGAGATGTCCGGCCGTCCCTTAGGAATAAATACGGTTCGAAACCTGCATCGCATATTGCTATCTGGAGTTCGCGGCAGGCACAAGGACCCCGGTGAAATCCGCCGCATCCAGAACTACATCGCTCCCCCAGGAACGCCCATAGATCAGGCGACATTCATTCCTCCCTCTCCGGAGAGGATAATGGATGCCCTTTCCAACTGGGAGAACTACCTCTACTTCAATGAAAGAGATCCGCTGGTACAATTGGCCATCCTCAAGGCCCAGTTTGAGCTGATTCACCCCTTCCTGGATGGAAACGGCCGAATCGGAAGGATGCTGGTGCCCATAATTCTGTATCAGAAGAAGATCCTATCCCAGCCCATGTTTTACATCAGCGCCTATCTGGAGAGAAACCGGGATGTTTACTATGATCGGCTGCTTGAGGTATCCAGGGACGGAGACTGGAATGGATGGATCTCATTCTTCCTTGAGGCTCTCGCGTTGCAGTCGGATGAAAACAGCAAGAAAGCACGAGCTATTCTGGAGCTTTACAGCGGCATGAAGACAAGAGTGACGGCAATCACACGCTCCCAGTATTCAATCCAGACAATTGATGCTATCTTCTCAAGTCCAATCATCAATTCCAGGGACTTCTCAATAAAATCGGGCATCCCAGACAGAACCGCCCAAAGAATTATTCAGAAATTAGAGCATGAAGGAATCCTGCGCTTGATCAGAGAAGGCAAAGGAAGTCGATCTCCAATATATCTGTTCCCCGATCTACTTGATATTACAGAGAAAGAGGTTGAATGAATTTGCGCGTCATCCCTGACGCACAAATTAATTTGCCCGACATAAAAGACCAGATTTGACGCGCAAATGAATTTGCCTGTCATCCGTGTCGCAGAGCAAAAGGTGCGATTAGCACAGAACATGACTTTGAGGAGCGTTCCGGTTTGAGCAAGGGATGAATTCATGGAATTCCATCGGGATTATAGAATTCATCATAATGCCACAGCATTGCTCTCCTCCCTTCGATCCCTCTTCAGAAGGTACAAGATCGATACAGTCCGCCATGAAAAGAAGAGGGCGAAAAAGCTCGATCCCAGGGACCTGACGGTTATAGGTTACGAATTTTTGTGCCCGCAAGGCAAGGGATTGGGACGATGGTGATTTAGCCGAAAATGGGAAGAGACATCCTATCCCACTTCCATCTGCTCCTTTCCATCCCTGCAGAAAAATCCAGGAAGGATTTATTGCCGCTCATATAATGTATCCTTGAGGTTTTATGGACCGCTTCGCCGAGTTGAGAGAGAAGATCGTTCCCCTCCTGAGCCCTTACGCAAATAAGATCGCCGTCTTCGGCTCCTTTGCCAGAGGCGATGATACTCCGGAAAGCGATATCGATATCCTGGTGGATCTCAAGCTCCCCGGACAGAGGCCATCGCTGGGCCTCAAATGGTTTGGCCTGGAACAGGAACTCAAGCACGTCCTGGGACGCGAGGTGGAGCTGGTCAGCCAGAGCGCCATGAGCCCCTACATCCGGCCTTATGTGGAAAGAGATATGGTGCTGCTTTATGAAGAAGGATAACCTGGCTTTGAAATATAAAAGGGTGCGGCTCCTGGCTTTAAGCCATTGAGCGCTGAGCAATACCTTCCGGCCAAGGCTCCTGATCTCGCACCCTTTTGAAAGCCATTCCTCTATCTTTCTACTTGTTCTTCACCGTGCACAGCGGCCCTCTCAGATAGACATACCAGTACAGCGCCGCCACAAACAGAGCCGCTCCCACGATGTTGCCCAAGGTCACAGGCACCAGGTTGGTGACAAAGAAGTTGTACCAGCCTTCCGTTCCAAGCAGGTTGGTCGTGGCTATGCCCGCCTCGGCCAGCTTTTCGGATATGGTCGGATTGTTGGCGGCAAATAATCCCAGCGGAATGAAGAACATATTGGCCACGCTGTGCTCAAAGCCGATGGTGACGAAGGCCATGATGGGAAACCAGCAGGCGAATATCTTTCCGATGACATCCTCCGCGCCGATGGCCAGCCAGACCGCCAGGCAGACCAGCCAGTTGCAGCCTATGCCCCGCAGAAAGGCGGTGGAGAAGTCCAGGCCGCACTTGGTATTGGCCACCGTAGCCGCCCATCCCGCCCAGGGGAGGCTGTCGAAAAATCCACATTTATAGGCCAGAAAGAAGGCCACAAATATCGATCCCAGGAAATTGCCTATGTAGACCAGGGACCAGTTCTTGACCAGGCCCCGCAGGCCGGCCTCGCCGTTGAGGATGCTGATGGGGGCGAACATGCAGTTTCCGGTGAATAGCTCCGATCCGGCGATCACCACCAGCATCAGGCCAACGGGGAAGACCGCTCCGGCGGCGAACTTGACCAGCCCGCCGGGCATGGCCATCTTCCAAATTTCGCCGCCCGGCCCGGTGATGCTGCCGTTGGACAGCCCTCCGGCCACAATCTCGCTCAGAAGCGCTCCAAAGGCGATGTAGGCTCCGGCCAAAAAGCCCAATACCAATAGCTTGCTCCAGGTCATATTGCATTTAGTGCATCCGGCGGCGATGGCCGCCTTGGCGATATCAGCAGGGACTTTGAATGCCATAGTCACTCTCCAGGAAATGGCAGTCCATGCCTGCAAATGGTGTAAAAGGCTTGCGGTTGCGGAAAAATTAAGAAAAATTATGAAAAGACATGGAAAACTATGAAGATTAAAATTGGACCAGCTCCCGGTCGGCATCCACATCTACAATCGTGCCGCTTTTGATCCTCAAAACCTCTTCTCCCACCCGATCCACCAGGGGAATTCCGCTGATGACCGCGCCCACAGCCACGATGGGCTCGGAGAGGAGGTTGATCATGGCCACCGGTGCCAGGTCCCTCTTCTTGAGCTGGTAGATGACATATGAGCCCACTGTGGAGCCCTTGCCCCCGGGGAAGACCAGCACCTTTCCCGCTATGCTCTCTCCGAAAAGCTCGTGGGCTGGATCGACCACAATTCCCGTCTCGGGATTGACATTGCCCAGAAAGGATATGGCCTGCCCGGTCACCAGGGCGGGGCCGCTGGCCCTTCCCGAGGCCACCCGGTGGCACTTTATCTGCACTGCTACCGCCTCCCCAGTGCCACATCGATGCACTCTTCCAGACCACCATGCAGGTGTCGCAATAAACTCGCGCCCCGCTCTCCTCTATCATCTGCACCAGCCGCGGGTTCTGCTCTGCAGTCTTCCGGGCTGTGCACACCCACATCTGCTTCTTCACCTTCTGCCCCTCCAACAGCCGGGCGATCCTCTCTAACTCCGTGGCCGAGCAGTGGGGGCAGCCCAGAGCCACCGCCTCCGCCCCCTCTGTCGAATGGGCGGCATAGACCTCCTCGATATCCTTCCGACCCAGGCTGATTCTCTCTTCCTCTGCTCGATAAGGGGGTGCAGGGGTCACATCCTCCACATAGTACAGCGCCACCGAGCCGCTGGCGGCCATGCTCGCCCCCAGGGCCTTGAGGTCTTCCCGCCTGGGCTGAGTTAGATGGCCCGTCAGCCGGAAGAATGGCACACCGTCTCTGACCATCCCTCCCACCAGAAATCCCAGGGCTCCATAATCCGATCCCCTCAAATCGGCCTCTACCTCGATTCTGTGGGTGGGCCGGCGATTCTCATCCAGGTGGTAGCCGTAGAGAGCGGTCTTTCCCACCAGTGCGGCAGCCAAAGCGGAAGGCCCTCCCTCCCGATTGGTCCTGGCGCCGATCACAGAATTGGCATAGGAGACGGCAGAGGACTCGCTCCAGGCCAGGTGGTCGCCCGGGCCGGCCAGGCTATCGTAAATCTGGTAAGGGGTGCAGGTGCAGTCTATGGCGACGCCTAATTTCCGATAGGCCTCTATGACCTGCTGCTGCTTTTCCGCAAAATCCTCATCTATCCCCATCTCTTTCCAGCGGCAAAGGTCCATCCCCGCCGGATTGAGGATGCTGGGCACAGCCACCTTTCCTTCCAGGTCCGAGATCCACTCCAGCCCGGCCTGGCCTATGTTTTTGTAAGAGACCCCGGCGATCTGGACCGAGCGGACGGGGACAAGTCTCTCGGCACCGTAGATATCGCCCAAAGCTACCAGTATCTCCATCATCCTGGCCAGGGTCTCGCCTCTCTCGCCATGATAGATGGCCTCTTCCTCACGGGACAGGTACATTGCTATGGCCTGCGGCGGCCCAAAGCTAAAAGGTTTTTCCGCGCCGCTCGCCGCTCAGACCAGACGATGCAGGGGGTGGGTATCCGCCGGTTCGATCTCAAGATCAGCCACCGCCTCGGCCACCAGAATATCCGCCATGGCCGCAGCGGGAAAGATGATCTCTGCCATCTCGATCGGCCCATAGAGCAGGAAGTCCGCTCCCGCGAGGAGCTGCATGGCAGCTGCTGCCGCATCGCAGCCTCTCTTGGCCGGCGCTTCTTTTCGGGACAGCCAGGGCCATGAGGATACGGCATTGTGTATGCCCGAGCCCACGGGCAGGCCCAGCCGGGCCTTGGCCGCCACGGAGAAACGCAGAGCTGCTCCCGCCCCGCTGCCCAGGGGCAGCACCGCCGGATCGATGAGCATATTGTTGATGCCCATATCCCTGGCCGCATCCAATAGCCCCTTTTCCCGCGCCGCTCCTCCCGTCTCCAGCACCGTCAGGGAGCCCTCCACTCCGGGCTGGGTGGGATTGTAGGCCAGGATGATAGCCGAGTCCAGCTCCGAGTCCAGGATGGCCCGCGCCTCGGCCTCATCAGTGGCCAGGCTGATGCTGTTGTAGATGGCCTTGTCCGCATAGCCCTGCTCGCTGGCCAGTGCCGCGGCAGCCATCCGGGTGGCGGGATCGGCGGAATCGATGATGAAGGGGCCGCTCCAGACCTTTTCGGAAAAGTCCAGATAGCGGGAGAAGGCCTCGCTGCTCCGGGCGTAAATATGCAAAATGGAGGGACACCCCGTCTCCTCGGACAGCTCCCCCTGGCGAGCGACCAGTTTCTCGGCAGCCGCCCGGTCGAAGAGGCCCCTCTCCTCATCCTCCACAATCTTATGCCCCTGATAGAAGATGGTGCCGCATAATACGGACGCCAGCTCTCCCGGCTGGCCTCCCATCCTCACCCCCGCCAGGTTGACCACACTCTGCTCTCTCTTGAATCTGAACAATCTTCACACCTCTTCCATGACCAGCCAGGCGGAGGCGTCCATGACCACGCCCGCCCCCAGGGTCAGATCGGCGTCCCCTGCGGCAATTGTCCTGATGGGAGCCTTCCTCTTGAAGACCAAGAAGGGCTCTCCAGCAAAGGGCTCTCTCTTATGGCGGGCCACCAATGCCTCTATCTCCTCTACATCCGCCAGGCCGATGCAGTCTATCAGTTCCACCTGCTCCTGGAAGCGGCTTATGGCCTCGGGGGGCAGGTTCTGGATGAATGGAATAGCGCCCTTTGATCCCACGATCCTTCCCTGGGGATCTATGCCGTTCTTATGCAGGGCCAGGAGGGTATTGCCGGGCAGATGCCCTTTGGACTCCAGGCCGCACACAATCAAAAAGCGGATATTGCAGTTGGATATGACATTGGCCACGATCTTTTCCAGCCCCAGGTTCTCGGTCACGCACTGGCCGAAGATGGCACATCCTTTTATGAAAAGCGAGCTGGCCAAAGTGACCACGGCCACGGCTGAGCGGGGATCGCCCACCTGATAGTCGCCGCGCAGGGGCGGCCAGGGGTCGGTGTAAAGCCGACTACCCCTAAAGTTTTCCTCGGTCATTCTGCCCTCTTGCTGGTTCATAGGCCGGTGGGCATTTATTATTTCCGATAAGATCTTTCGGGCTTTCCTTGCCGGGCCGGGCTGATATGAAAATTGAAATACGAGAATGATAGAAATGAATTATCCGAAGACAGAAATGGATATTGCAAAAGAGAGAAATGGATTGCAGGAAAGGGATAGGCAGTCGGAATTGATCCTATTCCGGGCTCAAGGCCGGCAATCCTGAAGACCTGTTTCAATCCCCTGTGGGTGGCACGGTAATATGGCCTCATACAAAGAAAAGATCCTGGAAGTTATAGGAGAATCGGAGGTGGGCCTGACCACGGTGGATGTGGCCAAGAAGGCGGGCGTGAGCAAGACCACGGTCATCAAATATCTCTCCGTCCTCAGCTCCGAGGGAAGTGTGGAGTTCGTGGAGGTGGGCCCCTCCAAGCTCTGGAGAGTGAGGCGAGCAGTAGCCAGGCATGGAGAAGAGAGAGAGAAGACTGCCGAGCCGCTCAAGGCGGAGGAGCCCCCTGCTTTTAATATCGATTTTGGCCGCGGCGAGGACCGGAGGGTCATCTTCACCTTTCGGGTCGATCCGGAGAGGATATGCAGCCTGATGAAACGCTTCCATAGATGCATGGATGAAAAGAGGAAAGAAGAAGCCTTGACGGGAGGGATGATCCATGCCAGCTGAACCTGCCTCATCTCTGCCCAAGGAGATCTGCCAGTTCTTCCAGATCGAGGGCGGCCAGACGCTGCTGATCAAGGGCCTGCCGGGTACGGGAAAGACCACCCTGGCCCTGGAGATCATGAGCCGCCTCTGCCGGGAGCAGAAGGGGCTATATATCTCCACCCGCATCGATCCCCGTCGGCTTTATGCCACAAATCCCTGGGTGGAGGATATCCTCCCTGCCAGGAATGTGGTCAATGCCACCCAGACCAGGCTCCTGGAGAGCCTGAAGGGAATGGGAAAGGATCTCAACAGTTACTATGCCGTCCTGGACTTCTTCAAAGTCTTCTTCGAGGAGGCGGAGGATATGGAAAATCCCACCATAGTCATAGACAGCTGGGATGCAGTACTGAACTACACCTCCCACCTGCTGGAGGGCAGCCATGCCAGCTTTGAGCAGAACATCTGCGAGTTCGCCCGGGACCTGGACACCAATCTCATCTTCGTCTCCGAGTTTGACAGCGTCATGCCTTTGGACTACATCGTGGACGGAGTGGTGAGCATGGAGCAGTTCCGCCTCCCTGCCTCGGATCAGGGAGGGATGAGGACCCGCTACGTCCGCCAGATCAATCTGAGCAAACTTCGTGGCGTGGAGATCGGCAACAGGATCTACACCGTAACCCTGCACGGCGGACGTTTCCGGTTCTTTGAGCCCTACCTGGATCAAAAGGATGCCCGCATCGCCAGCGAGGGGGTGAGAGTCCCCGATCCCAATGAGGATCACATCTCCACGGGCATACCCGACCTGGATATAGTAACAGGCGGCCTAAGATACGGATCATGCAATGTCCTGGAGATCGGGCAGGGGGTGGGCAAGAGGTACTATCAGATCCTGACTGCTCTCGCGTCCAATGCTCTCAAGAACGGACGGGGGGTTTTCATTCTGCCCAGCATCGGCTATCAGCTCAGCTCTCAGGACATCTTCGTGCCCAACAACGTCATAGTCTCCCGACCGGAAGGCGAGGATCCCGTAACCTGGGGCGAGGAGCTGCAAGAGAAGTGGGATGGCCTGCGGGAGAGGACCGGGCGGCCCATATTGAACATCATTGGCCTTGATGCCATTGAGTTCGCCTTCGGCTACAAAGCCGTTCTCAACCTGGCCAACATCATGATCCGAAGCTGGAAAGAGACCAATGACATAAATGTGCTGGTGGTGAAAAGCGGCCAGGAGAGCATGAATATGGCCATCCACACCGCTGACACCTACCTTTTGGTGAGCGAGCTTAATGGTGGGCTGTGCATCTATGGGATCATACCCAGGACCGAGCCCTACAATATGCTCCTGGAGGAAGGAAACCGGATCAGCCTGACGCCCATAGTCTGACCTCACCGGTTTATCCTTTCCAGAAAGGCTGAAGCTCAGGCCTTGGCCAGGCCCTTCGCCTCCCGGGCAATCCTGGCCGCAGCTTCTTTTCTCATCATCTCCACAAACTCGCGCTGGGTGGCGAAGACCAGTGTCCCGGTGGGGCAGGCGGCAACGCAGGCCGGAACATCAAGGTTTTTGCAGCGGTCGCATTTCACTGCCATGCGCACCTCGGTGTGCCTGCCGATGACCCCGTAGGGGCAGACCATGGCGCACATCCAGCAGCCCACGCAGTTCTCCTGAATGCGATCCACTATACCGGTTACCGGATCCTGTACCATAGCCCCGGTGCGGCAGACGGCGACGCATGGGGCATCCTCGCAGTGGCGGCAGACCAGGGGCATCTTCTGCCCTTCGGCCATCTCCACATAGACCCGGCGCACCGGCCTCGGCTTCTCCGATACCGCAGAAAAGAGGCTCTTGGCCGCGGAGTGCTCCACGGCGCAGGCCATCTCGCAGGACTTGCAGCCCAGGCAGCGGTCCAGACGGACGAATACTTCTTTCATATCCTACAGCCCCAGCTTCTTTCTCTGGCTCTCGATATGATCAATCATGAGCGATGCAGCCTTGAGGGGATCGCACTCCACGGCAAAGGCCGCCCCCACCACATCCCTGGCTCCGGAGGTGAGCAGGCCGGCCACGGCAGAGCTTCCCAGGACGGGGGGAACTGTGCCCAGCACGGTGAAGACCCCCGAGCTCACCACATAGGCGCCGATGGAGACCGCCTTCTCGCTCATCCACTCCGGCGCGGCTCCCGCAGCGGGAAGATCGCTGATGTCCACTCCCAGGGCATTGGCTATGGCCGCGGCAGCGACCAGTATGCGGCTGATGTCCACACATGATCCCATATGAAGCACTGGCGGCACTCCCAGGGCCTTGCAGACGCCCTTCAAGCCCTCTCCGGCCATATCCGCCGCCTCGGGAAGGAGCAGCCCGGCCTTGGCGCAGGCCAGGGCATTGCAGCCGGTTGTGACCACCAGCACATCATTTTTGATCAGCTCTTTGACCAGATTGACATGCCCCCAGTCATGGACGATCTTGGGATTGTTGCAGCCCACCACAGCCCCCAATCCCCGGATGGCACCGCTCTTTATGGCTCCCAGAAGCGGGTCCAGGCTGCCGCCCAGGGCGCTAACTATGGCCTCCACGGAGAAGCCGACCATGCACTTGGTCTTCACATTGGGGATATGGACCTTGGCGGGATTTCGGCTGGCATAGTTCAGGACCGCCGCCTCCACAATGGCCCTGGCCGTCTGCATCGCCGTCTCCTCACGAAACTCCATGTGAGTGGCTCCCGGGAACTTGGCCTTGGGGGAGGTGGAGATGAACTTGGTGTGGAAGCAGCCGGCTAAAGCGCCCAAGGCGGGCATGATGCACTGTATGTCCACCACCATGGCCTCTACCGCTCCGGTGGCCACGGCCAGCTCCTGCTGCAGGAAGTTGCCGGCCACCGGCACGCCGTGGCGCATGAGAACCTCATTTCCGGTGCAGCACATTCCGGCAACATTGATCCCTACCGCGCCTTCTTTTTTAGCCAGGTCAACCATCTCCTGCTCAGCTGCTGCAGCGACGATCATCTCCGAGAGAAGAGGCTCGTGGCCGTGCACTATGATGTTCACCTTATTGGGCTCCAGCACCCCCAGGTTGGCCTCGGAGAAGGTAGGCGTCGGGGTGCCGAAGAGCACATCCTGCAGCTCGGTGGCGATCATGGAGCCGCCCCAGCCGTCCGCTATGCTTGCCCGGAGGCCCTGCAGTATGAGGTGCACCGGATCGTTGTCCACTCCGATGTGGGTGCGGTGCATTATCTCCACGATCTCCCGGTCTATGCCCCGGGGATCGATGCCCAGCTTTTCCCATAGCTCCACTCTTTTGGCTGGCGCGCGGCGGGTGAAGCGGATGGGCCCCTCCTGGCGTCCAAATTCGGCCATGATGGCCTCGGCGAGAGCCATCTGGCTTTCCACCCCGTACTCCTCCATCAGCCGCTCCATCTTGGCCTGGTCCTTGACCTGATAGCTGGGGGCCTTGCCCTCGGAAACAAGCTTGAAGGTGTGGGCCACGCCTCTTCCGTGGTCGGAGTGGGCGGCGGCTCCGGCAGCGATCATGCGCAGAAGGTTGCGGGCCACGATGATGTCTGCCGTGGCTCCGCACACTCCCTTGCTCGCTCCCTCTCCAAAGGGATCTATGCGGCAGGGGCCCATGTTGCAGTTGCGGCAGCATAGCCCCAGCTCGCCAAAGCCGCATTGCGGCTGCTGCTTCTCTAAGCGATCCCAGGCCGTCTCCAGGCCGGCTCTCTGACATAAATCGAGCATATCCTGGCTGGCCGGGTCTATGGATCTCTCACGAACATCCTTGGACATTGTCATTACCTCAATTGGGAACATCTTGGTGAAGGTAGAGAGGAAGGACTGATGATAGTATTTAACGTTAATCTGTTTTATATTAAATTATTACGAAAAGTTTTAGGTATATTTTTTTTCATGCGCTTGCAGGTAATTTGAGCCACCTGGAAAACAGAAAACATATCTTTGCTGAGGACTTTGTCAAATGTGAGGCCTCTATTTGATGCTTCAATCTTTCGCTTTTATTTAATTTGTAGGAGCAATATGGAGTGGCCACATCGCCCCGTTTCACTCTTCATAAATCGGCCTCTCCGGAACCAGATATATGGTCCAGAATACCAGCGCGGTTATAGCCGCTTTGACTATGATGTTGGTCCAGAACATCTGATGCAAGCCCTCCGTCCCCACCACTCCGGCAAAGGCGATGATGGGAAAGAGCAGGCTGTCTACAGGTATGGATACGGAATTGGAGACGGCGACCCTCGTCCACTGAGGCCACCCGGCTCTTCTTCCAGCCGTCCAGAGCTGGTAGACCTTGGTATCAATCAGCTCGGCTATGAGCGCCGTCAATATGGAGGCCAGGGTGATCCTTAGCTGCAAGGAAAAGAGAAACTCCCAGGCAGACTGGCCTCCGGAAGCGGCCCAGTCGGTCTGGGCCGGCATCATCACCACTATCTGAAAATATGCTGCTGCCAGGAGGTTTATTGCCGCCGCCAGCCAGATGGTGGTAATAGCCGCCCTCTGTCCCAGCTGCTTGTGGATCAGATCGCGCCAGGTGAAGGTGAGGGAATAGATGAAGCCGGCATCCATGACCATGCTGCCGAAATAGGTGACCTTGGTGGCGGCGATGTTGCCGGCCAGGGAGAAGAAGATATAAAGGCCACAGAGGATTATGCCGGCCTGGGTCCTGTCAATGGACAGCCTGCCTTTCTTGATCATCTCCAACTCCTCCTCTATTATGCTTAATCCTATTCCTGCAATGGTACTTGAAGGCGAGGGCGGCTTAAATGCCGCCCAGCCACTTTCTCCTGAGACGCAGAAATGTGCCTTCTCTTATGCTCTCCCTCACCTCTTCCATGAAGCGGAGCATGAAATAGAGGTTATGAATGGTAGCCAGGCGGAAGTAGGAGAGCTCGCGTGAGACGTAGAGATGGCGAAGATAGGCCCGGGAGAGGCTCTGGCAGGTGGGACAGCGGCAATGAGGATCGATGGGCCTCTTATCAGCCTTGAACTGGGATGATTTGATGTTCAGACGGAATTTGTTCTCCCGGCATCCCCCCGACTCCGGGGAGAGCAAAAGGCTTCCCCGCCGGGCTATTCTGGTGGGTGCGACGCAGTCGAAGGTGTCTATGCCTCGGGCCACGCACTCCAAAAGGTCGTCTATATCTCCTATCCCTAGAAGGTGGCGGGGTTTATCCTCATCCAGCCGGGGTACAGTCCAGTCCAGCACCTGATGCATGTCCTGCTTGCTGTTTCCCAGAGAGCCTCCGATGGCTATCCCCGCAAAGGGCTGGGATGCGATATCTTCAGTGCTCTCCCGCCTCAAGTCCTCAAACCATCCGCCCTGGATTATGCCGTATAAAGCCTGGCTGCGATCATGGTGGCGAAGGGACTCCTCTGCCCAGACCTGGCTGCGGTTCATTGCTTTTTTGGTGTAATCATAATCGGAAAGGGGCGAAGTGCATTCATCGAAGGCCATTATTATGTCCGAGCCGAGGTTGGACTGGATCTTCATCGATCTCTGGGGATTGAGGAAATGCCATCCGCCATCGGATGGAGACTTAAACGATATCCCCTCATCGCTGATACGGGTCAAGTTCTCCTTCTTCTTGAGGACGGGCTCTTTCTTTAGCCGCTCCCGGTATCCAAATCTCTTTTCCTTGTCCTCGCTTTCTTCCCCATCCCGGGAGGGGCTTGACTGCACCTCCTGAGGAAAGATGTTGCCTATCTTGCTCACATTGTGCTCCCGGGCAAAGCCCAAAGAGAAGGCCTGAAAGCCCCCGGAATCGGTGAAGATGGGGCGATGAAAATCCATGAACCGATGCAGGCCGCCGAGCTGAGCAATCAGCTCATCGCCGGGCTGGAGATGAAGATGGTAGGTATTGGCCAGGGAGCACTGCACCCCCAGGCGGACAAGATCGTCGGAGCCCAGAGCTCTCACGCTGGCCAGGGTCGCTACCGGAACCAGATAGGGCGTCTCTATCTCTCCATGCCTGGTTCTGATCAGTCCCAGCCTGGCCTGGGTTTCTCCATCTTGCTTTAGGATCTCGAAGGATATGGCGCTCATCTTCCCCACGCTCGAGAGATTGGAATCTGCCCCGAGCCGCAATCTGCATCTTTGAATCTATGCCTGGAAGGCCACTCCTGAGCCCGGAGCAAAAAAAGCTTTTGCATGAAGGCATGAAGGGGATAAGGAAACTAGGGGGCAGAGGCGGAAGATGAGCGTCTACAGTGCAGGAATACTTCTGTATCGTTTGAGGGATAATGCAGTCGAGGTGCTTTTGGCTCATCCGGGTGGGCCCTTCTGGTCCGGCAAGGATCTGGGAGCCTGGTCCATTCCCAAGGGGCAGTCTGAGGCCAATGAGGATTCCCTACAGGCAGCCAAAAGGGAGTTCAGGGAAGAGACCGGCTTTGAGGTGGATGGCCAGTTCATAGACTTGGGCACCATACGCCAGCCCAGCCGGAAGACAATTCAGATCTGGGCTCTGGAACATGATATGGATGCGGATAGGCTCCAGAGTAATGAGTTCACTTTAGAGTGGCCCCGGAAGTCCGGAATCATGATGCAGTTTCCCGAGATCGATAGAGCAGAGTGGTTTGATATTGATAGGGCCCGGCAGAAGATCCATAAGGGGCAGGCTGGCTTTCTCGACCGTCTCATCTCCAGGATCCTGAAATGAGAAGAATAACTTCTATAGCCCCATTTCTGCCCAGGTCTATGATGCTAGGCCGAAGCAGCCTGGAAAAAAGGTCTAAATCAGGGCTTGCTTTAGCTTTTCCACCAGCTCCTCTTGGACAGCGCTTCTCCTGTCCCCGCCGCAGACTATACCCCGCACTCCGATGATGTCCGGCTGCAGCCTTATGAGAAGCTCCAGATGGCCGAATGCGATGCTACCGGCAATAGCTACCTCGAGGCCCTCATCATGGCCGAGATCAATGAACTGCTGCAGATCCCTCTCGCTCATGAAATCAAAGGTGGGCCGGCCATCCTTGATTGCAGTATCCACCATCACCACATCCGCTCCCGCTTTCGCCGCAGCGGCGGGAAGGAGGAGCGGCGAGATTGAGCTGGCCCGGGCAAAGTCGGAGTAGCCTGAAGCCACCACCCTTTTCCCAGAGTCATAATCCTTGACCGCCCGGACGATGGCCGTCATCATCTCTTCTGCCTGATCGGCGCTCTTTACCCCCAGCAGGCCTGCTTTGACATAGTCCGCTCCGGAGAAGGCGGCTCCCAGAGCAGCCAGGCTGGCTGTGCCCGGCTTGTAGTCCAGGTCGCCGATGGTGGCCGAGAGGGGCACCTTTGGCCACCGCCCTTATAGTCCAGGGAAAGTTCGCCCCTAGCGAGCCCTCCTTGGGGTTTTTAACGTCTATTATGTCCGCGCCGCCGTCAAGGGCTGCCTGTGCTTCAACCAAATTCATGGGGCTAACCAACAATCTCATATTCATCCAATCCCGAAAGGAGCAGTCGTGCGGTGCATCTTCGTCCTCGATATACTTAATGGTGCTGTTGTCCATGCCCTGCGGGGGGAGAGAAAAAGCTACCGGCCCATAACCGAATTTTCCAGAGTCGTCACCACATCCGAGCCGCTTGGCGTC
>JADHEF010001181.1_pt1 | contig 18087 bp, 14 predicted proteins | sample 8952391 | NCBI WGS metagenome assembly JADHEF01 (sample SAMN16124439, study PRJNA663245) | bioreactor sludge metagenome | isolation source: sludge (nitrite) | place: India:Bengaluru | collected 2019-02-28
AGCTCCTTGGTCCGGGCGATGGCGAGCATGGTCTCTACCCGCTCCAGCGGTAGCCCCGTGAAGGCCTCGAACTCCGCCTTGGGGGCCGGTTCAAACAATCTGAACCGGTTCATGAAGTACTCGAGCGGCAGATCGTCCGCACTCACTTGCCACTGCTCGTCCAGATAGGGGCGGCTCGGGTCCAGATAGCCTTTCGGATGCTTCACCTTGGCGGTGCGCAGGATCTGCTGGTTGGCGAGATCCGTCACCTTGCCGTGGGCGCCGCAGCCGATCCCCAGATAGTCGCCAAAGCGCCAGTAGTTGAGGTTGTGGCGGCACTGATACCCCTCTTTGGCATAGGCCGAGATCTCGTACTGCTGATAGCCGTGGGCGGTGAGCATGGCGTGGCCCTGCTCGTAGATGTCCCACAGGGTGTCATCTTCCGGCAACGTGGGGGGCTTGGAGGCAAACGCCGTGTTCGGCTCTATGGTGAGCTGGTACCAGGAGAGGTGCGGCGGCGCGCAGTCGATGGCCTGCTGCAGGTCGTAGAGCGCGTCCGCCAGGCTCTGATCCGGCAGGCCGTGCATCAGATCCAGGTTGAAGGTGGGCAGTTTGATGGCGTGAGCCAGCTCGGCGGCCTTGCGCGCCTCTTCCGGGCCGTGAATGCGGCCGAGCCTGGTCAATTTCTCCTGCTGGAAGCTCTGCACCCCGATGGAAATACGGTTGATGCCGGCCCGCTGGAAGCCGGCGAACTTGTCTGCCTCCACCGTGCCCGGGTTGGCCTCCATGGTGATCTCGCAGTCCGCGGTGAGTTCAATGCGTGCGCGCACCCCGTCCAGCAGCGCCTGCATGGCCTCCACGGAGAGCAGGCTCGGCGTGCCGCCACCGATAAAGATGGAGGAGAGGGGGCGCCCCTGGGCCCAGTGCAGGTCTTGCTCCAGATCCTCCAGCAGGGCGGCAACGTACTCGAGGTGGGGCAGCTCTCCCTTCTGGGCATGGGAGTTGAAGTCGCAGTAGGGGCACTTCTGGACACACCAGGGCACGTGGATATAGAGGGAGAGGGGCGGCAGTTGCAGCATGGGGTTTCCAGTATTCAACAATCAAAAGGGGTCGGGTTGCCCTTGTCGTCGATGACAACGGGCCGGGGCGCCGCGAACGAAACGGGGGCCGACGGCCCCCATTGTAGATGACAACGCGGCGGGAGACAGCGCTTTAGTTGACCGCCGCCAGGGCCGCTTTGAGCTTGGCCAGCGCCTGGCCGCGATGGCTGAGCTGGTTCTTGAGCTCGGCCGGCATCTGGGCCGAGGTGCAGTCGTGATCGGGCACGAAGAACACAGGGTCATAGCCGAAGCCGTGCTGACCGCGCGGCTCGTCGATGATCATCCCCTCCCAGCTGGCCTGGCAGATGATGGGGGTGGGATCGTCGGCGTGGCGCATGTAGACCAGCACGCACCAGAAACGGGCGCTCTTGAGATACTCGGGGGCGCCTTTCAGTTCGCCCAGCAGCTTGTCGATGTTGTCCTTGTCGCTGGCACCCTCACCGGCAAAGCGGGCGGAGTAGACGCCGGGACGGCCGTGCAGCAGATCCACTTCCAGGCCGGAGTCGTCGGCAACCGCCGGCAGGCCGGTGATGCGGGCGGCGTGGCGGGCCTTGATGATGGCATTCTCGACGAAGGTGGTGCCGGTCTCGTCGGCATCGGAGACTGCAAACTCGCTCTGCGGGATCACCTGGATCTTCATATCGGCCAGCATGGCGGCCAATTCCTTCACCTTTTTCTGGTTCCCTGTTGCCAGGACAAGCTTGTTCATCGAGCACCTCCGCAAAAATAATCTGCGCATTCTATGCGGGGCTGGCGCCCAGGAAAAGCGCCAATTGCCCTGGATCGCCCTCACCGGGGTGATGGCAAGATGCGGATAAAATGAATGTTTCCTGAATGGAATAACAGAAGTGATTAAATACCATTTCAATTCATTACTCTGAGTCAGTAGACTCGCGCCCCAATCTAATTTCCCCATGCCACGAGGTGACTGATGCCATTGATTCTTTTGCTTGTCCTACTGGTGCTGTTCAGTCCGCTGGCCATCGACATCTACCTGCCCGCCATCCCCCAGATGGCCGAGCAGCTGGGGGCCGAGGTGACTCTTATGCAGGGCACCATCACCTGGTTCCTGTTCAGCATGGGACTGGGGCAACTGCTGGTGGGGCCGCTGGCCGATCGCTACGGCCGCAAGCCCATCGCCCTTGGCGGCGTGCTGCTCTACGGTCTGAGCGCCCTGGGGGCTGGCTTTGCCGCCAGCCTGGGCGAGCTGATGCTGGCGCGGGTGCTGCAGGGTTTTGGCGCCTGCGCCACCTCGGTCGCCGCCTTCTCGGTGGTGCGTGACTGCTATGGCCCCAAGAAGAGCGGTCAGATGATCTCCTACCTGAACGGTGCCATCTGCTTTATACCTGCGCTGGCCCCCTTGCTCGGTGGCTGGCTCACCGCCAAGGCAGGCTGGTCGGCCAACTTCTGGTTTATGGCCGGTTATGCGGTCATCGTCGGTAGCTGGCTGCTGTGGCGGATGCCGGAGACCCGTCCGGAAGAGACCAGCAGTAGCGGCCCGCTCATCAGCTGGTCGCGCTACAGCCCGGTGCTGCGCTCCCCGAGCTTCCTGTTCAACGCGACGCTGTGCATGCTGGCGATGGCGGTGATCCTGGCCTATGTCACCGCGGCGCCGGTGCAGCTGATGGTGAAGCTGGGGCTGGACATGAGCGGCTTCAGCTACTGGTTCACCGCCAACGCGGCACTCAATATCCTGGCCTGCTTCCTGGCGCCCCGTTTCATCGCCAGAGTGGGGCCAAGACGCACCCTGCGCATCGGCCTGCTGGTGCTGCTGCTCTCCGCCATCGCCTTGACCCTGGCCATGCACATCGAGCATCCGCTGGCCATGATGGGCCCGGTGTTCCTCTCCAGTATCGGCTTTGCCATGATCCTGGGCGCGGCCGCCGGCATGGCGCTGGCACCGTTCGGCCACTGCGCCGGCACCGCCGCCGCCCTGCTCGGTCTGTTCCAGATGAGCGGCTCAGGTGCGCTGGTGGGCTTCATCGGTGTACTGATGCATGATCCGCTCAGCCAGCTGGCGCTGCACATGTGGCTGCTGCTGCCTCCCCTGTTGATGCTGATGACCCGCCAGGGTCGCCGCTTGTGTTTGCAATAAATCCTGTGCTCTGATGGGCACACTCAGGGGGCCTTGGGCCCCCTTCTTTATTTGGCAGGCAAGGGTTTGCCTGCGCCCCGTGACACAGCTACCCGTGGAGAAAACCGGATGAGCCACACAATCAATGCCGCCTTGGTGGGCTACGGCTTTGCAGGCCAAACCTTTCACGCCCCGTTTTTGACCAGCACGCCCGGGCTCTCCCTCGGCTGGGTGGTGAGCCGCGATGCCGCCAAGGTGCAGAGCGATCTGCCCGGTTGCCGGGTCGGTTCGCTGGCCGAGGTGCTGGCGGACCCGTCGGTCGATCTGGTGGTGATCGCCACCCCCAACGACACCCATGCCCCCATCGCTCGCGAGGCCCTGCTGGCGGGCAAGCACGTGGTGATCGACAAGCCGTTCGCCCTGGATCTGGCCGAAGCGAAGGCGCTGGTCGAGTTGGCGGAGAAGCAGCAACGGCTGCTCAGCATCTTCCACAACCGGCGCTGGGACGGGGACTTCCTCACGGTGCGCCGTCTGCTGGCGGAGGGGGCGCTGGGGCAAGTCGCCCAGTTCGAATCCCACTTCGACCGTTATCGCCCCGAGGTGCGCCAGCGCTGGCGCGAGGCGGGCGGCCCGGGCTCCGGTCTCTGGTTCGATCTCGGCCCTCATATCCTGGATCAGTCGCTCCAGCTGTTCGGTCAGCCTGACTGGTTGCAGGCGGATCTGGGCAAGCAGCGCCCCGGGGCCCTGGCGGACGACTACTTCCATGTGGTGCTGGGTTACGGCGAGATGCGGGTCATTCTGCACGGCAGTTGTCTGGTGTCGGCCGTGATGCCCCGCTTCGTGGTGCACGGCAGTCAGGGCTCTTTCATCAAGTTCGGCATGGACGTGCAGGAGGAGCAGCTCAAGGAGGGCAAGCGGCCTCCGGCGGCGGACTGGGGCGTGGATCCCGCCCCCGGCCAGCTCAGCCAGATCCGGGACGGTCAGCTCGTGCAGCAGACCGTGGCTGGCGAGGCGGGGGACTACGGCGCCTACTATCGCGGCGTCTGCGCCGCCATCCGGGGAGAAGGGGAGAACCCGGTGCCGGCCGACGAGGCCCTGGCGGTGATGGCCTTGCTGGACCTGGCCCGGCAGAGCGACCAGCAGGGGCGGCGCCTGCCTTGTCAGAAGCTGTCTGACTGACGGCGTAATCCGGCAGCGCCGAGAGCCTGACAGAAAGGCAATGGCTGACTGGCAATCGCCAGGTAATTGGCGATTTGTTGTGCGAATCTGATGATGAATGGGTGTTTTATATTAATATTTGTCGTTGCAGCAGTGTTTCTTATCATGCCAACGAGAAAATATCATTGTGATACGCGTTTTCATCGGCCGCATATGGGGATATATTTCGCGCGCCTTCGGGCTCCAGCGGCCGGTGTGCCGACAGGAGCCGGGGCGTACAGTGATGGTCCCTGCACCATCTCTCCATCTTTTTTTGAGGGTATGCACATGAACAAAGTACTGGTAGCCGGTATCCTGGGTCTGATGTTGACCGCCTGTGGTCAGAAAGAAGAAGCTGCCGCTCCGGCTGCGACCCCGGCCGCAGACGTTGCTGCCACTGTCGAGAAAGCCGCTAGCGAAGCGTCTGCTACCGTCGAGAAGGCTGCTTCCGAAGCTTCCGCTACTGTCGAGAAGGCTGCCGCTGACGTGGCCACCAAGGCTGAAGCTGCCGTGAGCGATGCCAAGGCCAACTAAGCCAGCACCTCATTGAAAAACGGGCCCGGCGCACTCGCGCCGGGCCCGTTTTTTTATGGCCATGGAAGGGCGCTGCCCGGTCAGCCGAGGGGTTCCACCAGCAGGATGTGGGAGTCGGCCCCCACCACCTTGACCCGGCTGCCGGCCGGCAGCGGCGCGTTGCAGCGCACCGTCCAGACGGTGTCGTCCAGATGCACCCGGCTCATTCCCTGGCTGACTTCGTCCAGCAGGGTCAGCTCGCGGCCCATGTAGCTTTGCATCCGCTCGTTGATGGGAGCGGCGGCATCCAGCCCGGAGTGATCCCGGCGATGCTGCCAGCGCCACCAGGCCCAGGTGGTGAGCAGGGATTGCAGGGCGAAGAGCAGCAACTGCGCCTGCCAGCCGAAGGGCCAGACCAGCAGCAGGAGTCCCACCTCCAGGGCGGCGATGCCGGTCCAGAGCAGGAAGCCCACCGACCCCATCACCTCGATGGCCAGCAGCACGAAGCCGAGTCCCAGCCAGTGCCAGTGGGTCAGCCCCTCGAACAGGGCTGTCATGATTTGCCCGCCTTGCCGTCTTTGTTGAACAGCTCGGCCATGCCCGCCACCGAGCCTATCAGGCTGCCCGCTTCCAGGGGCATCATGATGATCTTGCTGTTGGGGCCTTCACCGATGCGGGCCAGGGCCTCGGTGTATTTCTGGGCCACGAAGTAGTTGATGGCCTGCATGTCGCCCTCGGCAATCGCCTGGGAGACCATGTGGGTCGCCTTGGCTTCCGCCTCGGCGGCCCGCTCCCGGGCTTCGGCGGCGAGGAAGGCGGCCTGACGCTCACCCTCGGCTTTCAGGATCTGGGACTGCTTCTCCCCCTCGGCCTTCAAGATCTTGGACTGGCGCACCCCTTCGGCCTCCAGCACCTCGGCCCGCTTCTGGCGCTCGGCCTTCATCTGGGCGTTCATGGCTTCCACCAGGGCGAGGGGCGGGCGCACATCCTTGATCTCGATCCGGGTCACCTTGATGCCCCAGGGGGCGGTGGCCGCATCCATGGTGCGCAGCAGCTTCTCGTTGATGGTGTCGCGCTGGGAGAGCATTTCGTCCAGCTCCATGGCGCCGAGCACGGTCCGCATGTTGGTCATGGTGAGATTGCGGATGGCACTGGTGAGATCGTTGACCTCGTAGCCCGCCTTGCGGGCATCCACCACCTGCACGAAGCTGATGGCGTCGATGGTGACGTTGGCGTTGTCCCGGGAGATCACCTCCTGGGCCGGGATGTCCAGCACCTGCTCCATCATGATGATCTTGTGGCCGATGCGGTCGATGTAGGGGATCAGCAGGTTGAGGCCCGGGGAGAGGGTGCGGGTGTAGCGGCCGAAGCGCTCCACGGTCCAGTTGTAACCCTGGGGCACTATCTTGATGCCGGCACTCAGGGTGGCGAGTACCAGGAATATGAAGATCCCCAATACAATCAATGACTCATTCATGATTAAGCTCCTTATGAAACACTTTCACTAGCCTAGGGTCTGGTGCCATCCACCACAAGCAGATTCGCTTCTCTATTGCCGCCACACGGCTTTACTAATTACCAAAACGCATTAAAGAGCATTTTTTATTATTTTGAGGGATAAGCGCTCCTGCCTATAGTCGCCCCAGATGTCGCGATGCCGAGGAGCGGGCCCTGATGGATTATTTACCTATGTTTGCCAGGTTGGAAGGCCGCCCGGTACTGCTGGTGGGCGGGGGCGAGGTTGCCCTGCGCAAGGCGCGCCTGCTGCTGGCGGCAGGTGCCCGGATCACCCTGGTCTCTCCCATGCTCGAGCCCGAGTTCCATGAATTTGCCGGTCGCTTCACCCATGTGGCGGCGCGTTTCGACCCGGCCCACCTGGCAGGGCAGATCCTGGTGGTGGCCGCGACCGACGATCTCGAGGTCAACGCCCTGGTCTACCAGAGCGCCACCGAGCGCGGTCTGTTCGTCAACCTGGTGGATGACCCCGAGCGCTCCAGCTTTATCTTCCCCTCCATCATCGATCGCAGCCCCATCGTGGTGGCCGTCTCCAGCGGCGGCAAGGCCCCCGTGCTGGTGCGTCTGTTGCGCGAGCGGCTCGAGAGCCTGCTGCCCCGCCACCTCGGCGGTCTGGCGGAGCTCTCCGGCCGGGTGCGCCGCCGGGCCAAGCAGGTGCTGGCCTCCCTCTCCGATCGCCGCCGCTTCTGGGAGCGCGCCTTTGCCTCCAACACCCTGGCCGGTCTGATTGAGAAAGCCGATTGGCAGGGGGCCGAGCGCTGGCTCAATGAGGGGCTCGACAAAGCCCAAACCGAGGTGGGGGAAGTTGTCTTGGTGGGGGCGGGCCCGGGAGATCCTGGCCTGCTGACCCTCAAGGCGCTGCAACAGATCCAGCAGGCCGAAGTGGTGCTCTATGACCAGCTGGTCTCCCCCGAGATCCTGGAACTGGTGCGCCGCGACGCCACCCTGGTGTCGGTCGGCAAGAAGGCGGGTGCCCACAGCGTGCCCCAGGAAGAGACCAACCGCCTGCTGGTGGAATATGCCAAAGCGGGCAACCGGGTGGTGCGCCTCAAAGGGGGCGATCCCTTCATGTTCGGTCGTGGTGGCGAGGAGCTGGAAGTGCTGGCCGAGGAGGGCATTCCCTTCTCCGTGGTGCCCGGCATCACCGCCGCTGCCGGTGCCACCGCCTATGCGGGCATTCCGCTCACCCACCGCGACCATGCCCAGAGCGCCGTCTTCATCACCGGCCACTGCCAGAAGGAGGGCAAGGAGCCCGACTGGCAGCAGCTTGCGGCCACCAACCAGACCCTGGTCATCTACATGGGGCTGATGCGCTCCGAGCATATCCAGCAGCAACTGGTGAGCCATGGCCGACGCGCCGCCACCCCCATCGCCATCATCGAGCGGGGCACCACGGCCCGTCAGCGGGTGCTGACCGGCACCCTGGCGGATCTGGCCGAGCTGGCCCAGCAGGCGGTGAGCCCGTCGCTTATCGTCATCGGTGAAGTGGTGGCCCTGCGCCAGCAACTCGCCTGGTTTGGCGAACAGGGGCAAGGGCAGGAGGCAGAAAGCGGCCACGAGCTCAAGCTGGTGAGCCTGACCTGAGAGGCGAGACCCGAATCGATTTGACGGTGCGGCCAAGGCGGCACCGAACTGAACCAACACCGCGCCCCGAGCAGGTGCGATAGCAATGAACCGAGGACCCAGACATGGACCGTGAAAGACTGACCCAACTGCAGCCATCCGATGCACAGAGCATCCGTGCAGGTGTCACCCGCGAGCGACTGACTCACCTGCAGCAACTGGAAGCCGAGAGCATCCATATCATCCGCGAGGTGGCCGCCGAATTTGAAAACCCGGTGATGATGTACTCCATCGGCAAGGACTCCTCCGTCATGCTGCACCTGGCCCGCAAGGCCTTCTACCCGGGCAAGATCCCCTTCCCCCTGCTCCACGTGGACACCAACTGGAAGTTCAAGGAGATGATCAAGTTCCGGGACGAGACCGCCAAGAAGTACGGGCTGGATCTCATCGTCCACAAGAACCCGGATGGTCTGGCCATGGACATCAACCCCTTCGTGCACGGCAGCAGCAAGCACACCGACATCATGAAGACCGAGGGGCTCAAGCAGGCGCTCAACAAATACGGCTTCGATGCCGCCTTCGGTGGTGCCCGTCGCGACGAGGAGAAATCCCGCGCCAAGGAGCGTGTCTACTCCTTCCGCGACAAGTCCCACCGCTGGGATCCGAAGAACCAGCGCCCGGAGCTGTGGCGCGTCTACAACAGCCAGGTCAACAAGGGGGAGAGCATCCGTGTCTTCCCGCTCTCCAACTGGACCGAGCTGGACATCTGGCAATACATCTATCTCGAGAACATCGACATAGTCCCGCTCTACTTCGCGGCCATGCGCCCCGTGGTGGATCGCGGCGGCATCAAGATCATGGTGGATGACGAGCGCATGCCCATCGGCCCGGAAGACGAAGTGAAGCAGGAGCTGGTGCGCTTCCGTACCCTCGGCTGCTACCCGCTGACCGGGGCCATCGAATCCAATGCCACCACCCTGCCGGAGATCATCGAAGAGATGCTGATCACCACCTCGAGCGAGCGGCAAGGGCGGCTCATCGACCACGATCAGGCCGGCTCCATGGAGCAGAAGAAGCGTCAGGGCTATTTCTAAAAAAATGTTCTAAGGAATCGCAACATGAACAACCACATTCAGACCGCCATCAGCGAACAGGGCATTGAAGCCTACCTGCACGCCCAGCAGCACAAGAGCCTGCTGCGTTTTCTCACCTGCGGCAGCGTGGACGACGGCAAGAGCACCCTCATCGGCCGCCTGCTGCACGACTCCCAGCAGATCTATGAAGATCAGCTCAAAGCGCTGGAGTCCGACAGCCAGAAGCTCGGCACCACCGGCGAGAAGCTGGACCTGGCCCTGCTGGTGGACGGCCTGCAGGCGGAGCGCGAGCAGGGCATCACCATCGACGTGGCCTACCGCTATTTCTCCACCGCCAAGCGCAAATTCATCATCTCGGACACCCCGGGCCATGAGCAGTACACCCGCAACATGGCCACCGGCGCCTCCACCTGCGATCTGGCCATCATCCTGATCGACGCCCGCAAAGGGGTGCTGGATCAGACCCGCCGCCACAGCTTTATCGCGAGCCTGCTCGGCATCAAGCAGTTCGTGGTGGCAGTGAACAAGATGGACCTGGTGGAGTTCAGCCAGGAGGTGTTCGATCGCATCAGCGCCGATTACCGCGAGTTCGCCAAGAAGCTCAGCGTCGACACCATCCACATCGTGCCGGTCTCGGCCCTGGACGGTGACAACGTGGTGAACCCGAGCGACAAGCTGGCCTGGTATCAGGGCGAGACCCTGCTCTCCTTGCTGGAGTCTGCCGAAGTGGAGCGCGAGCTGGAACGCCATCCGGTGCGCCTGCCGGTGCAGTACGTGAACCGCCCCAACCTCGATTTTCGCGGCTTCGCGGGGACGCTCGCCTCCGGCATCCTGCGGGTGGGCGACAAGCTTGCCGTGCTGCCGTCCGGCAAAGAGAGCACGGTGACCCGCATCGTCACCTTCGACGGGGATCTGGAGTACGCCCTGCCGGGTCAGGCCATCACGGTCACCTTCGCGGACGAGATCGACATCAGCCGGGGCGACCTGCTGGTGGACGCGGCGAACAAGCCCCAGGTGACCCAGAACGTGCTGGCTCACATCGTCTGGATGGGGGAAGAGTCCCTGCAACCGGGCCGGGTCTATGACGTCAAGCTGGCCACCAAGAAGAGCCGTGGCCAGGTGGAGGCCATCCGCCACCGCATCGAGATCAACAAGCTGGACGAGCTGCCCGCCTCCGAGCTCAAGCTCAACGAGATCGGCCTGTGCGAATTCAGCCTGACCGACCCGGTGGCGTTCGACCCCTACAAGGAGATCCGCGACACCGGCAGCTTCATCCTCATCGACCGGCTGACCAACGTCACCGTCGGTGCCGGCATGATAGTGGAAGGGCTGGCGGCCAAGGTGATGGCAGGGCAATACAGCGAGTTCGAAGTGGAGCTCAACGCCCTGGTGCGCAAGCACTTCCCCCACTGGCAGGCGCTGACCATCAGCAACGATTCCGGCAAGGAGTAAGCCCATGACCTGGCAACAATCCCTGGTGCTGGGTCTGCTGGCTGCCCTCGTCGCCCTGCTGATCCAGGGCAAACTCCGGCCGGCGCTGCTCTTCTCGGGCGCCGTGCTCATCACCTACCTGAGTGGCCTGGCGGACATCAACGCCGTGGTGGCGGGCTACACCAACAGCGCCCTGCTGACCCTGGTGTTGTTGCTGCTGGTGTCGCTCGCGGTGGAGAAGACCCGGGTCATGAGCTGGTTTGCCAACCTGGTGGGCACCGGCTCCTTCAACAAGGTGCTGGTGAAGGTGTGGTTTTCCACCGCCTTCCTGTCGGCGTTCGTCAACAACACCGCCGTGGTGGCGTCCATGCTGGGGGCGGTCAAGCGCAACCCCAACCATGCGCCCTCACGGCTGCTGTTGCCCATGTGCTTCGCGGCGACCTTTGGCGGTGTGCTGACCCTGATCGGCACCTCCACCAACCTCATCGTCAACAGCTTCCTCATCAAAATGGGGGCCAAGCCGCTCGGCATGTTCGACTTCTTTATGGTGGGGGCGGGGACCCTGCTGACCGGCCTCATCGCCGTGCTGCTGTTTGCCCGCCACCTGCCGGAGCAGGACACCGAGATGAGCCGGGAATCCGGCTATTTTCTCGAAGCCAAGGTGGGCCCCGGCTCGCCGATGGCCGGGCGCAGCGTCAAGGAGAACGGCCTGCGCAGCCTGAAAAGCCTCTATCTTGCCGAGATCATCCGGGGCAACCAGGTGATCTGCCCGGTGCAGCCGGAACACGAGCTGCACGAGGGGGACATGCTGCTGTTCTGCGGCGACGTGGAGAGCGTCGGCGTGCTGCAGGAGCTCAAGGGGCTGGATCTCTACGGCCAGCACCGCCTCAACGGCCAGCACCTGGTGGAGGTGATCGTCAGCCACAGCTCGCGCCTGGTGGGGCAGACCATCAAGGATGCGGAGTTTCGTACCCACTTCGATGCGGTGGTGCTGGCGGTGCGCCGGGGCGAGACCCAGCTCACCGGCGGCCTCGGCCAGATTGAACTGCACGCAGGGGACACCCTGCTGCTGGCCCCCGGCCCCAAGTTTGCGGGCAACAAGTCCCTCTCCCGAGAGTTCGTGGTGGTGAGCGGGCTGGAGGCCTCCACCCGGCTTGATGCCACACGCAGCGCCGCCGTGGTGGCGGGGTTCCTCGGGGTGCTGACCCTGTCGGTGCTCGATCTGGTGCCGCTCTTCAAGGGACTGCTGGTGATGCTGGTGGTGCTGCTGTTTTCACGCATCCTGACCCTGGACGAGATCCGCCGCCGCTTTCCGCTGGATATCTGGCTGGTGGTGGGCGGGGCGCTCGCCATCGCCGATCAGCTGGAGAAGAGCGGCCTGGCCAAGCTCATCGCCGACTGGCTGATGGGGGAGTTCAACGGGGCCAGTCCCTTTATCGCCTTCGTGGGTATCTATCTGTTTACCCTGGTGCTGACGGAGCTGATGAGCAACAACGCGGCGGCGGCCCTGGCCTTTCCCATGGGATTCCAGCTGGCGCTCAGCATGGACGTCTCCACCATGCCGTTCATTCTGGCGGTGCTGTTCGGGGCGAGTTCCAGCTTTATCCTGCCCTACGGCTACCAGACCAACCTGATGGTCTATGCGGCGGGCAACTACAAGATGCCGGATTATCTCAAGCTGGCCCTGCCTGTCTCCCTGGCCTACAGCATCGGGGTGATCGTCATGGTGCCCCTGCTGTTTCCGTTTTAAGGTCTGATACCGGGGGATGTGTTAAGGGCTGCTTATGTTAACGCAGCTTTTATCAAGGCTGCTTATGATACAGGGGAGTGCCAGGGCACTGGCATCCAGGCGTGAGCGCCAATCAGGGGGGGCATGCGCAATATCAGGGCATCAGCACCTTGCCGCCTCATCGCGAGGCGGCTCCCCGCGGTAGCGGACAGTTTTCAGTATTGCGGCGTGAGCGCCAATCAAGGAGTGTTGGGTGAGCAATGCCATGGCATCAGCACGTTGTCGGCTGATAGTCCGAGGTGGCTCCCTGTGGTGCCGGACAGTTTAAGTTTTGAGGCGTGAGCGCCAATCAAGGAGTGTTGGATGAGCAATATCGTGTGGCATGCCCATGCCGTCGACAAACAGAGCCGGGCCGAGCAGAAGGGGCAAAAGCCCCTGGTGATCTGGTTTACCGGGCTCTCCGGGGCTGGCAAGTCCACCCTGGCGGGGGCGCTGGAGCAGGCGCTGGCCGCCTCGGGCAAGCACACCTATCTGCTGGATGGGGACAATGTGCGCCACGGCCTCTGCGGCGATCTCGGCTTCGATGACGCCGCCCGCCAGGAGAATATCCGCCGGGTCGGCGAAGTGGCAAAACTCATGGTGGATGCGGGACTGATCGTCCTCACCGCCTTTATCTCGCCGTTTCGTGCCGAGCGGGAGCTGGTGCGCAATCTCGTGGGTGAAGGGGAGTTCGTCGAAGTGTTTGTCGATGCGCCCCTTAGCGTGTGTGAAGAGCGCGATCCCAAGGGGCTCTACAAAAAGGCGCGGGCAGGGGAGATCCGCAATTTTACCGGTATCGACTCCGCTTATGAGGCCCCCGAGCAGCCGGAAATCCATCTGCTCAACGCCGGCAAGCCGGTGGAAGCCTTGGTGGATGAGCTGCTAACCGCACTGCGGCAGGGGAACTACCTGTAGTTGTTGAGTTGCGCCATCTTAGGAGCTGGGTTGTTATCCCGGCAACTGGGTAATCACCTGGGCAGTAAGCAGTAAATAGAGTGCAGGCGGGGGTCGCAAGGGTAAAGCGACCCTCTTTTTGTCTGAGCGTGTCATGGAATCGGTAGCACATCTGGCAAGCGACCTATGGCCGATAAGTGTGCCTCAACAAGCATTTGTGTGCTGGCGGCAACCACTATAGGCAAAAAATGGGTCATAGCGGAAAAACTATAAATTCAGCTTATAGTGGCACCGGTGAACCAAGAGCCACCTCAAGGCTGCCAATATCAGCCCCGCAAGGGGATTTCCCGATCCTTGCTGATGCCGTAGCGGGATTATTCGCGATTATCCGAATACGCTGCGCTATTCTACCCTAAGTACTGTGACGTCAGCTGTTGAAGCGTCCATCTCGACGCGTTTGTTAGCCATTTTGCGGCCATACCTCATTCTTAATTTCTTGAAGAATTGGTGCTGTTAGGGCGGGACTGCTTGCCACTAACTTTGAATTAGCACCTGTTTTTGCACGCAGTGCAGAATTGACGGATCGCAGCAAGAGTTTTCCATGGGAGAAATCTATGGGACTATTGTTGAAGTTAGTTGTGCACTCCACCGCTACGGCTCCTTCGTTTACTTTTTCCCCTCGTTTTCGAAGCGCATCAATTCTTGTGTTTATTAACTTCTCGAGAAGTTCGGCCTTTTTTTCGTTAATTGATGCATCAATGATTTCATTGTAATCATCCGCCGTTAATTCAGGGTATACCGAAAGAAAATGATGCTGTCGCAAGAAAAATGCCTCTAAGTCATTCTTTTCTGGAACAAACAGACGTGTTTTATCGTCGCCAATGCGCAACGCATAGTCATCAAGCTCCTGTTGACTCAAGAAATCGCGGTCTCGATGAAGCATTATTAATTGTTCGGGTCTTTTCCGGCGTATGTACTTGATTAGAGCATTTGCGACCTGAACGTTAGAGCAACCTTGATAAGGCCATATTTCAATATCGTCCATGTTCCAGTCATTGGACGCCAGTAATAACTTTATGTAACTTGCCTCTTGGTCCTCTGTAATAACGGTTACCTTTGCGTCCTCCGCGCCGAGGTTTTCGCCTTCGGAAAGCGCACCTATTTCCATTAGAGACTTAAGAACATATGCCTCTTCACTGTTATCAATTTTGTCTACAACGGCACCTTTATTGATCCAGAAAATAGCAGCGCTATCTAAAAGTTCGTCAATTATATACTTTGAGTGTGTAGAAATAATAATCTGCGCGCCGTTTTTAGATTGTGCCTTTAACAATATTTCAACTAGCTTTCTCTGGTTGTTAGGGTGCAAATGGCTGTCTGGCTCATCCAGGATTAATAATTTTGGTTTGAATAGAAAAACATACGAAAGTATCTGTATTGCTTGGAGAACCCCTGTTCCTGATGCATCAATCGGCAATGTTATTCCAGCTTGAGTAGTGGTTGCATTTATGAATTCGTCTGCTTGTTCATCAAATGAGACCGCGACATCAATGCCAGGATATATTTCTTCAAGTAGTTCAGCGAATCCTTCCCAATCAGCAGGAAGCTTCTTTAACTGAAGTAAAATATTCCTGAATACGGAATTGGAGTCACCGCGTGCCGCTAGCCGCCTTACTACCGTTGGGGTTTTGTAGGTTTCTTGAGCAGGAATACCCGCGAGGCCAGGAACGATGATGCAGAACGGTTCCTCTAAATTTCTGAGCTGTTCACCGAGTACCCTTCCTTCTATGGCTATCGTAATATTCTTATTCCGGCCTTTACGAACTATTACTTTTGTTTGGTCGATTTCAGACTCAAATGCAATTTGAATTGCTTCGGCCAAATCTTCTTGGAGCAAACCATTGAATCCAAGTGAGTAGATGTCATTAATTGGGGAATAAATCAGGTCACTGGAGCTAAGCGACGAAGGCATACGATTCCCTGTCCATCGCGTATTTTGTGTACTGGTTGTCTGAGCCACGGATACAGCGAATTGAACTGCTTGGAGAACGGAGCTTTTGCCAGCATTGTTGCCGCCAACGAGAACATTGATTTCCCCAAGCTGTAGATCTATCTCGTGAATCCCCTTGAACTTTTGGATGTTTATTGATTTGAGCATATTTTTCCGTTGATGTGACTAACAATGATTAGATGGAAGATAGTATTAAAATGTTAGTACTGTCTCATGTATAGCGCCGTCTCGCTCTGGTAATTACACTGAAAAGTAAATTTCAAAACAACGTGTTATCAGTCAAGCTCTAAAGTAGGACGTGTTCGTTTGACGTTCTTTTTAATGCAACAATTACCGCAATATAAAAATTCATGTAGCCGGTCATGGGAAGCGAAGACATTGCTACGCCTTCTCCTCTGAGTTCCAGCCTCCAGTTTGCTGTGCTCTCCCTGTGGTGTGGCTCTTGTCTGACTCATAGCTGACTCCGGCGAGAGTGAATTAATAAATTTTTATCACAGTATAAATAGGGCAATTACCAGCCAGTCTAGCTTCAATCAGTTATCGCTGGATTTATTGGCTGGGTTACCTAGCTTCGACCTTAACCATATATTCATATCGCTCACGACTTTTTTGCGCAGGCTTTTCCCGTCGAGGTCTTTCAATCCATGATCGAGTGCTTCGTAACGCCGATATTCGATATTGTTCTTCCCGAGTTCTTTAAGGCGCTGCACCAACTCATCTGTTTTTTGCGGTGATACCGAAGTATCCATTCCACCCTGAATGATCAGTAAAGGAGAATTGACTTTTATAAGGGTATCCAGCTGATCGATGGAGAGCATCTGCTGCCACCAATGATAGCCATGCCCGCTGACGTCAATCTCAAAGGGGTTGCTGTGAAGAACATGCTCGGCAAACCCTTTAAAGTCATCGATCTCTTTTTTCGCCGCAGCGGGGTTTTTATGCTTTACCGCGATGCTGTGTGAGACGTCATCGATAAACCAGCGGCCACCGCCATTAAAGGAGATAGCGGCATCGATATAGTCAACTTCTGCGCTCACCAGGTTGGATATAACGGCCCCTTCACTGCCGCCCAAGAGGATGAGCTTTTTGTATTGCCCGTCTTTTCGAACGATATCGAGCACAGTGTTGATATCCGCGACCCGCTGCGCAGGATTGTCCTTTTCAAGGTACTGGGCAGGGCAATCCTTGCGTTCGGCATCTTTACTGTATTTTAATTTGCGATTGATGCCGTACTTTTCGATTAGCAACACATCAGCTTCTGGCCAAACATTTTTATACTCGGTGAGTATGGATTCTATTTTCAACACACTATTGCAATCAGAACCTTGCAGGATCAACAGCAGTGTATCTGCGCCATGGGCATGTTGGACAAGATAATAGGAGATAGGCGAGCCATCATCCCTGCTAACTGTGCGAGTCATGATCTCTGTTGCACTTACCGAGCAGGTCAACATGAGCAAGAGTAAAGATATTGCGCGGACTTGCATCTTGTTTCCTGATAGTCATGATAGAGGCAGTTCGTTAATCGGTGCTGAAACCTTCATTCCTCTTGAATGGATAAAAGGGCTGAGGAGGCGTAGTGAAAACCGCCCCAGCCCGGCTTTTATTGGTTCTCGTACCTTGTTATCAGCGATTAACCACCAAATTCACGGCTAATAATTTGTGTGGGGACAACATTCTCTGGCAAGTCACTCGACATTTTTGAGCAAGTTCACCAGCCAAACCAAACGCGTTGTCAATGGGGTCGACCTTTATTCCGCTTTCGACAGCCAACTCCAAAAACTTCTTGCCAATCTCATTGCACGTATCAACCCAGTTTTTGGGCAGCTCCCCCATGGTGAGCTTGGGTTGACAGACCAGTTGAAATGTATTTTTTCCTTCTTGTATTTGAAATGCCACATCAACAAATTCACTTTTATATGGGTTGGCTAGCGCACTTGAACTAAGTAAAAAAACAGCACCAATAGAGGATTTTTTCATGACACGTCCTTATGAATAGTAATGCCCATCAAGGGGCTGATAACATATAACCGCTAAACTCTGCGGCAACAAAAATAACCATTTAGGTCAATGGGACTGAAAACACCGAGCGATGAAAGTTTCTTTTTACCCATCGATTGTGCATCCGTTTCGTGACCAGGTTCCCTCTGGCTTTTGACCTCATTGCCAATCAATATACTCTTGAGGTGGTCGTTCAATATCGATCATGTGTGCAGCAGAAAATAGAATTTCAACGCCAAAACCGAGAGGGACATCAGCTTCATCAGGAACAATACAACGTGGCTGGAAGTCCAGTCTGACTTTGGTTGCATCACCTATTTTTAGTTACCGTTCGACCCCATCCATCTTTATCCCACTCTGGTTCATGTGACCATGCTCGTCTGTTGGGCGCCGCTGCGCTCTGCACCAACCGGCAAAAAACACGCTACCGCCCCTGAATTTCAGCCTCCAGCCTGCTGCGCTTTTCCTGTGGCTCCGGTCTGGTTCATGGCTGACTCCGACAAGAGGTGATCCTGATGGCCATGTTACCGAACGGAGCTGGTTAGGGAAGGGGGATCGGGCGATTTCTCGGGCAAGATCAATAAATTGGGGGGGGGCTGCGGGGGCCTGCGGCAGGTTGGATAAGAGGGATCTCAAGGCGCGACGCTTTCCCGCTTCCCGCTCAACGCTCAACGCTCAACGCTCAACGCTCAACGCTCAACGCTCAAGGCCCAACGCCCAACATTCACGGTGTATGGATGGGAGAGTGAGCAAGACCATTGCCCTGCTGAGGGCCATGCGGTGCAGCCGAGAGGGTCGGCGTGGCACGGGCGAGCAGGTGGTTGGGAGGGGGCGAAAGACCCGCGGGTTCAGTCGAGGACTCGAATTTGAAACCCGCTCAGACTCCCATGCTCCACCCAAAAGAGGGGCCCGCTGCCGGTGACGGCAGGGGCCCGTTTTTATTGTTA
>JADHEF010001182.1_pt1:0-7500 | contig 18086 bp, 22 predicted proteins | sample 8952391 | NCBI WGS metagenome assembly JADHEF01 (sample SAMN16124439, study PRJNA663245) | bioreactor sludge metagenome | isolation source: sludge (nitrite) | place: India:Bengaluru | collected 2019-02-28
CACATAAAAGGAAAGATTTCAAAAAAAATAAAATATATTTTTATGAGACAACCTCGTATAATACTAAAAAAATTCTCCAATTAGAGATATATTTTATAACCAATAACCTTATGTAATAAATCTCTTTAAAGCCTAAATAAAATATTAGATGATAAAAATGACCATTTCCGCATTTTACCAAATTTTTGGCCAGGTAGTTTTAATAGCAGGAATCCTGCTCCTAATTCTATTATCAGTCACCCTTATACTGGGCCGAATACTCATTGAAAAGGACCGTCTTGTTTTCCCCAAACTGCTTCTTTTCACCATGGATGTTTTCTACGGACTCTTCAAGAAATTTTCAGAAAGCGTGGGTGTAAACGCTAAAATTGTAGATAACATAGGTGTAGAAGTTCGAAACAAAGTTAATGAAAAACATTTTAAAAAGATAGACCCCCAGGAAACCATCCTGGTTTTACCGCACTGCCTCCGGCACCTGGAATGCGAGGCAAAACTGGAAACATCCGGCCTGGTGTGCAAAAACTGTAAACGCTGTGTGATCGGTGTTTTGAAGGATAAAGGGGAAAAGATGGGTTTCCAGGTTTTTATAATTCCTGGTTCAACCTTCCTCAAGAAAATAGTGGAACAGAACAAGTTCAAGGCAGTTATAGGGGTGGCCTGCTTCCAGGACCTCAATCTGGCAATGATGAACCTCTCCAATTTCCCCTGCCAGGGAGTACCCCTTCTACGGGATGGATGTGTTAACACCAAAGTGGACACCCGTGCGGTATTGGAAAAAATGGGGGTTAAACTTAAGGAAGCCAAGAAACTGACACCAGATAACTCCTGTAATCCTGAACCCAACCGCAGGATCTTGTAAACCCTTTTTTTAAATACATCAAGCTCAACTTTTTTTTACCATATTTTAAATCTGCCTCTTTAAAGTTACCTCCTTTAAAGCCACCTTCTGGTGTCAATAAGTTACAATTCTCAAAGTTACTTCCCCAAAAGTTACAATTCCCGGTATAAATTCACTTAAGGTGCAAAAACATTCCAGAGACCATGGAACAATATTGAAGCATATGTTTTACCAGTTTTAAGACGTAAATATCCGACTATTAACCCTAAAACCAGACCGATTCCCATCTTTGAGACCATTATCCAGGGGATATTAGTGGAGGCCAGTGGATGAAGGATTAAAACATCCAGATATCCCAAGTGCCATACCATGAAAAGTAAAGTTACCGTGATGAGTGTCATGGCATGAGGATAGACCATTCCAGGGGATTGGGATATTTTACCCCAAATATAACCTCTGAAGAGGAGTTCTTCAAACAGGGGGGTGATAAGACCAAACATCAGCCCCATGACAAGGATCTGAAGCTCCCACCCGAAGGTGTAGGGAATTACTATTAAAGTTACCAGAATCAGTGCCCCTATAATATAAAAAAGTCGGGTTCTCCTGCGAATATCATCCCATTGCAGTCCCAGCTCATCCAGAGAGGGTTTGAAGTATAAAAGAAGAATTATTCCCACAATGATGAAATGCAAACCATTTATGAATTGGAACAGGGTTATGTTATCACCTGGCTGGATTGTTATCCATAGACTTCCAAAAATTACCATCCTCAAAAGTTGTATGAGTATTAGTGCCATTAAGATTTTAAGTACCAGTTTGAAATAGTTTTTTTGATCTACAGCTAATTGGAAAAGTTTCATAAAATTCCTCTTTTAAATTTAACATCAAAATAAAAGGGAGTATCCTCCTCAGTAATAACATTCCCTTTCCATTCAGAACACTATTTTAAAGTTCAAGGCTCGAAAATATTCCATAAACCATGAAATATGATTGAAACATAAGTTTTATCATTTTTAAAGCGTAATATCTTCTTGATAGATAAAAATGTCCTCAATCTGTACTTCGAAGAATTTAGCTATTTTGAAAGCTAAAACAAGCGAAGGGTCATATTTTTCTTTTTCTATAGCAATTATGGTCTGCCGAGTTACTCCCAATTTACGAGCAAGTTCTTCCTGAGTTAAATCATGCATAGCTCGATGTACCTTGAGATTATTCTTCATGTGAATCAGGACCCATATCTTTTTTCATAATACCAGTAAAATATGTAATATAAGCCTAAAAGAGCCACCGCTGCATAAGAAAGAGTAAAACCAGCCTGAGTAAGATCTGGATACTCATCCCTCAGTATGATGAGAAACATTCCCATAAAAGCTATGGAAATAGAAAAAACCACCATTGTAATTCTAGACGCTTTTTCACTTACTTTAACTATTCTTTCATCCTCTAAAATTTCTAGAGTACTTTTTTTGTAAATATATGATATCATAGCACCAATTACCACTGCCAGAATAGCAGGGAGGAAAGTTCCGAAGATTGCAGATAAACCCACTACTGTTGCCACGAATATAGCGACAACTATTCTTAAAATCTGATAATTTTCCATAAGATCACCTTTAAAGCTCTTTTAGTAGTTTAAAATTTTCGAGTGTAGTATGCGCGAGATGCGAAGTACAGGATAAAACAGAATACCGCGGCTAGAAACAGTGTGTATCCCGCCTGAAGAAATTGGGGATAACTGTCTCTCAAAGCAACAATGATGATACCCACATAAATTATGACCGCTACGAAAATGCCGAAAGTCATTGTAGCCGCTTTTTCATTGATTAACTGAGTTCTCTCATCTTCCACAACGACTTTGCTATCTTTCTGGAAGATTTCTTCCAGATTATCCTTATGGATATATAGTACAACACATAATGCCATTAAAAGTAGAATTGCCAGTAGAACAATGTAAATATTAGCCAGTATCAAACCGGCAACCCACAGGCCAGTTATAAACACCGAGAGTATCTTTAAAAATAATCCCGATTCGAATATGGAAAGTATCTTTAAAACAATTCCTGATTTTTGATTCATGATATCACCTTCTATTACATTCTAAATTTTATTACAAATTAATATTGTTACTTATTTTACTGAATAATTCTAATATAGCCACATTTGAAGCAAAAACTGTGGTAAGTAGCTGTATAAATGGAGATATAAATATCATAAGAACAATCCAGCCAATAAAACTCAATTTAGGGTCATAAAGAATCATTGGAATTCCAGTACTTACAAAATCTGCGCCAGGATCAAGGAAGACTGTGATTAAAGGCAACCAGACACATAACATTAATATGAATGTAAAAAAGGATGTGTAAACCGCATATTTTAAAACATGACTTAAGATTGTGCTTAGATTCTTATCACTGAGCGCCAATTTTTTAGACATGTACCAGCCTACTGGAAATCCTAACATTATGCAGAAGAAAGGAACACCCATCCCTATTCCCACACAAAACACATCTAAAAGTATATAGGCTAAAAATAATTTCTTTTTGCTCAATTTTAGAATTTTATTCATGTATTCCACCGGGAATTCCCTATAAACATAATCAATAAAGGTTAATGACTTTCAACTCTTTTTGAATTGTTTTTAGATATTACGATTAATCCCATGTAAAGTAAACTATACATTATGTTATATAAACTTTACTAAAAGTAATGAGCAGTTAACAGAATCATGGCAAAATACCCTTACAACGTAGCTCCGGTTAACAAGCATCTCCAAAAAAAGCAAATTTACAAATGGATAATAAAAATAAACTTTTCCTAAAATGATAACCCAATACCTTTTAGTGACAATAATACCTCTAAAAAAGGTTAAAAATAGAATGATTCCTTTTAATAAAATTAAAAAAAGTTTTTGGTAAAAAAAAGTGTATTGACAATATCTAAAATATCTCTAAAAATATCAATTAAGTTATTCTGGTTTACTTAATTCATTTAAAATCTCCGTGGAAACACGTAGGAACTTTTCTACCAGTTTACGATACTTTTCTTCGCTGGCCTTTAATTTTTTTTCCATTTCATGCTTGTACAGGGCCATTTCCATGGCACTCTGGATCTCACGGTCTTCAAATGGTTTTAGCACATAACCAAAGGGTTCAGTTACCTTGGCCCTTTGCAGTGTTTTTTCATCAGAATAGGCAGTTAAATAGATAATAGGGATATCGTACAGCTCACGTATCTTTTGGGCAGCATCAATTCCATCCATCTCTCCCTTGAGGACAATGTCCATCAGAATCAGTTTGGGCCTCAGTTCCCCGGCCCTCTGGATGGCTTCCTCTCCCGTGTCAAAAATCCCCAGAACCTCATATCCCATACTTTCCAGTCGATTTTTAACATCAGCAGCAACGATAATCTCGTCTTCCACTAGCATAATAGTTATATCAGTCATAACGCTCCCCCTTAAGATAACACCATTCATTACTGTTCATAATTAGTGTCAGGGTATTTCTTCGTGCTTTGTTTATATTATTAATCCATGATATTATATTAATTATTCGTTGTTGGGAATTTATTCCTCATTCGTTAGGTATGTTCCGGGATTTACTTAAAGTGTTAACGAATTCTGGTGAATATTAATACAACGAAAATTAAATTCAAAGTTATATTTGTCAATCCTATAAATTATTAATTTCGATTCAAACAAGGTTAATTATTAATTTCGATTCATACAAGGTCAAAATTTTCAGAGAGTGTATATTTTTTAACCCCTTGTCTGGACCAAAAAACCAGGGCTAAGGGTGATGGCTAGATTAAGAAAAATTTCATATCCTTTAACTTAAAAGGGCAAGGTTTTGAAATATGAACCAAAACGTTGATGACCTGCTTAAAATCATTGCAAACCAGTTCAAACCCACGAAAGGTGGACTGGATAGTAATACAGAGCATTTTAATGAATTTTTTTTATTTTCAGTTCCCATGGTCCCCTGAAAATCACCTCAGAACCAGATGCTCCCGTCCCTTCCTACTGGATGGTAACCCCCCAAAGCAGCTCTCGAAAGGTTATCCTGTTCCTTCACGGGGGAGTACTCAACCGGGGATCTACCCGTGGACACCAGGACCTCTGCCAGAGAATATCCAAACACACTGGTTTTTCCATTTTCAGTGTTGATTACCGCCTGCCCCCGGATCACCCCTTCCCGGCAGCGGTGAAAGATAGTGTTGAATCCTATCTCTGGCTGCGCGATGAAGGTTTCAAGGCCCGGGAACTGGTTATTGCTGGGATATCAACAGGAGGTACTCTGACCCTATCCACTCTGCTTGCCCTGAAAGAGATGGGGGAAGAATTACCACTGGGAGGGGTTTGTATGTCCCCGGTGGTGGATTTTAAGTTCCCAGTAGTTTACAGTCACCTGAAAGATGTAAAAGACTGGATCAACTACTCTGCACTGGAAGATATGCGGGATATGTACCTGCAGGGACAAAGCACTTCCCATGGACTGGTTTCACCCATATATGGAGATCTGGAGGGACTGCCACCATTGTTAATCCAGGCCGGAAGTCGTGAACTCCTTCTATGCGATATAAATCGTTTCCGAGAAGTGGCCGTTAAGAAAGAAGTAAAAGTAGACCTGGAAGTGTGGCAGGGCATGTTTCATACCTGGCAACTGTTTTACTCTCACTTGAGAGAAAGTGAAGGATCTTTGAGGAGTGTGGGGGAATTTATAAAGGGTTTGACCAAATAGCTGGTGAACTAAATAACATTCCATTCTAATAATGGTAAAACCCATACCAAATAAATAAAATAATAAAGTCTAAAAAGAATGTCTCTGGAGGTTTAAACCATGAAAAAAGTTCTCATGTTATGTGCCAGTCCACGGAAAGAAAGTAACACCATGCAGGTCCTGGAAGAATGTGCCCGGACCATTGAAGAAAGTGGGCTGGAAGCAGAAATTGTTTCCCTGCGCCAGATGAAAATACGCTCCTGCATTGCCTGTGGAAAGTGTGCCCAACTGCACCAGTGCGCCCTTAAAGACGGGCTTAACGATATTATCGAAAAGTTAAAGGTGGCTGATGGGTTTATCATTGGTTCCCCGGTGTACTTTGGAACAGCCCGTGGTGATTTGATGTCTGCCCTGCAGAGAATTGGAATGGTCAGCATGAACTCAGGAAACTTCCTGTCCTGGAAGGTGGGAGGTCCCATAGCTGTGGCCCGTAGGGGTGGTCACACTGCCACTATACAGGAAATGCTCATGTTCTTCTTCATCAACGACATGATCGTTCCCGGAAGCACCTACTGGAACATGGTCTTCGCCCACCAGCCGGATGAGGCCGAAGAGGACACTGAAGGAATCCAGACCGCAGTGCGTTTTGCAGATAACGTGGCCCAGCTCATATTGAAAATAAAAGGATAAATTACAGTTATAAGCCATTTCAACTTTGATAATCCTGAAAACATACCAGAGGAATACCTAAAATGCCGGAACAGGAACTTTATCGTAAGTTTGCCCGTTACTACGATCTCATCTACCAGTGGATGGACTACCCTGGTGAGGTAGAATTCATTAAACAGATGGTGGAACTTCACCAGCAATCCCCGGGAAATAACCTTCTGGATGTGGCCTGCGGTACGGGTAACCATGCCCAGTACCTCACCGATTCCTTCAACGTGGTGGGACTGGACATTAACCCAGAGATGATGGATATAGCCCGGGAAAAGGTTCCGGAAATGGAACTCATCCAGGGTAACATGAAAGAGATGGACCTGGATCGGGAATTTGATACCATTATTTGCCTGTTTTCATCCATTAACTACCACACCAACCTCTTAGATCTGGAAAAAACATTTAAACGATTCTACCATCATCTGAAACCAGGTGGAGTACTTATATTTGATCTGGGCTTTTGCACCGAGAACTGGGAAGAAGGAAGGATGCTGGTGGATGCTGCAGTGGATGGAGATCTCCAATTGGCTCGGATATCCCAGAGCAGATTATACGATGGAGTCTTCGATGCCAACTTCGTTTTCCTGATTAAGGAGGACGGAATTATGGATTTTGAAGTGGATCAGCACCGGATTGGCGTGTTCAGCACTCCGGAAGTTAACCGAATTGCGGAAGGGGTTGGTTTTAAAACCCATATCTACGGTGATTACTCTGAAATTCCCTGGAATGAAGAAAAAGATGAACGACCGGTTTTTGTATGTAAAAAACCATTAGAACATGAATTATGATAATGAGGAATTAAGAATTATTATAATGAGGGAATATAAGAATGACACTTCATTAAAGGGACTACCGTGGAAAATTAGGAGTCCCGGTCAATTCAAAGGAGGAGTAATTATGAAGATTGCAGTAGCCACATCCGATCAGGTGAATGCCGATCATTTTGGCCGGGCTAAGGGATTCGCCATATACCAATGGGATGGAGATGAAATAGAATTTGTAGAATACATCCCCACCAATATAAACCCTGAAGAGAAACACCAGTGGCATAAGGGGCTCAGCATTTTGGGAGATTGTGAAGTTATAATCGCCGCCCAGGCCGGGATGAAAGCAAAATATGGGATAAAAAAGGCCAATTTAAAACTAGTTGAAGAGGAAGGGACTGTTGAAGAGGTCTTGGAACGTTTCATTAAGCATGAGAAGTTCATGAGTAACCTATGAAACAAA
>JADHEF010001182.1_pt1:12500-18086 | contig 18086 bp, 22 predicted proteins | sample 8952391 | NCBI WGS metagenome assembly JADHEF01 (sample SAMN16124439, study PRJNA663245) | bioreactor sludge metagenome | isolation source: sludge (nitrite) | place: India:Bengaluru | collected 2019-02-28
AAAGTCTGATTTATTGGAGGAGTTATATGAGGGCGGTTATACTTACAGCAGGTGAAGGTACCAGGATGCGGCCTTTGACACTCACCCGACCAAAGACCATGCTCCCGGTTGGTGGGAAACCTCTATTGGAATACAATATCCGAGCACTGCGTGATGCCGGTATAAAAGACATCACCCTGATCGTGGGCTACCAGAAGGAAGCGGTAATGGATCATTTCCAGGATGGACATAATCTTGGAGTTAACATCAACTACGTTACCCAGGAAGAACGCTTGGGAACTGCCCATGCCATTGGACAGGTGGCGGATCTTGCCCTTGAAACCAACGATGCCATCATTGTTACCAATGGAGATATAATCCTGGGAAATCAACTAATAAAAAGCTTAATAGACAAATACAACAAATCACAAGCACAATCAATCTTAGTTCTCACTGAAGTGGATGATCCTTCTTCCTTTGGAGTGGTGGAACTGGAAGGAGATTGTATAAATGATGTGGTGGAAAAACCCGCCCCTGGTGAAGCCCCCAGTAACCTTATTAATGCCGGAATTTATCTCTTTGACCCCAGTATCTTCCAGGCCATTGCCCAAACAGATAAATCTGAACGGGGGGAATACGAAATAACTGACTCCCTTAAAATCCAGATTAAAGAGGGGAAAAAAGTTCTGGGATTGGTGTCCCAGGATAAGTGGATCGATGTGGGACGTCCCTGGGAATTTTTGGAATTAAATGAACATTACCTGGAAGCATCCCACGAACAGATCGAAGGTGAAATTGAAGAGGGAGTTACTATTCATGGCCCGGTAGTACTTAAAAAGGGCAGCATCATCCGTTCTGGAACCTACATCATGGGTCCAGTTTACATCGGAGAAAACTGTGATATCGGCCCCAACACTTTCCTGCGTAAACACACCTCCATTGGTAACGATGTTAACGTTGGAAATGCAGTTGAAATTAAAAATTCAATAATTATGGATGGAACCAATGTAAACCACCTTTCTTATGTGGGTGATTCTATAATTGGGGCTAATTGTAACATTGCCGCTGGAACCAACATTGCCAACCTCCGCTTCGATGATGGAGGGGTGAAAGTAACAGTCAAAGGTAAAAGGGTTGACAGTGGAAGGCGTAAAATGGGTGTTATATTCGCTGACGGAGTTAAAACTGGTATCAATTCCAGTTTCAATCCGGGAGTGACCATTGGTCTCAATTCATCTGTGGGATCCGGGGCTATAATTTACCGGGACATACCCGATAACAAAATAGTTATACACCACCAGAAACAGGAAATAAAGGATAAAAAATAGGTTTTCAAAAATCCCTACTAAATTTTCCTATTTTTTGATTAAACATCCTAATTTTTTATTTTTCAATTTTTTAAAAAAATGCATTTTTTTATTTATTCGACCCACATAGCTAGTAAATTCCAAAATAACAATCCACAGACTTGGCCCTGAGGGAGATACCCGGAAACTGTTCTTTCCTACCATCTGGTAAATCTTTTTATAAATAGAAATCATAAATCTAGACATGATCCATCCCAGTGTGCAAATTTTCCCCGGTGTTCACACCATAGGAAATGTTATTATCGGAGCTAACTCTTCTGTTTGGTATAATGCAGTGATAAGAGGAGATATGGAGAGCATTACCATTGGTAATAATTCTAATGTGCAAGATAACTCTGTATTACACTCCTCTAAAGGTTATCCACTTAAAATAGGGGATTATGTTTCAGTAGGACATGCAGCAGTGATCCACGGTTGTACAGTTGATGATAACTGCATTATTGGTATGAATGCCACCTTACTCAATGGCAGCCACATCCAGAAGAACAGCATAGTGGCCGCGGGATCCGTAGTAACTGGAGGTAAGGTTTTCCCTGAAAACAGCCTGATAATGGGTGTCCCGGCCAGAGTAGTGCGTGAGTTGAGTGAAGAAGAAGTGCAGGGGATTAAGGATAACGCTTTACGTTATTTTAATCTAGCGCACAGTGAAGATCAGTGCGAAGAAGGATAATACTTGGGATACATTTTAAAAATGAAGGATAATTGCTTAATCTGTTAACTCCTTCATTCAGAATGGGAAAAAACTTGAATAAAATATTAACCCTGCACCTAAAATTGAAATATTTTAAGATTACCTAATATTTGGATAAAAATAGGATTAATGGACGGATTAATATGGTACGTGTAAAAGAATTAGTTAAAAAGCTTGATCCATATGTTCCTGGCAGATCTAACGCGGATCTGGCTCGTGCTTATAACCTGGACCCGGATAAAATAATTAGGATGGGATCCAATGAAAATCCCCTGGGACCATCACCCTGGGCAGTGAAGGCCCTTCAGGAAAATCTCCACAAAATTAACACCTACCCTGAATCCAATACTGATGATTTGAAGCGGAAAATTGCCTCTTACGCCGGTGTTAATGTAGAGGAAGTGATTATAGGTGGAGATGGAGCAGATGAAATCCTGGATGTCTTGGCCAAAACCCTTATTGAACCCGGTGATGAGTACATTGTCCATCCCCCATCTTACATGTACTACGAGTTCACCTTTAACATCCACGGCGCAGTTCCGGTCTACGCACGTTGGGATATTGAAAAAAACCAGCTGGATCTCGATTCGGTGCTGGAAGCAATTTCTCCCCGGACCAAGGTTATCTTCCTGTGCACCCCCAACAATCCCACCGGGGGATTGATTGATAAAAAAGATATTAGAACAGTTCTGGAGAGTACTGATGCCCTGGTAGTGGTTGATGAGGCTTACTGGGAGTTTTCTGGTGTTAACAATCTGGAACTCCTGGCCGAGTATGACAATCTCTTCATCCTCCGAACCTTTTCCAAAGTCATGGGCCTGGCCGGGATGAGGATTGGCTACGGAATCGGCAATAAAGAATTTATCCAGTACATGCACCGGGTTAAACCAGTCTTCAGTCTGAATAAACTCTCACATATTGCCGCCTCCACCACCCTGGATGATGCAGATTACATTGAAAGGTCCAATGAGCTATCCATCCAGAGCCGGGATTACCTCTACCATGAAATGTCCAAAATCCCCCAGTTGAAGGTTTACCAATCATTGGCCAATTACATGTTGGTGGATATCCGGGACACAGGAATGAATTCCCGAGAAATCTCAGAAGAACTAATGAAAAATGGAGTGATAGTTAGGGATTGCAGTTCCTTCCGTGGATTGGATGAATACTGGATAAGAGTTAGTGTGGCCACCATGGAAGAAGATGAGCAGTTTATCAATATTCTCCAAAATATTTTACAGTAAAATCTCATTTATTCCATAAAATACAATTGAATTCCCTATTTATTCCAGTGAATGAATGGGTACCAACTCGGACATAGGGGACCAGTGAAGAGTGAACTATAAAATAATGAATAACCCCCTAAATTATCATTGCCCATTAAAGGTAAGGAGAGTAAATAAGTGATGGATAAAGGAAGATACACGAAGGAAATTACTACGGATAAAAACACCATCTGCAGATTAAGGTACCTATCCCCAACTGGAGATGAAACATGCTGACTGGCGGCGTCATCCTATCATCCCTGGAATATCCGGGTAAAATGTCCCTGGTTATTTTCACCGGCGGGTGTCCCCTGAGATGTCCTTACTGTCACAACCCTGAAATCATTGACGGAGGGGATGATACTCCCCTTTCCGCTATTAAAAAGGAAATTGATGAATCCCTGGACTTCATCGATGCCGTGGTGATCACCGGGGGTGAGCCCACCATGCAAATGGAAGGACTGGGCCAAATCCTGGAGTACTCCCGAGAGAATGGTTTGAAAACCAAACTGGATACCAATGGGTGTTATCCTGAGAGTTTGCAGGAAATACTGGAACTGGTGGACTATGTGGCCCTGGATATAAAAGCACCGTTTGCTAAATATAAGGAGATTATAGGTGTGGAAATTGGAGAAAAAGTAAAAAAAAGTATGGAAATAATTACAAATTCCAACGTCTTCCTTGAATGTCGTACCACCTACGTTCCGGGCCTGCTGGAACCAGAAGATGTTTATGAGATCGCCAGGAACATCCAGTGTGATATCTACACCCTGCAACAGTTTCGGAATAGAGTGGTGCTAGATGAAAAACTGAAAAACACACCAGATACTGATCCTAAAGAACTGAAAGAGATAGCCCTGCAGATCAAGCCGCAGCTGGGAAAGGTGAAAATTAAAACATCCCAGTTCGGTGAGGAAATTATTTAATGGAAATCATTTAATCCCTACTATAAAAATAATCAACAAAAAAATAATCCAGAGCCAATATTAGGAGGGAAGAATTTTTAACCCTCCCCCACAAAGAAATACATGGAGATATTCTTTTAACCATAATTATCAATAACACCGAGAGGAGGGGTGTTAAATACCAATACTGCTATTCGGAAGTCGTCATTTAGACTTGATAACTGGTGAAAAAACCACCACCATTAGGAAACTGTGGAAAAACCCTTTATCACAGGGAGACCGCCTGCACTGCTACTGGAATCTGGTTTCCAAAGAGAGGAAAAAACTATTTGAAGCAGAAGTGACCGGGGTGGAAGTGGTGAAGTTTAACCGTCTTATCCATGATGATGAACTGGCTCGTGAAGAAGGTTTCCAGGATGCTGCAGAGTTAGAATCTGAGTTTAGAAAGATGTACCCGGATCACTCCAGTGAAGATTCCCTTTTCCAGGTGATAAAGTTCCGCAAACTCCCCATGGATGAATGGGAAGGAGCCAGGATCAATGAAAAGGCCATGATCACCAAGAGGGCAGATATACTATTTGATGTGGGAAAATTCGATAAATCAGTGATGTGTTACAATGCCGCTTTAAAGATCGACCCCCAAGATGTCTACCTCCTGAACCGGAAGGGAGATAATCTCTCCCGTCTGGGAAAATTCCCCCAAGCACTGGAATGTTATGATCAGGCCCTGGAACTGGAACCTGACAATGAATACGTATGGAATAACAAAGCAATAGCACTTTTGAACTCTAACCGGCCGGAAGAAGCACTTAAAGCCAATGACCATGCCCTGGAAATCAACGGGGAGAATATGCTGGTGCTGTACTGGAGAGGTTTCATCATGGAGATGCTGGGACGTTTTAACGAGGCTTTAGCTTGCTATGATAAAATTTTAACACTGAATCCTCGGGATCCTGAAGCATGGAATGCCAAAGGAAATCTCCTATCCCAAATTGAGCGGGCCGAAGATGCCCTGGAATGCTATGATCGTTCCCTGGAACTCTGCCTGGGGGAAGAAGCTGATGCATCCACATGGAATCGTAAGGGAAACGCACTCATGGAACTTAATCGATTTAAAGAGGCCGTGGAATGTTACAATGAAGCTCTAGCCCTGGAACCAGATAACGAAATTTTCTTAAGCAACAAAGGAGTGGCTTTCATTGAATTGGGCGATTTTGATAAAGCGGTGGGTTGTTTCCGGAAAGTTCTTATTATGAACCCTAAAAATGAAGATGCCCATATCTTAATGGATGAATGCCTGGAAAATCTTTGATCCCTGATTTTAATGCTAAAAAGAGTTAATAGGGAATATTATCAAAAATCAGATAGAAAAAAGGAAT
>JADHEF010001183.1_pt1 | contig 18052 bp, 17 predicted proteins | sample 8952391 | NCBI WGS metagenome assembly JADHEF01 (sample SAMN16124439, study PRJNA663245) | bioreactor sludge metagenome | isolation source: sludge (nitrite) | place: India:Bengaluru | collected 2019-02-28
GTGGTTTCGCGGATGTTGCTGCCCTTGAAGAGCTGCTGCATGAAGCTGATGGCGGCTTCCTTGTCGCCCTTGAAGTCGGCTTCGATCTGCAAGGCGGTATGGCCAGCGTTCACCCGATCCAGTTCGGCCTTGATGGATCTCGGCAAACAGCGCGTCGCGGATGCTGGTCTGCTGTGATTCCTGCTTGGCCAGCGCCTGAAGCATTTGCTCCGCCTTGGTTTTGCGCTGCTGCTGGGCCAAGAAGTCGTCCGGCTGGATGGCAGTCATGCCGGTTTGCTTGAGCTCCTGAGCTAGTTGGCGCTCGACTTGTGCGAACTCCTCCTGAAGGCTCCTGCTTGCGCCTTCAAATTCGCCCTGTTTGGTCTTGAGGCGAGCTGCAATGACGTTCGCTTCTCGCTCGATCTGCTTGAGCTGATCGACCTTGGCAACGAGGTTGGAGAACTCGGCGTAGTAGGCCGTGAAGAAATCCGGGTTCTGCTTGGAAACGTAGCTCGTTGCGTTCCGCAGCTCGTCCTCATGCTCGGCAATCAGACTTCCTAGAGCGAGGATGAAGCTGTCTGCCCGCTCCGTCATGCGCGCGAGCGCTGTGGCGTCCTGCTGGAAGCCAAGTCGCTTTTGGAGCTTATCGGCGACACCGTGCTCCGCGAACTTGGTCAGACGAAAGTTGGCATCATTTAGTTGGGTCTCGAAGTCGCGCTTGAGTTCGGCCGTGTTGCTGAGCTTGAGCCAGCGCTGAGCAGCGTCACGCACGCGCTGGCGTTGAACCTCTATTTCGTCACGCAGCACACGCAGCTTCTCGCCAACCAGCTTTTCCACCAAATCGGTCTCGAAGCCTTCGCCGGTGCTAGAAAGGTCCTTCTGGCCGAAGTAGATCGGACGGCGCAGTACGGTCTCCCGAATCGACACGCCGGGTTGCAACTTGCCGCCCAAATAGACATTCGGGGCTTCGCGGAAGATGCGGGAGATGGTGAATTCCTGTCCGTACACGTCACATGCTGTCAGCGTCACCTTGCCGCCGCTGCCAAGGGTATGGCGGATCAACTCATCCTTGTACTTGGTGTCCTGCGCCTTCTCGCCGCGTGGAATGTCGAGGGCGTAGCGTACTGCCTCCAGGATGGATGATTTGCCGCTGCCCCGGATGCCGATCAACGTGTTGAGTTCGGAAGAGAAATGCAGCACTTGCCCGTCGAGGATGCCGCCGTCGAAGCGGATGCTGCGGATGTGCGACGCTTGATGTTTGGGCGGCTCCATGGCTACCCGCCCAGCGGGATCGCTCAAGGCAAACTTGACCGCCTCGAAGGACAGTTCGCCCAGCTTCAGGTAGCTGGCTTTGCCTCGACCGATTTCATCGACACTCTTAGGATCGCTGCCTTCCAGTTCGGCGGGGTACCAGCTCTGTAGCCAGCTTTGAATCTTGGTGCGGCAGGGTTTGTCTTTGCCTGCGCCGTCGTGCGTGCGCACCTTCTGAAAAGCCAGCGTTCTGCGTCGGAAGAACTCGTTTTGCCCCAACTCAGTAAGCCGGCCGCCATCCAGCTCCGCCCACAGGCCACTCGGGGCTTCGACATGGGCGAAGACAAGGAAGAAGTCCCGGTGATAGCCTTCCAGCTTCTTGATGGTCTCCAGAAGCGACCATGAAGTGCGCCCGTTCTCCTGCTCGTACTGCGCGGGCGTTTTACCTTCGAACGCGCTGGTCAGAAAGGGGTTGATGTAATTGTGTTCATCGATCCATTCGTCGGAGAACACAACAAGCGTGTGGATGCCATTAGCCCCGTCATTGACCGACAACTCAACGCCTGGCAGCAGCGCAATACCCTTCTTCTGGGCCGTCTTGCGCAGTGCTTTGAATTCTTCGAAGTCGAACTTGTTGTGGTTGGTGATGACGCCCAATCGGATGTCCGCTTTCTCCAACGCATCCACATAGTTGCTGTTGTAGAAGTTGTCATCGCCCGTGAACTTGAATTCTCGGTCCGCTCGGGTATGCAGATGAAAGTCAGCACGGACCCACTGCGCCCCTTCTGCAAAGACCATGGATCGAGCCTCTGACTGCTTCGGTCGCAGACTTTCCATCATGGTTCATCCTTATAGTTAGTCCGCGCGTAGCCCACCAGTCGAGCGGTCTGCGGGTCATAGATAAACTCGGTGATTGATCCATCTCGAATGCGCTGAACCGCCTCGTCGATCACATGAAGTGGCACTAGGAACCATTCCTCAGGCTGCACAGGATGACCGAAGCGGTCGTTGATCGTGATGTTCAACCGCGCGGGCGCGAACAGTCTGTGGAATAGGTTCTCCATCCGGGTGCGGTTGACGCCCGCGAGCTTGTAGGTCGCCACCACTTCGACCTTCGCCAGCAGGTAGGTGGAGTCGTGCTCGGCGTTGGCGATGCGCGTCTCAACCCTGCCCCCGGTCACGCCGACCTTGTGGATGATCTCGCGGTGCTGCGCGACATAGGGATGATCGGAGAGGGAGCGCAGGACGTAGATCGTGCCGCTTTCGACATCATCGGCCTCAAGCTCCCCGCCGAAGGAGAGTTGTCCGCTCTCGGGCGAGGCCAGCCGCCGCGCGGCGGGGTCGTTGTAGAACGCACGTTGGAGCGATCGCAGCAGCAGATTGCTTTCGGTGCCGTTGGAAAAGATGAGGCGTAGGCGGCGATCTACTTCCCCTGCGGTCGTCTTCAGCGGCTCGCCGACCTCAGCGACGTAGAGAGTAAGGCCATCGAGTACGAAAAAGTCCCCGGCTTCAATCGCACGGCGGCCCGCTTCGATGGGCTGGGACTGGCGCATACCGGTTTTGACTTCCGCTTGCACGCGCTCGAACAAGGGCCGGAAGGTCTCGAATTCTTCGCAGGGCTTGCGATCCGCGACCTCCTCGGCGGTGCGCTTTTCGGCGCTGGTACGGACATGGCGCAAGACCGTGATGTCGTCCGCGCCGGCGACATCCGCCAGTTCGGCAGCCAGGTCGTCGATGTCGATAGTTTCGTCCGCCGAAGCGGCAACGGTCGGTGCCCCAGCAAGCAAGCCCTGATGGTCTAGCGGCTCAAGCAAGGCGCGGCAATCCGGGAGCGCGCGTAGACGGTCGAGCCGCACGGCATATAGGCGCTCGAATATGTCGCGGTCTTCGCCATGCTGCGGCGCACGCCCGCGCTGCTCTGTGAAGCGTTGGATTTCCTCGAAGCCCGCGATGACGCGCTCCTCACTGGCCGGCCGTCCGCCCTTCTTCTCAGGCGGTGCGAACTCGGCAAGCTCCGCAGCGAGTTCGTCAAGATCGGAGTTACTCATAGCGTCCCTCCGCCTTGAAGCGCATGAAAGCGGCAGCGCCTTCGGCCATGCGTCGCTCCCAGGCATCCTGAGAATCGAGCGCCGGAATGCGGCCGCGCTCCTTCTTGAACTGGACGGCGCGAACGGCCATCTCCTTCGCCTCGTCCGGCATCAGGCTCGTGCGCTTGGCCGAGATGGCCGCCGCGACCTGCTTCAAGCTGTCCTCGCTCATGGTCTTGGCAAGGATGGCGTAGGCTTCCCCGAAGGGGTTGATGCGGTCGATCAGGTCGATGTCCAACTCGCGCACGTCCATCGCGAAGCGGCGCACGCCGTCGATCAGGGCGGTGTTGGGCGACCCATCGCTCTCGCCTTCGGTGATAAGCCGCTTGGCCTGCTGCGTGAGGTTGAGGGCGGCGATGGCGTGCTGGCGCACGGCCTCCTGATCTTCGGCGTCGAGCTCGGGATACTTGTCCTTGATGATCTTGCCCATGCGAACCTGCGTCAGTTCCTCGGGCACCAGCTCCTCATCGAACAGGCCGCGCTCGATGGTGGGCTTGTCCTGCACGAAGGCCGCGATGACTTCGTTCAGGTCTTCCTGACAAATTCGCGCCGCCTCCTTGCTCTTCGGCTCGGCGAGGCCCTTGATCTCGATTTGGTACGCCCCTGTCTGCTCATTGACACCGACATTGCAGCGGTCCGAGTCGTAGCCACCCTCGCCGTAGTTAAAACCCGGCGTCGGGCCGCTGTCGGGGTTCTTGGGCTTGAACTCGAAGCGCGGAGCAAGAACCTGCTCCATCAGCAGGCTGGCTGCGATGGCCTTCAACGTATCGTTGACGGCCTCGGTGACAGCTTCCTCGGCTGCATCCGGCTCGGCGATCAGGTTGGTGAACCTCGCGCGGGTCTTGCCCGGCGCGTCGCGGGTGGCGCGGCCGATGATCTGCACGATCTCGGTCAGGCTGGCGCGGTAGCCCACGGTCAGCGCATGTTCGCACCAAATCCAATCGAAGCCTTCCTTCGCCATGCCCAGCGCGATGATGATGTCCACATGGTCCCGGTTGTTCTTCTGTGCCGGGTCTTTGAGCGCGGCGGACACGCGGTCGCGCTTGGCGGCATCGTCATCGACGAGATCGGCGATCCGCAGCACGCGGCCATCGGGGCGCTTGACACGTTGGAAGCCGGTCGCAGGGTCGATGCCTTGCCATTCACCCAGCGCTTCGATGATGTGCTCCACCTCGCGCATCTTGTCCTTCGTGCTCTCGCGCGAATTGACATTCGGGATGTGAATGATGGTCTTCTCGGCTGGATCGAGGACATTGAGGATGTCATCAACGTAAGGCCCGCTGTAGAAGAAATAGCCGATATCGAGTTGCTTGAGGTACTCGTAGCCGTTGAGCTGCTCGTAGTAGGTGTAGGTGACGGTATCGAACTTCGACTCATCCTGCGGCGCGAGCACGGCCTCGGCGTCGCCACGGAAGTAGGAGCCGGTCATGGCGACAATGTGCGTCTTGCCCCGCGCGAAGAACTGCCCCAGGTGCAAGCCGAGCTTGTTGTCCGGGTTGGCCGAAACGTGGTGGAACTCATCGACCGCGATCAATCGGTCGTCGAACGCCTCCACGCCGTAGGCATCGACCGCGAAGCGGAAGGTCGCATGGGTGCAGACCAGCACCTTGTCCTCGCCTTCGAGGAATGCGCCCAGCGACTTGACCTTGCCGCCGTTGTCGTTGCCTGGCGCATTGCACAGGTTCCACTTGGGTTCGACCTGCCAGTCCGCCCAGAAGCCGTACTTCGACAGCGGTTCGTCGTTGAAGCTGGCACCGATGGACCTCTCCGGCACAACGATGATGGCCTGCTTCAAGCCTTGGTTCGTGAGCTTGTCGAGTGCCACGAACATCAGCGCACGGCTCTTGCCCGATGCGGGCGGCGACTTGATGAGCAGGTATTGCTCGCCCCGCTTCTCGTAGGCCCGCTCCTGCATGGGCCGCATCCCAAGCGCATTGGCTTTGGTCGACGCACCGTTGCGGGCGTAGGTGACGGAAACGGACGGTACGGACTTGATCTTGTCGCTCATGCGTTGGCTCCCGCTTTGCGCTTCTTGCCCTTGGCCGGTGCAGCCGAAGCGGTCATCTTGGTATAGAGGTCAAACAGCTTTTCCAGCCGCTCAGTGTCGTTCTTGAAGCGCCGACCGATGTAGATGCGCTCCAGCACTTCGTCGTTGCGCTCATGGGCGGCACGCAGGTCAGCGGGCATGTTCTCGGGGTCGTACAGGTCCGCGATGGTCGCGGGGAAGTGATGCTCCCGCGCCAGCAGGATGTCCTCCGCGCAGCGCGTGAGATCGGCCTTGTTTTTCTCGGTCAGTGTCGGCACTGGGAATGTGTGCCAGCCGAGAGTGTTTGAATAAGAAAAGTCCATTCTCATGCGGACGCATACAGTAGCAATCCAGACCAAATGCATACGGCTAGCCACGATACCGAGCAACCACGTTTCAGGCCTGTAGATCACCGCAGCCCGATCAGAAATTACTGTCGCATCATCGACAATCCCTACAGGCAGGTACGGGCGGCGTTCGGAAGAAACGCGGGGAACAATCAGCGCGCTCCCAGATCGATGAGGCGCGAAGACAAACCGATGGGGCGTGTCTGCATTCGCGTTCGCCTGCTGCCCCTTACTTTCGGCTCTGAGCTTTCGTACGTTCTCAAACCGCTCACAAATTTCGGGCACTAAGCGTGCGTCATTAACTTCCTCATCTTCAACCCACAGGCAGAAGCGTGGCACGCCATTGATGAACTCAGTGGAGCCGACATACGCTCTTATAAACCGAGCAGCTTCGGGGCGTGCCGCAACAAGGCCCTCCTTCGTGGCCCTGTCCAATATCAGGTTACCGCCATCTGTAGGCTTGTTTCCGTAGTCCATCCGAGGCAAGCCATTTAAGGGTCTAGGAGCCTTTTCAACGATGATGTTTCCGACTGGAATCAGGTAAGGTCCGATGCTGTCTACGACGCGCTTTTCATCACCCTCAAAAAGAGTTTTCTTGCTCGAACGCGCGGATGCGATGCCAACAATAACTACAGTCACGCCCGCGTTTGCGGCCGCCAGATTGCTCCAGTGAAAGGGTCGGTAAGCGAAGGATATTTCCAGGCCTTGACCAAAGATCAGAGGCCATAGCATGGCGACTTGCTCGCCTTGACAAATCGACTTAGTGGCGACAAACGCACAGCAACAATCGGGTACGGCGTGAAGATAATCTGCAGCCTTCAAGTACCAAGCGGCGACATAGTCCAAGTCCTTGAAACTAGGCGCGCGACCAGAGAATAAGGCCGCCAAGTCGTCTTGCTGCTCCTTGTCTCTCCATCGACTGCCGAGATAGGGGGGATTGCCACAGATATACGTCTCGCCCCCCTCGTTCTCGAAGTCGATCTCGGCTTGATCTAGCGGCGTGCGAAAAAGATCATCGGCCTGCACCTTCACTCCGGTACCAGCTGGCGGGCAAATGCTCAGCCAGTCCAGCCGCAGCGCGTTGCCGCAGGTGATCCAGTTCTCATTGCGCAGTGGCAGAAACTCGGCCAGGGCCAGCTTCTGGCCCCGATACAGCACATCGCACTGATACTCAGCAATGACCAGCGCAAGGCGGGCGATTTCCGCCGGGAAATCGCGTAGCTCGATCCCGCGAAAGTTGGTGACCGGGATTTCTGATGCACGATCCGGCTCGCCGCGCCGCCGGTTGATCTCGGCCTCGATGGCGCGCATTTCCTTGTAAGCGATGACCAGGAAGTTGCCCGAACCGCAGGCCGGGTCGAAGACCCTGATCTTGGCAATGCGTTTGCGCAGGTTGAGCAACATGCGGGCGTTATCATCCGCTTCCTCCAGCTTCTCCCGCAGGTCGTCGAGGAACAGCGGATTCAGCACCTTCAGGATGTTGGGGACACTGGTGTAGTGCATCCCTAGCTCGCCGCGCTCCTCGTCCTCGGCAACGGCCTGGATCATCGAGCCGAAAATGTCCGGGTTGATCTTGGTCCAGTCCAACCCGCCGACGTGCAGCAGGTAGGACCGCGCGATCTTGCTAAATCGCGGCACCTCGTCGCCACCAGAGAACAACTGCCCGTTGACGTAGGGGAAGTCTTCGGCCCACCGGGGGATCTTGGCTGCTACCCGATCCTCGCGCTTGGTGTTCATGGCGCGGAACAACGTGGCGAGAACTTCGTGCGTGTTCGAAGAGTCCCTGGTGCTCATCTGCGCCACGGTCTCGGTGAAGCGACCCTTGCCGACGAAGATGTCGGTGTCCTCGGCGAAGAAGCAGAAGATCAGCCGCGCCATGAACTTGTTCATGTCGTGGCGACGCTCCGCCGTGCCCCATTCAGGGTTGTCTTTCAGCAGTTCGACGTACAGACGGTTCAGGCGGCTGGTGGCCCGAATGTCGAAGGCGTTTTCGCTGATCTGGCGGACGGTGCTGATGCCCGCCAGCGGCAGGAAGAAGCCGAAGTGGTCGGGAAAGTCCTTGAAGGCACAGGCGACGGTCTCGCCGCTGGTCAGGTCTTCGGCTTCGAAGTCCGCACCGTCGGTGGCGAGGATGAACTTCGCCTTGGCCTTGGCCGTCGCCGAACTGGCCTTGAGGGCGGCCAGCGTCTGTGTCACCCGCCCTACGTCGCAGGTCAGGATGTGGATATTGCTGGTCTGGAGAACACCGCCGAGGTCGGACTTGTTCGACGCCCCCGCGCGCAGGCGCTTGATGGTGGTCGCTTTGTTGCCGAACGCCTCAAGAAAGGCATAGGGGAACTCCGCACGGTCGAACGGCTGCTCCGCGAGGTCGGTGATGGCTTGTTCGATTTCTACGGCGTTCATGGACGTGCAGCCCCCTCTCGGGGCGAGGCCGCCTGGTTGCTATCGTTTTTCGGGGCGCTCATGTCTTGTCCTGCGTTTTCTCGGCTATCTGCGCGGCAATCCAGCGATCCAACTCGCTGCGACGAAACCGCCAGGTGCCGCCCAGCTTGAATCCCGGTATCTCCCCCTGCTGGGCCAGCCGGTAAACGGTCTTCTTCCCTGCCTTGAGGTAGACCGCCACTTCATCCAGCGTGAGAATTTCGCTATCAGGTTGGTTCATGTCAGGCGGCTCGCTTGGTGTCGCGCGGCGAAGTCTTCCAAAGTTTGGCCAAGTTTACCATCTGATCCACCCAAGTGAACCCCGAATCTCATGTGCGCGAAGCCATGGATTCGGCCGGCGCCATGCGTTGCGGCGGGCTCGCGGCACCGGCTCGATGGCAAGGCCATGTGCTTTAGCCACCGGGTCGTAGATGGTTTACGCCAAGAAGGTGGTCGGCGTGTCTTCTTCCGGGGAAAACACGCAACGTAGTACTCTTTGGCCTTCACAGCCGCGCTCTCTGTGGCCTCATCTGGATGAGACGGGCTAGGCAAATCAGCGTGAGGTGTGCGATGGGCAGGAAGGAAACCGAGGAAGCAATTGCAGACAGCCGCGCCGGCCGTGTCTCGGGGCGGTTCGCCACAGTCGCCGAGCTGCTGGCCGACCTGAACGCTGACGACACCCCGAACATTCAGCACGGCAGCGCCAACGTCTATGCCGACCTGGGCTATCCCGACGCCGGCGAAATGCTGGTCAAGACCCGACTCGTCACCAAGATCGGCGAGGCCATCAAGGCGCAACAGTTGTCGACCGAGCAAGCGGCTACGCTTCTCGGATTGACGCCGGCCGCGCTGCACGAGCTGCTGACCGGCCGCTTTCGCTCGCAATCGGTCAATGACCTGGAGCGCCTGGCATCCATGCTTGATGAGGCCAGTCGATGACAGGCTCGAAGAACCTGGAAAACTGGCTGCATGAGAAGGGCGGCCCGGCCTATGACGCCTTGAAGGCCGATCCCGCCCGCGCCGTCACGCCTGACCAGGTGCGCTACACCCTGGCCGAGCTGCTGGCCGAGGCCGAAGCCGCCGGCGTGTATCCACTGCCGCCGGAACAACGCGAATGGGTGGATGCGCCGGCCGTTGGCCGTGAGCTGACGCCTTTCGACCCGGCCGAGACGCTGACCTCGGCCGAGGCGATCAGCACCTTCCTGGCCGAAGCCGAGGCCACAGCCGACCCGGCCTATATCGAACACGCACAGGCCGTCGCAGCGCGGGCGAAGGCCATGCACGGCATCGAGTAGGAGAGCTGGCCAGCATCGCCATTCCTGGCGGTGCTGCAGCTCGACGTGCGCCGTTCTGGTGCGCTGGATCTCATCGCTAGAAGCGACGATGCGAGATCCACGCCAAGGGAGAAGGCCAGAGCGGCCGTCATCGTCCGATCTGGCGATGCTCGAGCACGCCAGCGCACATCGTCACCTTTGACGATGCAGGCCCGGAAATGACAAGGGCGGCCAATGGCCGCCCTTGCTGCTCCTGGTGCGCGTGCCTACGCGGCGCCGAGTGACTGCCGCACCGCGTCCAGGGCCTCGCGAAAGTCGGCAGGTGTCGCCTGGCCCGTCTCGGCCTGGTAAAACACGACCATGAAAGCGTTCGCCACGGCCTCGGCGAGCGGCCCGAGCTGCCGCGCCGCGTCCTGGTCTAGCCAGTCGAGCGCGGCGAGTTGCACGGCTGCATGATGAACGGCCTGCGTTGCATTGGTAGGATTCAGGGTTGCCATGATTCACCTCTCTAACAGGTGGGTTGTGGAAGTGTCGGCCGGCCCCACGCCGGCCGGCGCGCTTATCGGCTGCCGGTGCCGTAGAAGCCGGCGGCCTCGGCCAGCGGCGTGCTTCTCGCGCTGCTGCCGTAGCTGCTGGCGTAGCCGCCCGACCTGGCCGCCAGCTTGGTGGCCTCAATGACGGGCGGAGCAGGTCGATCAACAAAGGCCGCAACTTCTGCCGCCGGGTCTGCATCAGTCGATTGATCGTCGACCGGCTCAACCTCAACCGCCTGCGCCTGGCGCTGCTCGGCAGCGGCAACGTCCAGGCAGTCGAAAAATCCTCTCGGCGTCATCGTCATACCTCCTTGTCGCGGTTGGCGAACGCGGCCACTTCATCATCAGGATCAGCAGCAGCCGAATCGGCCCCTGCCAGGCTGTTGCCGCCGAAGCTGGGCACATCGTCGACCGCCCGGTCTGTCTGGCTGCTCGCCCGGATTGCGGCGGCGATCTTCCCGCCGGTGGTGTCGGCGATGCGTTCGGCGGCGGCGTCGCGGATGCTGGCCGCCTTGGCCTTCGCAACGTCGCCAATGCCTTGCACCAGGTTCGCAGCCGTCGCAGCGACAAGGCCTCCCGCACCTCGGCCGGCTTGGCCGCCAGCGTCGCTGCCGCCGCCGGCCTTCAAGCCGCCGCCATCGCCGCTACCCTTCGAGCTGGAGCCGGCTTTGTCGCCGCCCCTCGATTCGCCGCCGCTGCCGCCCGAATTGTTGGAGCTTCCAGAGCTGTAAAAGCCAGCCGCCTGGCCGAGCGGCGTACTTGTGCCGGCACTGGAACCGCCGCCACCAAAGCCCGCCGCCTGCGCGAACGGTCCAGCATCGGAATCACCGCCAGCACCACCACCAAACATGGGCACTCCGCCCGATTCGCCACCGGCGCTAGCCCCTGCTTTCTCGAACGCCGCCCTAATCGCCGACATGCCGCCGGCGGCCGAGGCCGCACCGCCCATCACGGCCGCGCCAGCCACGCTGGCCGCTCCGGCGGCCATACTCGCCGCGCCCATAGCCGCACCGATGGCGGCACCTGCACCGAAGTTGCCAATGCCGCCAGCGCCACCGATCCCCGAGCCGGTGATGATGCCGGCGACAAGCGGGGGCACACGATTGACCAGCATGAGCAACGCCACGCAGAACACCAGCATCACGCCCAGCTCTTCAAAGTTCAGGGTGCCGGTGTTCATCCTGGCGTAGAAGCTGGAAAGCAGGTCGTTCCCGATGCCGACCAGGAGCACCATCGTCATGATCTGCGCGGCCACGCCCAGCACGGTCTTGTAGTAGTTGATCGCCATGTCGGAAGTCCAACGGCTTCCACCGAAGCCGAGGAAGAAGATTCCGGCGTACATCAGCAGCCAGCCTGATACGAGCAGCAGCAACATATTCACGGCGACAACAGCCAGCAGGATCAGGATGCCGACGCTCAAGGCCACACCGATGAAGCTATCCACGGGCGACCAGATCGACGAGTTGCTGAATGCCTGCTTCAAGATCATGAAGCCGATATCCACGATGCCCGAGGGTGTCACCGACGCCACCCCGGACGCCTGCTCGCCGATCCGGGCCAGTGACTGGATGATCGAGTTGGCGAAGGCCGGGCCGTTGCGCAACAGCCAGAGGAAGAAGCCGAAGAACAGGATGAACCTGATGAACTCGGCGAAGAACTCGCCAATGTCAGCCTTGCGCAGCGCCATGAAGCCGAAGGTGAAAACCAGCGAGATCGTGCCCAGCGTCCAGAACAGGAACATCGCGGCATTCATCACCACCGTCTGCCAGGACGTGGCTCGCGTGGCGAACTCCGTCACCACTTGGTCAAGCATCCCCTGATTGGTGAGTTGGGCCGATGCGGCGGTGGAGTAAAGCGCGAGGGCGACGCCGATCAGCGCCGCCTTGTGCAGTGTTTTCATGGCTTCGCCTCCTTCTGGTCTTTCGGGTCGGCCAGTTCGAGCCAGTTCATGGGCTTCTCGGTCGGCGCGATGCCGCCGGCGGCCGGCGACCGGCGCGAGCACAGCCCGGCGAATTTCTCGCGCGTGGCCCTGTCCTCGATCTTCTTGATCGCCTCGATCTGGCAATTGGTGTCATTGACCTCGGGCATGGGCGGGATGGCCGGCTTGTTGTCGCAACCAGCCACCAGCACCACCACGAGGCCGGTAAGCAGCATCGTTTTCTTCATGGTGCAGGGCCTCCGTCAGCGGGTCAGTTCGAGCCAGTTTCTCGGGTTGGCCGTCCGCTCGATCCTGGACTCCCGAGAAGTCGCGCCGGCGGCCTGCTGTTGCGCCTCTAGGTCGGCCTGCGCCTGCATCCTGGCCGTCGCGGCGTTCTGCTGTGCGATCAGCAGGCCACGGATTTGCAGAAGCTGGTTTGCCTGGTTGGCGGCGAGCTGGTTGGCGTAGCCGATGGCCTGCATCTGCCCGGTCGCGCCCTGCGCGGCGGACTGGAGCCGTTCGAGCTGGCGAGCATCGGCGGAAAGGTTGCGCTGCTGTTGCTCCAGGCCCTTGAAAAGCGCGTCGTTCGCCTTCTTCTGACTCTCGCTCGCCAGGCTGCGGTTTTGCTCCATCGCAGCGCGCTCGGCATCCGAGCACCCAGCGGCCGAGAAGCAAGGCGAACCACGGTAATAGGCCACATCCTGGAACTTGCCCAGGTACGCATCGATGCTGCCGAGCTGATTCCGGTAGTAGTTCAGCGTGTCGGTGGCGGCCATCAGTCCGTTGATGGTGGACTGCGCCTGGTCCCAGATATAGGCGGCCGGAGCCATGGTGTTTTGCAGCATGTTTTCGTACTGCTGCAATTGAGTCTGGTACTGCTCGATCTGCTTGAGCGTCTGCGCCACCGACTCAATGGCGGTCATGACGTTCTGCACCAGGTTGCCGCCGTCGATGACGGGGATGCCGGCCTGCGCCGGGGTGACGATGATGCTGCCGGCCAGAGCGGCGGCGAGCGCGGTTTTAGCCGCTAAAAAACGGACGTGCTTCATGGTCGCAATCTCCATTCGATGAAAGAAAGGCAATGCCTTGACCAAGCTCGCGCTTGCCCACGGCAAGGTTTCATCGAAGAGCTACGCCACTAGCTAATCGGTATCGCCCTTGGCACTGAGGCCCGGGCTTCGGTGGTTCTGCTCTCGGCCCTTACGGGGTGTCCCTGGCCTTATGCGTCCTCCCGAGAGTTGATAACGCTCAGGCCGGCGGCCTGGAAGTGCCTCGTGTCGCGTCCGGCACACGGAAATTTAGCCGCTAAAACTCTCAACGGTCGGCCCTCGGCTGCACCACCGATTTCATAAGCCGACTCATTTCATCCTGAGTAGCTTCGATCCGAGCCAACAGGGCGAGGATCGTTGCATCGCCGAAACGGGCAGTGCGCGGATCGTCGGTCAGCCAGAGCTTGAGCAATCCGCCCAGCCGGCCAAGGTCGCCATTCACCCGCACCAGCTCGCGCACGTAGTGGTAGTCCATGACTCCCTTGACCTGGTAGCCCTGGCCTACGTCGCGCAGATAGCGCGCCACGCTGATCCCCGCCATCTTGGCGTTCGCCTCAATCAGTTCGCGTTCTTCTGGAAGGCAGTACACCTTGATCGGCGGGCTGCCCTTCCTGGTGATTCGATTCTCGTCACCCATGTGTCCTCCAACCGGCGGTAGCCGGCAGCCTCGCAGAGCAGGATGCCCGTTGAGCGCCCCGCGCGAATAAGGGACAGTGAAGAAGGACAACCGGCTTGCCGGTGGGCCTACTTCACACATCCTGCCCGCCTTACGGCGTTGTTTTTGCCTCGTATGACTCATCGAACTTCGCGCTGTAACCGCACCGTTGCTTCGCAACAGCGCGCCAACAGCGGGAAAACCAACGGAAATTGCCAATGTCCGCGTGCTTGCAGCGATCCAAGAGGCCGGTAACAGCGTTTCAGCCATGCGCTTGCAGCGATTGAGCATGGAACTTTGCTTACTTCGTACCCTGCCCCATGGAGCTAGGCCGCGCATTGGTGATGTGCTGGCGAACGTACTTCAGGAACGTCTCATACCGGAAAGGGATGCGCCCGACCTCGCGTAGGTGCTCCCAGATGATCTTGAGCGCGTAGCCGGCCTCCATCGCTTCCTTCACGTCCGAGCGCACCGCCATGAAAGCGGCCAGGTAGTCCCTGCGCTTTGTTTGCGAGGTCTTCTGCTGAAGAGCCAGCCGTGCGGCCAGCTCCTCGGGGTAGCTGCTTTCTGTCGTCGCCATGTCCGTAAACCTCCGTTATCAACTGAACTACTCCGAAGGTTACGGAGTGCTGGCCTACACAACATTCCAATAATTGGCCGAAATGGTTGACATGGAGCCGATGACACAGGCACACCCATCGAAACAGGGATGGCAGCTCATTCAGCACGGAAAATTGAACGCCAAGAGGGGAGTAGGCCGGGAGATCCCCGCCGCTCGGCCCCTCAAGTGTCAAAGAGAGGATCGCATCGTCAGAAGTGGCGATGCGAGCTCCAGCGCCGGCGGCCGTCATCGTCAGAACTGGCGATGGGGCCCTCGGTGCATCGTCGGACGTGGCGATGGTCGACCATGGCCCGGACATGGCCAGCCTCGCCGGAGATGACGATGCTGCAGCTCGACGTAGCGCGCGAAAGAAAGGCCGATCTCATGACGTGGCCAGGGCATTGAATTGAACTGTTGTATGTTGTAGCGCGCTACAACATACAACACCTGCTTATTGACACTTGAGGGGCGCAGCGTTTTAGCCGCTAAAAAGAACCGGCCGGAGCTGACCGCCCTTCTGGCGTACAACTCGGCCGCAGGCCGACCATCGGCAAGGACTTGGCGTCGCCCTAAAGGGCGGCGGCAAGTGCCGCGCCTAGTGGATGATCTTGGAAGATCATGGATGGAATTTGCGGACTAGCCGCAAGCCCGCGCCGTTGCTCTGTTTTCCGGTTTGAGGCGGGGAACGTTGCTACGGGTGAAGGGGAACGTTGCTACGGAGCTTGGGGAACGTTACTACGGGCTTCGGCCTGCCAATTTCCCACTTCCCCGCCGCATACTCGCTGACCTTCCATCCCACGGTGGCAAGCTCGGCCAGAGCCTTGCGGGCCTTCTGGCGGCGCTTCTTCATGGCCTCGGCGTTCGCCTGGTCCGGCCAGACATAACCGGAAAGGGTATCCAGTTCCACACGCCCGGCTTTGCCCGGATCGATCCAGCCGCATAGCCGCTGGTGAATCAGACGGGCCGGGTCAGTCTGTAGCGCCCGCACCTCGGCCATCTCGATGCGGGTATACGGGCGACGCCCAAGAATCGCCTCTGCAATCTGAGGATTCAGCGCGACGAATAGCCGTCCGTCCTCCTCGTCGAAGGCGTAGCTCATCAGGTGAAAAGACCTTTGCCTGCTCCCCTTGGTGACGACCACCGTCACGTTTGCCATGCGCAGCAAGCTCGCCTTGATCGCCCTGATATTGTCGCCGCCATCGGTCAAGCCGATTTCGCCTAGCAGGCTGGTCATACTCTCTCTCACGACCAGCGCATCCTGCCCTACCGCGTCGAACTTCGGCTCAAGGAATAGACGGAGTTGCTTCGGCAAGTCCGCTGTTGGCTCTGGCGTCAGGATGATGCCCTTCGGCCCTCCAAGAGCCACAAGACCTTGCAGCAGCCGCATGTCATCTGCACCAAGAGGCTCGAATCCGACGAACCGCGCTAGTTCATTTTCGGCGTAGTGATACGTCACATCGAGCTTGAGCTTCTTCCGTTCGCCGCGCTTGAGACTGCGGAACAAGCCGGGGACCAAGCAGTGCATTGGATCGTGCCTGGCATGGGTGAGGTCAAAAGCCATCGCCTCGCCTCCGACCGTCACGTCCCTTTTCCTCATTCCGGCTGGCCACATACAGCTCCACCGGCACCAGCACGCCGCCGGCGTGCCGCATGTACCAGCGATCAAGCGGCGTGGCGTCGTAGTTCTGCTTGCTGACGCCGAAACGCACGAAGAAGCCGCGCCGCTCATCGCCGATGGGCTGCCGGTCATGGGCGCGGTCGCTGAGGCGCTTCGCCTCGTCCTCAGTCATGCGGGCGACGTAACCGCACCACCTGGCATTGTCGATCAGCGCGGACGCGCCACGCGCGGCCTGCTGCTGGTCGGTCTGCCCTTCGCGGGCGCTTCCTTTGCTGACGTGGTGCAGGTAGAGCACGGATGCGCCCGTGGTAGCCGCGACCTGCTCCAGCACGGCCACGAGGTGGGCCATGTTGCCGTTGCTGTTCTCATCGAGGGCGTGGATGCGGCTCAGGGTGTCCAGCACGATCAGCCTCGCCCCGGCGCTGTACTCGATGACGCGGCGCAAGTGGGCCTCGTCCATGACGTTCAGGCGCTTACCCATGATCGGCTCAAGCGCAAGGTTCTCTGCGATGGCTTGGCGTGCCGCGTGTCCGAGGTGCTGGCCGATGGCGTGAATGCGCCGCACAAGCGCGGGCGGCGGGTCTTCCCCGGCCAGATAGACCACTCGCCCGGTGTGCGCGGGGGCAAGACCCACAAGATCGCCGCCGGCAACACTGCATGCGATGCTCATGGCCGCTTCCAGCGCCCAGAAGCTCTTACCCGTGGCTCCTGGAGCAACGAGCGCACCGACGGTTCCCGCAAGGAAGCCCGGCCATATGAAATCCAGAACCGGCGGTTCGCACTCGAACGCCGCCAGGACATCAATCGCCACGACTCAGCTCCCCGCTCCGTACAGGGATTCGTCGCTCAGCACCTCGGCGATCAGCGAGGTTCGGAAGTAGACCCGCCGGCCGATCTTCAAGCGGGCCTTGTTGATCCGCTGCGTCCATTCGTTCGTCGCACGCAAGCTGATCCGCAACCCATCAGGCGAACGATCCAGGACAGTGGCGAGCTGCGCGATGCTCAGCAGCGGGCCGAAGCGTTGCAGCAGCGTGTCTTCCATCGTCATTGCGTAAACCTCCGTTATCAACTGAATTGCAACGAAGGTTACGCAGCGCCAGGCTTGATGGCAGCTTATTAATTGGCAATAATGGTTGACATGGAAAACGAAGAGCACGCAAAGAAGCGCCTTGGTCGCTACTACATCCCCATCTGGGAAGGCTGCGACCCCACCGTTTCTCAGTCCATCAAAGATTTCCGCGAACGTTGGAAGCCATACTCCACGTCTTCGCGACGCTACCCCATCGGGCGACTGATCCAGGAAGTGATCGATCCTGCTGTAGCCGCCTACATGACAACCCTTCCAATACGTTACTCGGGCTACGTCCCCGGCGCCGGCACGGGTGTGGGCTTCAGCGCGATCATTGGACTGGTAGGACTTGACGCGATGGTTCGCGTGCAGCGCCAGTTTCTACGCCAGTTCATCAAAACGGAAGACCGACAGACACCAAGGGATCATCGCTTTACCGCGACGCTCGAAGCCTTGATCGAACTGGTTTGCTGCTGTGCCAGCAAACGCCCGCAAACGTCTGCCCCTGCTCAGGGCGTCAGTCTCAATGCGCAACGGAAAAACGGCTTCTGCGACTTCTGCGGAAAGCTGACGGAGTTTTCCGCGTTCATGGCCAAGGTTGCGGAGCAGCAGGTCAACGATGCGGAGCTTGAGAATCGCAAGAAGCTTGAACTTAGTCACCAGTATTGCGAGGGGCATCGACCCAAGCTAACGAATGGCGAATGGAACCCCGCATACAGACAGGCGAAGCGATCACTCGCGCAGTTTGAACTTGAGCTGGCCAGGCTCAGCCAGCAATGCGCGAAGCCGGCAACGCCGCAAGTGAAATCGGGAGATCAACTCGTTGACGGCTACTTCTTCCACTATGTCATGCGCCAGACGTTGCAGCCGGCAGACAAAGCGGAACTGCGCAACCAGGCGCGGCTGATGGTGGACTCGAAGCTATCCGATCGCAAGAAGCAGATCTTGATGCTCCAGTGGTCTGGACTCAATCAGTCGGAGATTGCGCGAAGGTTGGGCATCGAGCGCCAAGCGGTATCGAAGGCGCTGGCATCAATCCCCGCAATGTTTCACTTGAAGAAGAAGCGCCCCATCCGCTGATTTCTTTTGGTGTCAACCAAAAGGGTCAATCATTAGGCCGAATCGATCCGCATTGACAGGCACCATCAGGCACATATTCGCAAGTGACTGAAGAGGCCAGGGGATGCAGGCAACGACAAGCAAGACGCTCATCAATCGGAAGAA
>JADHEF010001187.1_pt1 | contig 18001 bp, 17 predicted proteins | sample 8952391 | NCBI WGS metagenome assembly JADHEF01 (sample SAMN16124439, study PRJNA663245) | bioreactor sludge metagenome | isolation source: sludge (nitrite) | place: India:Bengaluru | collected 2019-02-28
ATATTCTGTCGAAGGGCTATTCACAGAGCTTGAAAAGATCAAGACCTTGGTGTTATCGGACGGAGAAAAAATCACGACCGAGATCACAAAGAAGCAGCGCGAAATCCTGGATGCACTTAAGGTATGTGCCTAAAAATGGGGCGGTCAGGATTGACATGTTCGAAAGCATTGAGCATTCTTATGACAAATGACGCCCAAAGGTGCTCTGCTTAAAACCCATATCATACAGTCAACATCCGACAGTGAGGAGCATGGTTTTTATTTCAAGTATACATAATAACTTTGGCCTACCCAGCATTTTGCAAAGCATCAGCTACCCATCTTCCAATAAAGGAGGATAGAACTATAAATAATATTATAAATATTATATTTAATATCATGGCCGATCCTCTCTTATACGATTTTATCTTTGGATCTTTCAATCGTCTCTCAAACCATCTTTGAACTTTAAACATGATATAAAATAAAGTAAAAAAGTATGTTAGATATCCAATAATTGCATATTTAGGTGCAATTATTTCGCTCGAAAAATAAATAGAATTATAAAGAGCAATTATATTTAACATATTAATCCATTCTGACGGGATTTTTAATAATTTATCAACAATCTTATTGGCAGGATATACAGCTTCAAATATCAAAGCCAGTAAGGAGAGGATCACAAAAATCCATGAAATTATTGGAATGTCTATGCCGGAGTAATTTATATAAACAATGAGAAATATAGATGCCAATATGCAGCTTATCAGTTTTATTTCCCTAACATGTTCTACCATCCAGTTATGGATTCGAAGTTTTGCAGACATCCCAGATATAGCATAAATACCTCCTTTGAGTTCTACAGTATACTGGCGCTTTTCAGGATTAGATGGTTGTTTTTCCATTTGCGTATTCCTTTGTAAATCCCAGAGTGCTACTGGCCTTTCCTTGTCATCTTTTTTAGGCTTGAATGATACCTATCTGGTACTTTGAGCAAGCTGTTCCCAAGGAAGAAAGACATTTCTTCGTCCTAATCGTCAAGCATCGCATAGCAAGCAAGACATTACGCCCACCTTACCACCACATCGTCCGTCCGGTACCCCGGCCTAACCTTCGACTCCGCCAGGCCGGTCACGACCCCGCTCTTCATCATTAACAGCCCGGTGTATGCGATCATGGAGCCGTTGTCCCCCATGAACTTTCGCGCTGGGAGAAAGAACCTAGCCCCCCTCTCCTCACACATGATATCCAGCATCTCCCCCAGCCGCTTGTTGGCCCCGACTCCTCCCACGAGCATGGCCTCCTTCTTCTCCGCATGGGCCATGGCCCGCTCCGTGACCTCCACCAGCATGGCAAAGGCCGTCTCCTGTAGGCTGTAGCAGACATCAGCCAGGTCGTGCTTCTTTGTCGCCTCGGTGGCGGCGGTGGAAAGGCCCGAAAAGGAGAGGTCCATCCCCTTCACCGTGTAGGGCAGGGGGATGTACTGCTTCGCCTGGCGGGCGAGCTCCTCCACCTTGGGCCCGCCCGGATGGGGCAGGCCCATGGAGCGGGCGAACTTGTCGATGGCGTTTCCCACGCTGATGTCCAGCGTCTCTCCGAATATTCGATACCGCCCCTGGCGCAGAGCCAGAACCTGGGAGTTGGCCCCGCTGACATAGATCACCGCCGGATCAGTCGCCCCGGACTGCCACTTTCCCACCTCGATGTGGGCCACGCAGTGGTTGACGCCTACAAGCGGCAGCTCATAGCGCAGCGAGAGGGCCCGCGCCGCCGTAGCCACCGTTCGGAGGCAGGGCCCCAGCCCCGGCCCCTGGGAAAAAGCTATGCCGTCCATCTGCAGCCCCTCCGTTCGGGCGAAGCCGATAACATCCCCCACAACTTTGGGCATGTGCTCGGCGTGATGCTGGGCCGCCTCGCGGGGGTGGATGCCGCCTTTGGCCGGGGTGTAGGTGGCGGCCTTCTCGTAGAGCACTCCCTGCTCGTCCACTAAGGCCGCGGAGAGGTTCCAGGCCGTCCCCTCCAGTCCGAAGACAATCATCCTAGACGTACCCCGCTCCGATGTCCTTTCTGTAGCGCATGCCGTTGAACCTGATCCGTTTTATATTGTCATAGGCACGGGCCCTGGCCTGGGCCAGGCTCTCGCCCCGGCCAACCAGGGTGAGAACCCGCCCGCCAGTGGTGAAAAGCCGCCCCTTCCCCGCCGCGTCCTGGCCGAAGGCGGTGCCGTTGTGGTAGACTAAAACCTCCGGATCTACCTTCTCCAGGCCAGAGATGGGCATATTGGTGTAGTGCTCACCGGGATAGCCGGGCCGCTCCCCCCCTCCGGCGGAGCCGGAGGTCAGAGGCTTGATTGCTCTGCCGGATATGGCGCAGATCCCCAGGCAGTAGTCCTTCGACCAGGAGAGCGTTTGCCCGCTCAGGTCACCATCCAGCAGGGCTTCCGAGAGTTGGAAGAAGTCGGTCTCCAGCCGGGGCAATATCACCTGGGCCTCTGGATCGCCCAGCCGCACATTGATCTCCAGCACCGCCGGCTCCCTCTCCTCGGATATCATCAAGCCGAAGTAAATCACCCCGACGTAGCTGTGCCCCGTGGCCTCCCGAAAGCCGCGCACGGTGGGAATGGCGATCTTCTTCATGATCTTCTCTTTCAGCTCCTGGTCGAGCCATGGGTGAGGCGAGAAGCCCCCCATGCCACCGGTATTGGGATTGTGGTCCAGGTTGGGATTGCCGGAGAGCTTATTGAAGAGCCGCACCGCCACCGCCTCCTCCGCCGAGAAGGCCTGCTTGTAGTCCAGAGCCGACTCCAGGGGCAGGACGCTCCTGCCATCGCTGAGAGCAAAGAACATCAGCTCCCGCCCCTCAAGCCTCTTTTCTATCTCGATTCTGTCTCCCGCCGCCCCGAAGAGCCTGGGGCTTTCCATGATCCTCTCTATGGTGGTCAGGGCCTCCTCTTCTCCGGCGCAGACTACGGAGCCCTTTCCCGCTGCCAGACCATCCGCTTTTACCACCAGCCCCTGGCCGGGATTATCGGAGCAGAAGGCCCGGACGTATTCCTTTGCCTCGGCAGGGTCCTCGAAATTGCGGCAGGGCGGCACGGGCACGCCAAGCCCTTTCAGAAGATCCTTGGTGGTGCACTTGCTGTTCTCCAGGACCGCCGCCTCCTTCTTGGGCCCCAAAATCCTCTGCCCCGCTTCCTGGAAGATATTGACTATGCCATCCGAGAGATAGCCCTCCGGCCCCACGAAGGTCAGGTCAATCTTTTCTGATTTGGCGAATGCCAGCAGCTCGGGAATGCTTTTAGGTGGCCTGCCCTCCACCTGGGCCAGGCGGCATTTGTCCATCATCTCGCTGCCCGCATTGCCGGGAGAGACGAACACCTTCTCCACAGCGCCGCTTCTGGCGAAGGCATGAGCTATGGCGTTTCCCCTGCCCCCCGCATCAACCACAAACACTCTCTTGCCGGACAATCAAATCCCTATCCGAATCCCTATCAACAGCCTAACCCTAAATAAGCATAATTGCCCCGCATTGCCCGGCATTGCCTGGAAATGTTTGGATGGCAATGCTTGGCTGGCCGGCATGATCATTCCTCCCCATCGGTTAGCTATTTAAAAGCGCAGGTCCAGCCAGTTCGCATTGCGATTCGCGCCCCGGCGCACGGGTCAGGATTGTTTTGCTGTCCCGCCCAGGAGATGGTATTGTCATGTACTCACAGGAGCAGGTCCTTGAAATGATCAAGGAGAAGAATATAGAGTTCCTCCGGCTGCAATTCACGGATATTTCAGGCATAGTAAAAAATGTGGCCATTCCCACCACCCAGATCGGAAAAGCCCTCAAGAGCGGCATATCCTTTGACGGCTCATCCATAGAGGGTTTTGCCAGGATTCAGGAGTCGGATATGGTCCTGCAACCGGACCTTTCCACATTCAGTCCCCTTCCCTGGAGCAACAAGGACGGCTCCAATGAGGCCAGGGTGATCTGCGATGTACACCTGCCCAACGGCAAGCCCTTCCCGGGAGACCCCCGGCATGTCCTGCGCCGCCAGCTGGAACGGGCCAGGGAGATGGGCTTCAAGATGAATGTAGGTCCCGAACTGGAGTTCTTCTTATTCGAGAAGCAGAACGGCGGCTCGGCCACGGTCCCCCACGACTTCGGCGGCTACTTCGACCTGGGTCCGGTGGACCTGGCGGAGGGGGTCCGTCGCGAGATCATCCGGGCCCTCATCCAGATGGGCTTCACCATCGAGGCCTCCCATCACGAGGTGGCAAAAGGCCAGCATGAGATAGACTTCGTTTATGACGACGCCCTGAAGAATGCAGATAAGGTGGTGACATTCAAGTATGTGACCAAGACCATAGCCATGCAGAATGGTCTGCGGGCCACCTTCATGCCCAAGCCCATCTATGGCGCAGCGGGCACGGGAATGCATGCCAATATCTCCCTCTTCCGGGGCTCGGAGAACGCATTCTTCGATCCGGAGACCAAATGGGGAATCAGCGACCTGGCCAGGTTCTTCGTGGGCGGACTGATCGAGCATGCTCCGGCCATAACCGCCATAGCCAATCCCCTCATCAACTCCTATAAGCGGCTGGTCTCCGGATTTGAGGCCCCGGTCTACATCACCTGGTCCGGGCCCAACCGCTCCTCTCTCATACGCATTCCTGCCGGAAGGGGGCTGTCCACCCGTATAGAGTTCCGCTCTCCCGATCCATCCTGCAATCCCTACCTGGCCTTCACTGCGATACTGGCTGCTGGCCTGGACGGAATCCAGAGGGGCATAGATCCGGGAGATCCCGTAGACCTCAACGTCTATCACCTCAGTCCCGGTGAGAGAAAGGCCATGGGCATCGCCACCCTGCCCGCCAATCTCAAGGAGGCTCTGGACTGCCTGGAGGCGGACAAGGTCATACGCGAGGCTCTGGGCGAGCATGTCTATGAGAATATCATGCGCCTGGGACTCCTGGAATGGGAGGCCTATAACACCTTCGTCCATCCCTGGGAGGTAGAGAGATATATCAATCAGTTTTGAGAAGGAGGCACGGCGGATGCTCTCCTCTCACTATATCTTTTGTCTTTTTTGATCCCATTGCCCTTGCTTTCGTCCAGCAATTCTATGAGCCTCTTTGAATCACAGGCAAATGAATGCGGCGGGGCTATAGCAGATCCAGCCACCCGAAACATATATATCTAGCATCAGCCCTGCATTGGTCCGGGCCGGTAGCTTAGTCAGGCAGAGCGAAAGGCTCTTAACCTTTAGGTCGGGGGTTCAAATCCCTCTCGGCCCGCTTAAAAGAACGGGGCTGTGGCCTAGCCAGGTAGGGCGACGGGCTCCAGCGGTATATTTGATGATGAGAAACGGGTCTACTGAGATCTCTCGACGGGGAGATTGTTGATGATCCGTTGGAGCACTGAGATGGGCTTTATCAGCCTGCCGTTTTCCGGCTGTGCTTTCAGTATCGGAGAGACCCGTCGATCGTGAGTTCGAATCTCACCAGCCCCACCTTTTTCCTCTCCTTGCACAGCGCTTAAATATTCACCCGTTCTCTAGATGGGATTCATGATGTACAGGGATATCCTCACCATGTGCTGGTCCATCAAAGAGGTCAATCGTAACCTCAGTGACAGAAAGCCCACATCCGAATTCTCCATCAAGTATCTGAAAAACGCCTGCTCAACCCTGGCGGGGATGATGAGGGAGACGGGCAAGTCCATGCCCGAGGAGAGGCTGGAGGTTGTGGACAAGAGCGGGGCAAAGAAGAGCTTTACTCTGCAGGAGATCTCAGAAATGCTCTATGATCCCCGCAAAATCGTGGAGTTGAATCTTATCGACAATATCAACCGGTGGGCCAGGGCAAGGCTGCCCCAGCCGGTTTGACAAAGATATAGCTCTCTAAAAAACCTTTCTTCTTCTTTTGCTCTGGCTGGATTGTCTGCCCTTTATGCCTCAGAACTCATAGGGCTCATCATTGATTCAGAGCAAATTCTCTCATCATCGGCGGATCCGGGGCAGAGGCCAACAACAGGCCTTTTTGATCCCCATACTCTATCCTTCATTTAATTATCGGGGCAAGCTTGATCTGATGGCAGTCCCCATGGGAATTATGCTTCGACTGGGCGTTCATGTCTCTGTGGCGGGAGGCATCGATCAGGCCGTATCCCGAGCCCGGGAGAAAGGCTGCGACGCATTTCAGATCTTCTCCTCCAATCCCCGGGGATGGAGGTCCAGCCCCATCACCCCGCCCTCGGCAGAGAGATTCATCTCCAGCTTGCATAGTTCAGGCCTCTATCCGGCAGTGGGGCACATGCCCTATCTGCCCAACCTGGCCTCATCCAGAGATGAGGTTTACGCCAAATCGGTCCAGGCGCTGACTGCGGAGCTGGAAAGATGCCGGATGCTGGGCCTGGCCTACCTGGTCGCCCATCTGGGAAGCCATCTCGGCGCAGGAAGACAATTCGGTCTGGAGAGGACAGTCGCTGCTCTCGAGACTGCTCTGGATGACAGCCGTGGCCAGACTGTGCTTCTTCTGGAGAACAGCTCCGGGACCAGGAACAGCATGGGCAGCAGCTTTGAGGACATTGCCGCTATCCTGGATGCCCTGTCAGGAGAAGAACAGAGGCTGGGTGTGTGCTTGGACACCTGCCACCTTCATGCCGCAGGCTATGACCTTCAGAGCAGCCAGGCACTACAGTCAACCCTGGACCGATTTAGTGGCTGCATAAGATTGGATCGCCTTCGGCTTATTCACCTCAATGACTGCCGGGGAGTCTTGGGAGCCCATCTGGACCGGCATGAGCACATCGGCCTGGGGCAGATTGGAGAAGAGGGCTTTCGAGCCATTCTCACCCATCCCATTCTATCCAGGCTGCCCATGATCCTGGAGACGCCTCAGGACTCCAGGCGGGATGATGGGGCAAACCTTGAGGCCGCCCGTCGTCTGGCCTCAGGTGGAGAATAGCTTTTTTATGACCAGCATCAGAGCCTCATCGGATATGGGCTTGACCAGGTAGCTGCTGGCCCCCAGGTCGTAGCTCTTCTGAATATCCTGGTCCTCATTGGACATGGTCAGTATGACCACCGGTATCTCATAAAGGCTCTTGTCCTTCTTGATCCGCCGGAGAAGCTCTATGCCGCTGATGTCGGGAAGATTGAGATCTAGAAGGATGAGCTGGGGCAGATCGGATCGGCTCTTTGATTGCAGGAGAGCCAGGGCCTCTTTGCAATTGGCGGCGAGGATCAGGTCAGTTTGATGGTTATGCTTCAAGACTTGCCTGGTGACAGCTGCATCCACCAAATTGTCTTCCACCAACAGGATCCTGATTTTTTTACCGTCCATGCCTCCACCTGTCGCCATCCGCCCGTCTCTGCCCTTTGGCATTGATATCAGCGAATGGATGATGTCTACACACAAAAATAGTTTTCCCACTGGAGGCGGTCTCCTAAAATGCCGAATTTAGTATTGCGATTCCAGGTCTATTGATTCCATGTCTATAAGCCGGCTGACCCTTCCGCTGCCAAGGAGGGCGACCCGGCTTAAAGGCACATCCGCCTCCAGCTCATAGCCCAGGGCCCGGCCAACCTTCCTTGCGAAATCCAGTATCTCAGCATGAGAGGGCATGGCCTCCCGGGACAGACGGTCGCGAGAGCGGCCCAGATGCATATAGGCCTTGGCCTCCACAAAGTCGGGCTCGGCCCTTTCTATGAGCCGGGCATAGTCCTCCGGCCTTTCCATATTCAGGCCGCGGGTCAGTGTCAGGCGGATGACGCTGCGGCAGCGGTGATCTTTTAGCCCCTCCAGAGACTGCCGCACCCTGGGCCAGAGCTCGGCGGCGGGCCGGCAGACCCGGCGGTACATCTCCTCATCCGGGGCGTTGATGCTCAGGTACAGCTGGGTCGGCCTCAGCTCGGCCAGGACCTCGGGGCGGGTGGCGTTGCTCACCAAAAATGAGGTCATGCCCCGCCGGCGGATGAGGTCCAGCAGCTCCGCGAGGTAGGGGTAGAGGGTGGGCTCGCCCATGAGGGATACCGCCACATGTTTGGGCTGCCGGGCCTCCGCCAGCCTTTCCGGATCGGTGGTCTTGGCCCCGCCGTAGCCGGAGAGGAACTTCATCTGGCCGGCGATGATGCCATCAAGGAGGGCCGCAGGCTCCAGGGGCTCTTTTTCCGGCTGGGGGTGGTCTATGGGTCTCCAGCAGTGCAGGCAGAGGTGGTTACACTGCAGCGTCGGGGTCATTTGCACGCAGCGGTGGCTGGATATGCCGTAGAAGTGATGCTTGTAGCATTGGTCCCCGCCCCGCATGGCCCGGTTGAGCCAGAGGCAGGGCTTGACAGCGCCGCCGCCCACGAGGTGGTAGCCCTGGCGGGCCAGGGTTTGGTTGGAATGATCTTGAGAGAGCATGGCCGCAGAGAGATAGGAGGAAGGATGATAAAAAGGTAGAGGTGATTTTCATTACAGCTCCTTGTCTCGCAAAGCATTTGTCTTGGCAGTCCAATATGCTTCTGGATGTCCTGGCTTTCTGCTGCACTATCAGTGTTTTTTGTGCTTTCAGCACTCTCTACTTCTTGCGCAGAGGAGGCCGTCCACGCCCAGGAGATCCTGGCCAGGATCGCCGCTCATGAACCGGTTTACTTCGACGGCGTTCTCATCTCCGGCTACCTGGATCTCTCTGCTCTGCCCGCGGCTCAGGTCCAGGAATCCCTGGCCCTGGTCAACTGCACCATTCCCAATGCCTCTTTTTCCGGGGTCACCTTCGCTCAGGACGTTGCCTTCTGGGGCACTCTCTTTGATAACGTCAGCTTCGAGAAATCCTCCTTTTTGGGCCGGGCTGACTTCAGCAATGCCTCCATCGGCCCGGCCAGCTTCTCCGGATGCACATTCAGCCAGCCGGCCTTCTTTAATGGAGCGATTTTTAAGGATAATGTGAGCTTCGAGGATGCCGCCTTCGGCCGGGATGCATTCTTCAACGCGGCTAGCTTCCTGGGCCGGGCCGACTTCAATTACTCCCATTTCGATTCATACTCCTATTTCGCAGCTACTGAATTCGAGGGCGATGCCCTCTTCTCCGATGTGGACTTCACTGGAGCAGTGGACTTCTCCGCCGCTTCTTTTTCCAGAGAGGCCAACTTCATCCGCTCCCGCCTGAGCGAGCCCTACTTTGGCAGTGCCACCTTCTCCGGCCCGGCTCAATTCGGCCTGGCTCGCTTCTCCGGCCTATCCTCCTTCAGTGGAGCCCTCTTCGCCGACGAGGCCGGATTCGGCCTGGCCCGGTTTTCCGATGCTGCCTATTTCTCTGGAGCAGTCTTCCAGGACCTGGCCCTATTCGGCCTGACCAAGTTCGAGGACATAGTCACCTTCCAGGAGGCTAACTTTGGAGCCGACCTCAACTTCAAGGGCGGATCCATATCCGCCCTGCTCTTGGAAAAAGCAGAGCTGGAAGAGGGCTCTCGCATCATACTAAACGACACCGACATCTCCCGCTTCCGGGCCCGCTGGGATGAGATCGAGGATCATGTGGCCTGGGAGCCGGGGGCCTATCTGGCTTTGGTGGAAAACTACCGACGCCTGGGCTGGTCCAAGGATGAGGACGACTGCTACTACCAGTACCGAAGGCTAAACCAGGCGGGCAAAGATTGGAGCTGGTCCAAGATCATTGATATCCTGGCATGGCTCTCCTGTGGCTACGGAGTGCGCCCGGGCTATGCCCTGGCCTGGTCGCTTATCACCATCCTCTGCTTCGGCCTGGTCTTCTGGAAGGGCGACGGCATCCGCCGCTCCTCCCGGCCCCTGAGCGGTCCGGCAGAGGAGGAGAGCCTGCCGGAGCGGGCCACTCTGCGAAACGCCCTCTTCTTCAGCACCATGGTCTTTCTCTCCCAGGGGCCAATCGACTTTCTGCCCTTAGGCCGGCACAGGTATTATGTCATACTGGAGGGCATCACCGGCTGGCTGCTTCTGGCACTCTTCCTGGTCACCCTGGGCCGGGTGATGATCCGCTGATCCGGCAATAGCAAAGTGATAAATCCTGAGACAGATTAAAGGCGAACCGGTGACAGAAAACTCCAGGCTGCGCTGCCTTCTCCCGTCCCTTATGCTCATGATCATTCTTGGACTGATCATGCAGGGTGCAGCAGCAGATGAATCCGGGATTGATTCTGATCTGCCCCCCAGCTCGGCCATAGCAGCGCAGAATATAGTCTCCCAGATCCGGTCCGGCCAGCCCGTCAGCTACAACAATATAACCGTCACCGGCCAGCTTGATCTCTCCCGGCTGGAGGGGCCGATCCACCATCCTCTGACCATCACCAACTCCCGCTTTCTGGAACCGGTGAAGATGGAAGGGGTGACATTATCCCAGGGACTGGACCTGAGGGGCAGCGTTTTCCAGGATAACGTCAGCTTTTCCCGGTCCAGGTTGCTGGGAGACGCCAAACTCTCCGGAGCCCGATTTCTGAAGCAGGCCGATTTTTCCGATGTCTATTTCGAGGGCGTATCATCCTTCATTGCTACTCATTTTTCCGGCGACTGCAGCTTTTCCAGCGCTCAATTCAATGGAGACGCCGCCTTCCTGGGCGCTGTATTTGCCGGCGATGTGGACTATGATGATGCCAGCTTCATCAGATCGGGATCCTTCCGGGCCGCACGGTTCGATGACGTTCGCTTCTTCGAGACCGAGTTCTCCGGACAGGTCACATTCCTCTCCGCCCTTTTCTCTGGAAATGCCACCTTTGCCGCCACCCGTTTCCAGAGCGATGTGGTCTTCCGCCAGGCTCGCTTTTTGATGGGCAGCACCTTCGGCCTATCCAGCTTTGCCGGCCTGGCCGACTTCGGCGCTGTCCAGTTCAATCAGACCGCCTTCCTGGGCGGGGTCAAGTTCTCCGACCTGGCCTATTTCTCCAGGGCCCGCTTCGGCGGCGATCTCATCCTGGAGGGGGCCAGGCTCTACAGCATGCAGCTTGATGATGTTCTATTTTCCGAGAGGTCCAGGATCAACCTCAACAGCACCGATTTCACCAAGTTCGTGGTCCGCTGGAGCAGCATCCGGGACCGAATGGTCTATAGCGGTGCTGCCTACCTGGCTTTGGTCAAGAACTACAAGAGCCTGGAGTGGTTCGACGATGCCGATGACTGCTACTACCAGTACCGCAGAATAGGCCAGGAGCGATCAGCCTGGGGCTGGTCAAAGATCTCGGATATCATCTCCTGGCTCTCCTGCGGCTACGGGGTGCGGGTGAGCTACACCGTCTTCTGGTGCCTCTTTACCATCCTATTCTTCGGGGTGATCTTCTGGGCGGGCAAAGGCATGAACAAGTTCGAGATCGAGGGTATGGAGCTGCCCGGTGATCACCGGCTCCGGCCCAGCAAGAGGGTCTCCTTCACCGATGCCCTCTACTTCAGCATAGCCATGTTCACCACCTCCCAGGCCCCGGTCAATACCTATCCGGTGGGATTCTACAGGCATCTGGCCATGGCGGAAGGAATTCTGGGGTGGTTTTTCCTGGGGCTGTTCGTGGTGGTGCTCTCGGCGGTGCTCATCCGTTAGAATGGAAAGGATATCCGTTAGAAAAGAAATGATTCTCAGAGGATGGTCGCCATCAGCACAATGCTGGACCCACGAATTCCCGATCCGGAAAGCTTGATATACGTGTTGGCCCTAGGAAAGGGCGGAATTGGGCGCGTGGCCTAGTCAGGATAAGGCGGCAGCCTCCTAAGCTGTAGATCGGGGGTTCGAATCCCTCTGCGCCCGCTTGTTTTTTGATTTTCGTGCTTTGGCTAATTCGAGTTCCAGGCTGATCCTCAAGGCACTATCTTGGATATAGCCAGCTCTAAAATATCCTCCGCCCCGGACTTCTTTAAGCGGGGTATGAGCAGATTGACGGCTGAGCGGTCCACCACCGTCTCCACAGCATAGTATTCAGTGTTGTAGAGCTTGGAGATGGTGGGATTTTTCATGCTCGGCAGCATTTCCATGACGCTCTTCATGGAAGATTCCGGCACATTCATCTTCAAGAGCACCTTCTCCCTGGCCCGGATCACGGCAGAGAGAAGGGTCTCCACGGCAATGATGTCCTCATGCTTATGGGGATCGGCCCAGCTCTTCTTATTGGCGATCAGCTCAGAGGTGGACTGGAGCATGATATCGATTATCTTCAGGCCGTTCTTCTTCAATGTGGAGCCGGTCTCGGTAAGGTCCACCACCACATCGGTCAGCTCCGGCACCTTGGCCTCGGTGGCCCCGAAGGAGAACTGAATGTCCACCGGTATTCCCAGATTGAGGAAGAAGGCCTGGGTGAGCTGGGGATACTCGGTGGAGACCCGGCTGCCCGGCTCTATATCGCGGGCGCTCTTGATATCCTGGCTCTCCGGAACAGCCACCACCAGCTTGACCATTCCCGGACCCTGCTTGCCGTAGTTGAGATCGGCCACATGGGCCACCACTGCTCCGGACTCCATTATCCAGTCGGTGCCGGATATGCCCAGGTCGAAGTAGCCCTTGGCCACATAGCCCGGTATCTCCTGGGGCCGCAGGATCTTGACCTTGCCTATGCGGGGATCATCGATGCGGGCGTTGTATTCCCGCTCCGTTCTCTTGACCTCCAGCCCGGCCTGCTCGAAGAGCTGCAGCGTCTGGTTTTGCAGGCTGCCCTTGGGAATGGCTATATCTATCATTCTGACCTCTGGCTTTTCCAGAACATATTTTTGTCTTTTGCTTGAGCTTGAGGCAATGACCATTCCATGCGCAACCGGATTCCGGCCAAACCTATTTCATGGTTGAGATCCTCGGGTGGCAATTATGTTCGACCCCAATGAGGAATCTTTGATTTTGGAGATAGTGCGGGGCTTCTTCGATGTCCCATCGGAGGAGATGATGAAGATCGGAGACCAGTTCAAGAAGCTGCTCTTCGATCCGGGAGCAGCCAGCGAGGAAGATGCCGCAGCCAATTTGAGGGAAGCTCTGCAGGATATGCCCAAAGAGCAGGTCCTGCTGGCAGGAATGTTCGTCTCCGGCCTGCTGCGCTGCAACCTCGTTCCCCAGATTCAGCAGCAGTTTATGCAGGCCCAGGCGGAGGAAAAGACCGATACGGAATGATCGGCGACGATACCGTTTCCTCTGCCCTCCCGCACCAAACCGCCCTGGAAGTTGAGCTGAGAGGCATAGTGGAGGCCATCCTGGCCGGCAAAATCAATGGTCAGGCGGAGCTGGAGGCGGCCAAGAAGGGGGCTGCATCCCGGCTGGGCCTGGCCTCCCTGCCCAGCAATGCCGATATTTTGGGCCGGGCTGCGCCAGGGGAAAGGGAGCAGCTAGGGATGCTGGTCCGAAAGCCCACCCGCACCCTCTCCGGTGTGGCAGTCATAGCGGCCATGACCTCTCCCGCCCGCTGCCCCCACGGCATTTGCCTGCCCTGTCCGGGGGGCATAGCCTCTACCTCACCCCAGAGCTATACCGGTCGCGAGCCCGCCGCCATGCGGGCGGCCCAGCATGACTATGATCCCTACCGCCAGGTAGCGGCCCGGCTGGCCCAGCTGGAGGAGATTGGCCACCCTCTGGACAAGTCGGAACTGATAGTCATGGGCGGCACTTTCACCTCCCGCCCTCTGGGCTACCAGCACTGGTTTGTCCGCCGCTGCCTCCAGGCCATGAATGACTATCCGGAGGGAGAGCGCATCTCTTCTGGGCGGGATTCATTTGAGGCCATAGCGGCAGCCAATGAGAGCGCCAGAGTGCGAAACATCGGCACCACCTTCGAGACCAGGCCGGACCATTGCCGTCCTTCTGACATCGCTCAGATGCTTCATCTGGGGGGGACCAAGGTGGAGCTGGGGGTGCAGAGCACCAGGGATAGGGTCCTGGAGATGATGAGACGGGGGCATACCGTGGAGGATACAGCCGCGGCCAATCTCGCCCTCCGCGAGGCGGGGCTCAAGGTGGGATTTCATATGATGCCCGGCCTTCCCGGCTCCACTCCCGAGACCGACCTGGCTGTCTTCAAGGAGCTATTCTCCGACAGCCGCTTCCGTCCCGACTACCTCAAGATCTATCCCACCCTGGTTATAGAGGGAACTGAGCTGTACCGGATGTATCAGAAGGGCGAATACCGCCCTCTGGAGGACGAGCCGGCCGCCGACCTGGTATCCCGCATCAAAGAGATCCTTCCCCCCTATGTCCGGCTGCAGAGGGTGCAGAGGGACATCCCCGCTCATCTCATCCTGGCCGGGGTCAAGAAATCCAATCTCCGGCAGCTGGCCCAGCAGCAACTGACAGCGCGGGGAGGCCTATGTCGCTGCATTCGCTGCCGGGAGGCGGGACTGCGCCATCTGCACCAGGGCCAGGTGCGCCTGGAGCAGATGCACTATGCCGCCTGCGGGGGGCAGGAGCATTTCCTCTCCTTTGCCGGCCCGGATGACACTCTGATTGGATTTCTGCGCCTGCGCCTCAGCGCCGCAGCGCGGGTAAGGGAGCTTCATGTCTACGGGCCGATGCTTCCCATAGGCAGCAGAAAGGAAGGATGGCAGCACCGCGGCTTTGGGGAGAAGCTGGTGGAGGAGGCGGAGGCCATGGCTCGTGAGGCGGGCTACCGCCGCCTGGAGATCACCAGCGGCATTGGAGCGCGCGGATATTACCGGCGGCTGGGATATGGCCTCTCAGGCCCTTACATGACCAAGGATCTCTAGCATTGCAGTGGAAACAAAAAAGGGGAAAGATGCACAGGGCAAAGAGGCACCGGCTTTGCATCTAAAGTGCTCTTTTTGACCGACTTTAGATGCAGACACCAGACTTTAGATGCAAGATGTACTAAAATTTGATGATAAAATATATAATAAATAATCTATTACTTAAATTTTTTAGGAGCCCACGGCGGCAGTTGTTGGTTATTCATAAAAAGCTTAAACTTATAAGCGTTGATGGCAATCATAGTATAGATGGCCGGTTCGGGTGATGGTTGGGCATCTCTAAGAGAACGATATACAGTATGGACTGCTGTGATAATGTCCTTAGTTGCATTCATTGCAATCTTAGCTGCTTGTTTCTTTAGGGATATGACCACCGCAGAAAAGATTGTCACAGTATTGGTCTCGTTTGTTGGGACACCACTTGGATATCTGTTTGGTTACTCAACCACAAAATCGGCAGAAGTTTCTGCTAAGGAGGATATGGCCGCTTTAGAAAAACGCATGGTGAGTATGGCCGGAGCGATCGAGTCGCTGAGAGAGAGCCAACAAATGGATGCGCGGGTCATAAGCAATCTGAAACTTGCCCTTGAAAAGGAGAAGGCTTTAAAACGCAAATAACCAGGGAGGCAAACCCGATTATGTCGGATGATGAAACTCTACAGGCGGAAATTGATGAATTATTAAAAGAAGTAAAGGAAATGGAGAAACGGTCATACGAGCTTAAGCAAGCTGCCGTTCGGCAGCTTTCGTATGGCATTACTGCTTATATCGCACCTCCAAAATCCACCAAAACGAATGAAGAAAAATAACATACAGATTAATAGGCATCTTATCATATTATTTAATTAAAAATTCTGGTCGTATCCCATTCTCATACATCTCATGGATTACTACGGTTAGATTATAGGCTATGATTTTAGCAAGTAGCTCGTTTATCTGAGCAACAGGATTCTTGGACTTCAGAGTCTCGCCAAACTTGCGCTTGATGGCTGCATTCGTGGCCTCGATATTGCTTCTCTTATGGTAGTGCTCCATGAACTCATCGCGATTTAGCTGGAAGTAGTGATACATCTTCTTCCAGATAGCAGATCCTCCCGCGCGACCAGTGGCATTCTTCCTAAAGGGGATGTAGGCTTTGCCGCCTTCATTGGCCACGGTCTGGAGATTGAGTCGAGAAGAGTAAGCCCTATCTGCCGAGATCTCGTTTATCGTGAATCCCTGGGCAGTCTTCTTTACCAAAGGCCCGAATTGTGGGGAGTCATTGCTATATGAATCAGTGATCGCCACGGCGGTCACCACGTTTGTTTTTATGCCCGCACAGAGGTGGGCCTTAACCCATTGATGCTCTTTCTTTTGGCCGTACTTCGCGCCGCTGTATGCACTGAATGTCGTAGTGCGAAATCCAGTTGAATCAACTGCGAAATCTTCCTCAATTCCAGCAACGGGCAAAGCCGATAGGGTGACAAGCGTTTTCAGGATTGGTGTCATATCTGGATTCTTGAAAAGCTTCGAGGGCACATTGAAGTCTGGGGCATGTTCAATCTGCCCCTTATCCTTCGCGTTCTCAAAGAGACTATAGGCTCTCCGGCTGGATAGCTGCGAATAGACCTTCTGGATCGCGCAGAAGAGCGTTTCCTGGAGAGAGAGGCGAGGTCTGCCCTTGGTCTGCTCCGGTTCTGGAATTGCTTTAACCAAGTCCTTCAACAGATCATCAAATAGGTGAACTTCCGCTTTCTGAGCCTCGTTGTATGCGTTCCATGCCTGGCTGTAAGTTAGGTGTACCTTCTCGGTAACTGTGCCCTGCGGGGTATCTTTCTCGATCTCTAAATAATACCGAGTTGCCTGTATGTGTTTGCACTTCCCACCGCGATAGACGAAATCCGGACAGGTGCAAGTCATGCCGCTTGGTGTTGCCTTGACTTCATAGGCACCTTTCCCTGATTGGGATACGACTTTGAAGGAGTTATAGCTGACCTTTTTGACATTGCCTTTATCTGATATTTCTTTGCCTTTGATTTCGCGAGTTGAATCCGTTCCTGTCATGATATACACTTATGCACGCATAGTATAAATAATTGGTGCATATGTGCATAGATTGATATAGGTTTAAGTGCTAAAGTTGCCGCATGGCTCGCATCAACTTGGTAATTGACGATGAATTAGATGAACAGTTCCGGAGAGAGGTGGCCGCCCGCCTTGGAATGAAGAAAGGAAATATCAAAATTGCAATTGAAGAAGCGATGAAGATGTGGATAAAAGCCAAACTATGAGGTAGAAGATTTCATGACAAGCACGTATTTGGTAATGCTAGACGAGGCAAGGCAGAATTTTTTGCAGCTTGAGAATCTGTTCTCCGCTCTTGATACAAAAGCATCAATATTAATAGCGATTAATGCAATAATTCTAACATCACTCACAATCATCCCCGAATTCAATAAACAAAGTCACTATATCCAATTTTTTCTTGTATCATTACCTGTTATCTCTATCGCATATGCCATATTGTGCTTGCGTCCCCGGACATGGGATCGTCCATGCAGTGAGAAGATCGTTTCTAAATATATAGATCTCGAACTCGATCCCACTGTTGTTGAATTGGCGAAGACTTACGCTAAATGGGAGTCAGACCTATTAATTATTTATATAGAAAAATTGTTTTGTTTTAAGAACAGCTTTAAATTAGTAATTCTCTCCACTGTTCTTTGGGTTGTGTTACTCTTTATTTTCCTTTTTTCTTAGGGGCAGCATGTTCAATTCTGCAACTAATGTCCTTAGCTGGTTGAATCTGTTGTGTGCTAAACTTTTTAGCATCGCTCTTATTTTTATTTTGATCGTCAGACATAATTGACCACGCAGTCTATCTGTATTTGCTTAGACTACTTAATAATTTCTACCAATTGAAGTTGCTCCAAATATCTGCAAATTAGATATTTAGATCGAAATCTGAGGAAGTTCCAGCAAATCATTATAGATAGATATAATCAAATCACAGATACTATCTGTCACTTTAGTTGCAAGCCTAAGACTTTAGTTGCAGAATGGACTTTAGATGCAAAGCCAGAGGCACCACAACCATTAAATACAGTGCACCGAAGAGATTTCGCGATCTGAGGAATTATAATATGCGTTGGCAAGGCAAATTTGGAAGAAAGCCCACGGGAGGCAAGCTTATTCCCGCCCGGGGCAAGAGAAAGCATGAGGTAGGCAGAGAGCAGAGCGACACCACCATTGCCGCGGTCAGGGTGAAGAAGATCGAGACCCGGGGAGGCAACCAGAAGATGAGGATGATGCGCGGCGATATGGCCACTGTTTCCGATCCCGTCACCGGCCAGTCCAAGGTGGTCAAGATCGAGAGG
>JADHEF010001189.1_pt1 | contig 17991 bp, 15 predicted proteins | sample 8952391 | NCBI WGS metagenome assembly JADHEF01 (sample SAMN16124439, study PRJNA663245) | bioreactor sludge metagenome | isolation source: sludge (nitrite) | place: India:Bengaluru | collected 2019-02-28
CTTGCGCCGCAGGAAGGTCCGCCGCGGCAGCACGTGGCGGATCGTGGCCATCGAGTCGCCGTCGGCCACCTGCACGACCACCCAGTCGCCGACACACGGCAGGTCGGCAGGGCTGTCGGCCTGGTACTCAAACCTGCCGGATAACCTGGCCGGCACTTCCCCCGCGGCGTCGCGAACCATGAAGGCGCCCCGGTCCACCGCCGACACGCGGGCAAATCCGCATCCCTCCGGGGCCTGTCCGGCGGCGCGCGCCTCAAACCACCCGTCGAAACCCAGCTCTTTCAGATCCATCTTTTCCATTCCCCTGCATGGGCACCCGAACGCCGCGCCGCGGCGTCACGCGTCGGTGCCGTTACCTCCCGGTCCCGTGGCCCGGAACCCCTCGTGGAACGCGACGGTGCCCCGCGGAACCGTTCCGTGAAAAGACAGCGCGAAAAACACCCCGGGCGGAACCCCCTCCACGCCCAACTCCGGCGCGTTCGCGAAACCGAACTGGCGGTAATACTCCGGGTGCCCCACCAGGCAGCAGCCCCGCGCCCCCAGCGCCCGCAGGCGCGCCAGGCCCTCGCGGATGAGCGCCTTGCCGATGCCCTGCCGCTGCAACTCCGGCGAAACCGACACCGGCCCCAGCCCATACCAGCCGGGTGTGCCGTCCGAGACGGTCACCGGGGAAATCGCGATGTGCCCGACGACTCGCCCCTCCAGCACCGCGACCAGCGACACCGTGAGCGCCTCCGCCGCCCGCAGCGCCTCCACGATGAAATGCTCGGTGTGGCCGCTGATCTCCAGCGGCCGGAATGCCGCCTCCGTCACCGCGGCGATGGACGCAAAATCATCCCTGGTCTCGTCGCGGATTTTCATCTGTGGCGCCATGATCCGGTCTCCCTCTCGTCGCGGGCAACCATCCTGATCCGGGGCCCTTGGTCATTCGATTCAACCAGACCTCGACCCCGCAAAGCGGGTTTTCAAGCACAAGGAGTTCCTGCGGGAACCGCGGATGACCGGGCCGGTGGAGATTCGCACACAGATCTGTTGGGGGGGCGCCAGGACAAAACCACCGCTGGTGCCGACCCTCCGCGGTCGGCACCCCGCCGCCCCGCGCTCTGCCGCGAGTCCTATCAGGCCGGCAACCTCACCGCCTCAGCGGCCGGATATCCACCACGACCATCCCCGCGGCGCGGGCCGATTCGAGGCCCAGTTCGGCGTCCTCGAATGCCATGCACGCCGTCGGCTCCACGCCGAGGCGGCGGGCGGCTTCCAGGAAGACGTCCGGGGCGGGTTTGCCCCGCGGCACCTCGTCGGCCGTGGCCACGGCCTGGAAAAAGCCGTCCAGCCCCAGCGCCTTGAGGGTCTTCATGCAGATGGAGCGCGTGCCGCCGGTGGCCACCGCCATGGGCAGGCGGCCGGCGTTTTCGCGGACGAGGGTGACGACCGGCTCGATGGGGACCACCTCGGGGATCATCGCGAGGAACAGCGCCTCCTTGCGGTCCACGATCGGCTGGATGGGCAGCGAGAATCCGTGGCGCTCGTTGAGCGCGCGCACGATTTCGGCCGTGGGCACGCCGGCCATCTCGTAGAACAGCGCCTCGGGCAGTTCCGCCCCGTGCTCTCCCACCGCCTGCTCCCACGCGCGGTAGTGCAGGGGCATCGTGTCGGCGATGGTGCCGTCGCAATCGAACACCAGCCCGCGGATGTGCGGCGGGATCTCGATCATGTCCACTCCCCGTCGGCTTTTGGGGGGTCAACCTGCCTTCCCCCGGGTGGCGCGGCTTCCGATTCGTCCTCCGCGGGCGGCGGTTCGGGCGGAGGCGGCTCGATCAGCGCCAGTTCCTCGCGGATGCGCGCCTCCAGCGCCTCGAGGCCGGAGCCGGTGTGGGCGCACACCGGGATGACGGCCACGCCCTGGTTTCGGAACGCCTCGACGACCAGCGCGCACGTCTCCTCGTCCAGCAGGTCCGTCTTGGTCACGCACACGACCTGCGGCTTGGCGGCGATGATGTCGCTGTAGGCGCGCAGTTCCTGGTTCACGAGGTCGTGGGCGTACAGGTAGTGCTCCGCGTCTGCCGGTCCGCCGTCGTCGGGCGGGCCCACGAGGTGCACGAGCACCTTGGTGCGTTCGATGTGGCGCAGGAAACGGGCCCCGAGGCCCGCGCCCGTGTGGGCGCCCTCGATGAGGCCGGGGATGTCGGCGATGGTGCAGCGCGCGCCGTCGGCGAAGAGCATGACGCCCAGGTTCGGGTGGATGGTGGTGAACGGGTAGCTGGCGATCTTGGGCGTGGCCGCCGTCAGGCGCGCCAGCAGCGTGCTCTTGCCCGCGTTGGGCAGGCCCACCAGGCCCACGTCGGCGATGACCTTCAGTTCCAGGACGAGCGTGCGCTCCTGGCCGTCGCCGCCGTAGGTGAACTTGCGCGGCGCCTTGTTGCGCGCTGTGGCGTAGTGCTGGTTTCCCCTGCCGCCTTTGCCGCCCTCGGCCGCGGTGAATTCCTGGCCCGGGGAAACGAGGTCCGCCACCACCTCGCCGTCGGGCGTGGAGACCGTGGTGCCGAGCGGCACCTTGACCATCAGGTCCTCGGCGTCGCGGCCCGTGCAGTTGCTGCCCATGCCGTGCTGGCCGCGCTTGGTCGTGTAGTGCGGGTTCTGGCGGAAATCGAGCAGCGTGGTCATGTGCGCGTCGGCCACCAGGATGATGTGGCCGCCGCGGCCGCCGTCGCCGCCGTCGGGGCCGCCGCGCGGCACGTACTTCTCGCGCCGGAAGCTGACACAACCGTCGCCGCCGTCGCCGGCCTTCAGGTAGATTTTTGCGTAATCAACAAACATGGGTGGTCACCGCGACGCCACCGGGCGGAAGCCCGCCGGGACCTCGAGCTGCTGCAGCGTCGGGCTCACCGCCTCGTTCACGCGCATGTCCTTCACGGTGGCGCTGAAGCGCCCGCCGCCGGGAAGCTCCACCACGAACTGCGTGGGCAGCAGGTACCTGCCGTCGGCCAGCTCGTAGGCCCAGAAGCGGATGCCGCCGGTCTTCTTGCCGCCCGACAGGTTCTCGTAGTTGTCCACCAGCAGGTCGGCCTCGCGCAGGTGATAGCTCTCGCTGACCGAGCCGTCGGCGCTGTCGAAGCGCACGATGTAGTGGCCGCGCGTGCGGTAGAGCAGCGGCTGCTCGCGGTTCGAGGCGAGCCGGCGCAGCAGGGTCTGCTCCACGGTGAAGTTCTCCACCAGTTGCTCGGGGTAGAAACCCGCCAGCATCTCGGGGTTGGCGCGCAGCTGCGACAGCGTGCCGTCGAAATAGCGCCGGTCCGGGAAGGTGACGAACTTCACCTGCTCGCCCTTCACCAGGATGTCGAACACGGTGACCTGGTTCTGCGACCCGCGCACGCGCAGGAATCCGGGCGGCTGCACGGCGAGGTTTGCCTGGAACTGCTGCCTGCCCACGCCCCCGCCCGCCACCAGTTCCAGCCCCGCGATCAGCGTTTTCACGCTGCCCTGGCGCTCGGCCAGTTTCGCGCGGATCTGGGGCAGGCCCAGGTTGCGCTCGGCGATGGGCTCGACCGGCGAAACGAACTGGCGGTTGCGGTCCTCGCGCGACGAACCGCGGCTGAAGAGCGACGAGCGGAACTGGTTGCACGCGGCCAGCGACAGCGCCGCCAGCAGCAGCGCGGCCGGCCGCATCCATGTCGCGCGGCGGCGCGTCTCAGGCACTGTACACCTCGGGCTTGAGCACGGCGATGCACTTGAGGTTGCGGTAGAGCTCCCGGTAATCCAGCCCGTAGCCCACCACGAACTCGTCCGGGATGTCGAAGCCCGTGTAGCGCAGCGGGATCTCGTGGGCGCGCGGCCGGTTCTTGTTCAGCAGGCAGCACACCTCGATGCTGGCGGGCTCCTGGATCTTGAGCAGTTCGATGACCACGTTGAGGGTGTGACCCGTGTCGAGGATGTCCTCCACGACCAGGATGTCCTTGCCGCGGAGGTCGAGCGTGACGTCCTTCGTGATGATGACCTTGCCGCTGGTGGAGGTGCCCCCCTTGTAGCTGGAGGCGCCGATGAGGTCGAAGGCGTGGGGGATGGCGACGGCCCGCATCAGGTCGCCCAAAAAGATGATTCCGCCCTTGAGGATGCTGATCATCACGAGGGACCTGCCCCGGTAATCGCTGGTGATCTGGCGCCCCAGTTCGTTCACCCGCGACGAGATGTCGGCCGAGGTGTAAAGCACCCGGGCCAGATCCGGGAAAAGTTCGTTCTCGCTGTCGTGGATGGGGCTCAAGGCTCGGTTCCTCTCTGCAATGGGCTGGGGCGGCGGTCCGGCCGGGATGCCGGTGCGCCCGAAACGGGTTGGCTCCATTCGCGCGCCGGCCCCGGGGATGCTCAATAGAAAAGTAAACGCAACGGCGCGACCGTTGTATTCTGGCATAGCCCTTGCCTTTCTCCATGGCCGGGAAGGAGTTTTCCGACATGAAAAATCACGCCGCCGGTTTGGGCGTCCTGGTGCTCGCCGCATTCCTCGCGGGCACGGAGGCCCGCGCGCAGAACATGTACCAGTCGGATTCTTCCTCGCGCCTGAAGATCAGCAGCCGGCGCTTCGATCAGTCCGGCAGCGGCAACTCCGGCTACCAGCAGGGCGCCGCCAAGGCGACGCCGACCCCCGCGGCCGCCAACCGTGCAACCGCGGCCAAGACGCCCACCCGCAGTTCCACCCGCGGCAGTTCGGGCACGCAGACCGCCCGGCCGAGCCAGCCCAAACCCGGCGCCCCCTCCAAGCCCGGCGGCGCGCCGGGGGCCACCACCACGGGCCAGATCAAGGAAGTGACCAAGGGACTGCTGGATTCCGTGCGCACGCGCCGCGTGAATTTCGACTCGGAAGCCATGGCAAAAAAGCCGGGCGTCGTGATCCTGAACCCGCGCAAACTGCAGCCCCAGCAGTCGCGTCTGGAGCGCGAAAGCGCCAAGACGGCGCCCGCCGAATCCATCGCGCGTCCCCTCTGAGCGCCGACCCGTTGACCGCCGCCAAGCCCCACTGGTCGCGCCGGTTTTTTGGCGAATTGTATGGCGAGCTTTACCGCAGCCACCTGCTGGACCCCGGGCGCTCGGCGCTGGAGGCGGAGTTCGCCCTCCGGGCCCTGGCCGCCGCCCCCGGTCCCGTGCTGGACCTGGCCGCCGGGTTCGGGCGCCATGCGCGCCTCGTGGCGCGCCGCCGTCCCGTGGTCGCCGCGGACCTGAACGGCGGGTACCTGCGCACGGCGCGCCGCGGCCTGCGCGGGCGCACCCTGGCCAACCTGCGCTGCGTGCAAAACGATATGCGCCACCTGCCCTTCGCGGCCGGGTCGCTGGGCGGGGTGATGCTGCTTTTCAACAGCTTCGGCTATTTCACGCCGCCCCCCATGGCCGCCGGCGACCTGCGCGAACGCATGGTCTGGCGGCCCCCCCAGGTCTTTTACGACAAGGGCCTGATCCCGGGGGATTTTGGCGTGTTTCCGTCCGGCGCCGGGGCGGCCGCCGATTCCCTCCCGGCCGCCGGGGGCGCGGATGACCCAAACCTGGATGTGCTGCGCGAGGTGCACCGCGTGCTGGCGCCCGGCGGCGTTTTCCTGGTGGAGGTGCCCAACCCGCGCCCCCTGCTCCAGGCCGTGCGGAAAACCCCGCGGCGCCATGTGGTCACCGGGCGCTACGAGATCGAGGAAGAGTACGAGTTTGACGCGGCGAGCCGTGTCCTGTCCAACCGCACCCGCTTCCGCATGGGCCCGCGCACCGAAGAGGCCGAGTACCACCTGCGCCTCTACGACCGGAAAGAGATGACCGCGGCCCTCCGCGAAACCGGCTTCCGCGTCACCCGCGTGGCGGGCGGTTACGACGACGAGACTTTCTCGGCCTCCGCCAGCGAGATGATCCTGACCGTCTGCCGCAGGGCATAGAGGACCGTGGCATGGGCGTCCCGCCCATGGGCCTGTATCTGGCACGGTTGATCCCTGTTTGCCTGCGTGAAGTCTTTCGCCGTTGGAGGGGAGCCATCCTACCCTAAGAGGAATGGGGCCGCGGGCATACGGTCGGGTGGCAACGGGAACGGGTTCATGGGCGGGACGCCCCCCTGCCACAACCCCCCTGCCCCCCCTGCCACCCGCTTTCTCGCGGCTTGCCTGTCCCCAATCGGGCGGGTAGGAATGCGGGGCAATGCTGCTCACACTTCTGCAACTGGCCTTCGCGCTCATGCTGCCGCGGGGGACCACGGTTCCCTTCGACCGCAAGCCGCGCATCACCTACGCGCTCATCCTCGCCTGCCTTGCCGTGCATGTCGTCACGCAACTGGTGGAAATCGCGTCGGGCCTCCCGCTGACCCGACTCACCCCTCCCGGGATCCAGGCGGTTGCGGACCCCGGCCTCCCCATCACCCGGTACTTCGATGTCCTGGCCCTCACCCCGTCGAAACTGGGCGCGTCGGAACCGTGGCGGTTCGTGCAACTGCTCACGGCCAACTTCGTCCACGCCGACTGGTTCCACCTGCTGTTCAACGTGTGGTTCTTCCTGATTTTCGCCATCAACATCGAGGACCTGTTCGGCCCCGTCCGGTACGGCATCTTCATCGCGGTTTCGCTGCTCGCCTCGCAGCTGGCCGTGGTGCTCTTCACGGCCGGGTCCGAAAGCGGGTTCACCGGCACCCACCTGGGCTTTTCGGGGGTCGTGTATGCGGCAATCGGGGCCTACCTGGTCTGCTTCCCGCGCTCGCGAATCCGGGTGGTGCTCATCACCAGCCTGTTCTTCTGGTTCATGGTTGCCTGCGCCCTTTCGCCGGTGGCGCTGATTTCCGCGTTGTTCCTGGGCCGCATGTGGGAGGTCGTGTGGCTGCTGCTCTTCCTCGGCCTTTATGTCGTTCTCCAGCCCAGCAACCTGAGGTTCGGAATCCCCGCACTCCTTTTTCTGGGGTTCCGTCTTGCCCAGGACGCGGCGGACCTTGCCAACCCGGCACCGACCGGTAACATCTCCATGTGGAGCCACACGGGCGGTTTGATGGCAGGCGTGCTGGCGGGGTTGCTGGTGAATGGCATCAAAGGCCTGTCGACCAGATATGATGACGAGGAAGATGACTTGACAGGCGAGCGGGCACGACGGCGCGTGGCCCGCGAAAAGGAAGCCACCGAGGTGGGGGAATCGCCCGCGGCGCAGGAAGAGTTTCTGGCCCGAAAAGTTTGGCTGGGCGACGCGGTCGCGGCGGTGGAGTTTTATGTGGAGAAGGTTCTGCCAGCCCAGCCCCGCCTGACGCTGAAACCCCCGGAGCAACTGGCGTTAGCTAGAATGCTTGACGCGCGCGGCTATCACCGCGAGGCGCTGCACGCCTATGACCTGCTTTTGTGGGCATACGGTCACGAGCCCGGAATGGAGCCGGCTTATGTGTCTGCGGCCGCTTTGTGCGCGCGATTCCCGGAACGCTTCGGGGACGGCTTTCGTTACCTGAACCGCTTTTCCACCCTCAACGCATTGAAGCGGGATATGTTGGAGGCAGGCCGAGTGCGTCAAGACCTGGAACTTGCGTGCCGTGAACGCAAGGTGGATCCGGGTTCTGCCCGCGACGAGCGCTTTGAAGGCAAAGCCGGAGTCGAAACCGATGCCCAATCCCAAGCGGAAATGCCGGTTCCCCCCGGAGGCTGGAACTTCCCCACCCGTGCCGCGCGAATGCTGCAACTGGCCCCGACCTCCGACGGAACGCAGGTTCCCCAGGAGGAAGCGAAGACTCCAGGTGCCACCGTCACAACCGGAGGAAACACAGGCGACAACAAAAACACATTGACATCTTCCCAACAGGGTGATCGGGTAACTGTCGATCCCACCCTGCAGCCCCAGAAACCGGTCTTTCTGAAAAACGAGCCGACTTCGCTCGACGGTGGGGTTCGCCATGCGGGAGCAGAAGGGTTTGACGCTTCAGCCCTTGTTTCGCCTGCGGATCAAAATGAATCTCCCCGGTTCTATGCGCCGAAGTCGAGTCATTTTGAACCCCCTTTACCGCCCGAGCCGACAGATTCCGCAGGGGGAAGGTTGGCGTGCCCCCCAAAAAACGAAGACAAGCCTTATTTGTTGACGCATGCGGTCTTGCTTCCGCGCGACACTCGCTTTCCGGTGGATGCCCTCCTGATGTTTTTCCGCGAGGAGTTGCGGGATGACAATTTATCCCGGCGAGCCGTGGAAAATTGCCGCGGTGTTGCGGGGAAACGCCTCCCCTTGGCGGAGGCTCAGCGGATCGTGTCTTCGCTGGATCGCTTGGGGATCCCCGGTTCCCAGATTGTGGAGGAGTGTCCCTCTCTGCACTCCGAACCCTTCGAGGTCGTTTCCGCCCAACTCGGTTCGGACAATGTGGTTTGCCTGACACGCAAGGGCCGGCAAGAATTCGCCTATTCGGAGATCCATGTGTTTTCGGTCGGCCGCCTGAAGCTCTCTCCCCAGTCCAAAACCCATCGGGGCGTGGTGGAGTTGTTTCTGGCCGACGGGTTGCGGCGTCTTCAAATCCTGGAACGCACCCTGCAACTGGCGGACTGCTCGGTGGATGGGGTGTCTTTTGGTGAAGCGGATACGATTGACAACCTGATTCGCGCGTTCTTGGAGCGGTTACCGCCGGATGCGTCCACGGCCGCGGCGCGCCAGTGTGGTGGCTCGCTGGCGGCCGGGGTCTGCTTTGACAGTTTTGCCGCCTACGAGAATTACCTTCTCGCAGCCGTTCTTTCCGGGTCGCCCCCGTCGTGATTTCTCCCGACCCGGCCGGCTGAAGCCACCCGCCGGGGGCGTTTTCGTTCCCGAAACCGCCCCCAAAACGCGGCGTCAGGTTTCTCCCGTTGCCGTTGGAACCTTGATCCGGTGTGAAAAAAACCCTTGCCCTCCCCAAACCTGCCCCCACGGTTGCCAATGGTTTCCGGGCCAAGGACGGTTTTAACCACAAAATTTTGGAAGGGGTATCATGAGCGGCAACGTAATCTTCGCCATTGTTATGGTGATTTCTGTGGCCTCGCTGGCGGTTGCATTCGGACTGGCGAGGTGGGTTTTGGGGAAAGAGACAGGCACTCCCGAGATGCGGAAGATCTCGGACGCCATCAAGGCCGGCGCCGAGGCGTTCCTGCGCCGGATGAACACCACCATCGCCAGCCTCAGCATCGTGCTGGCCGTGATCATCTACTTCGGTTACGCGGTCCTCGGGGGCGAGCCTCACAAGGCCCTCATCATGACGGTGTCGTACCTGGCGGGCGCGCTGTGTTCGGGCGTCGCCGGTTATGTGGGCATGTTCGTCTCCATCCGCTCGAACATCCGCACGGCCAGCGCGGCGCGCACCAGCCTCAATGACGCCCTGCAGATCGCCCTGCGCGGCGGCGCGGTGAGCGGCATCCTCGTCGTGGCGCTCTCGCTCCTGGGCGTGGGCGTGCTGTTTGCGGCCTTTGGCGGCCTGACCGACGAGGGCGCCAAGCTCGTGCCCGGCCAGATCGTCGGCTTCGGCTTCGGCGCCAGCTTCGTGGCCCTGTTCGCCCAGTTGGGCGGCGGCATCTACACCAAGGCGGCCGACGTGGGCGCCGACCTCGTGGGCAAGGTGGAAGCCGGCATCCCCGAGGACGACCCCCGCAACCCCGCCGTCATCGCCGACCTCGTCGGTGACAACGTGGGCGACTGCGCCGGCCGCGGGGCCGACCTGTTCGAGTCCACGGCCGCCGAGAACATCGGCGCCATGATCCTCGGCATCGCCCTGTTCCCGGTCTTCGGCATCAAGGGCATCCTCTTCCCGCTGCTCGCCCGCGCGCTCGGCATCATCGCCAGCGTCATCGGCATCCTGAGCGTGAAGGTGAAGGGCGACGAGGACCCCATGAAGAGCCTAAACCGCGGCTACTTCCTGACCACCGTGGGCGCCATCATCGCCTTCGGCGCGGCGTGCCACCTGATGTTCTTCACCGAGAAGGCCCCGAGCGCGTGGATGTGGTTCTTCGCCTGCGGCATCGTCGGCGTCATCACCAGCTACATCTTCGTGTGGATCACCCAGTACTACACCGAGTACCGCTACCGCCCGGTGAAGCAGATCGCCGACGCCTGCCAGACGGGCCCGGCCACCACGATCATCCAGGGCTTCGCGGTCGGCCTCGAGTGCACGTTCTACCCGGTCATCGTCATCTGCGGCGCCATCCTGGTCAGCTACTGGATGGGCGGGCAGGCCATGGGTCTCCTGGTCCAGGCCGGCCTGATCAACACGGCCGACCTGCACGCGGGCGGCGGCCTGTACGGCACCGCGGTCGCCACCATGGGCATGCTCTCCACGGCGGCCTACATCCTCGCGATGGACACGTTCGGCCCGATCACGGACAACGCCGGCGGCATCGTGGAGATGAGCAACCAGCCCGAGGCCATCCGCGACAAGACCGACCGCCTCGACGCGGTCGGCAACACGACCAAGGCCCTCACCAAGGGTTACGCCGTCGGCAGCGCGGCCCTCGCGGCCTTCCTGCTCTTCTCGGCGTACCTCGACGAGGTCAAGATGATGGTCGAGAAGCGCCCGTGGGCCATCGAGATGGGCAAGTCCAAGCCCGAGGCCTACAAGACCCTGCTCGAGCAGATCTACTCGGTGGACATCGGCAAGCCCGCCGTGTTCGTGGGCGGCTTCGTCGGCGCGATGCTGGTCTTCATCTTCAGCTCCTTCGCCATCAAGGCCGTGGGCCGCGCCGCCCAGACGATCATCGAGGAAGTGCGCCGCCAGTTCAAGGCCAACCCGCAGATCATGCAGGGCAAGGCCGACCCGGACTACGGCGCCTGCGTGGACATCGTGACCAAGGGCGCCCTGAAGGCCATGGTCATCCCCGGCCTCATGCCCGTGCTCTTCCCGCTCATCGTCGGCCTGGTCATCCGCTACGCCTACCCCGGCGAGCCCATCATGGCCGCGCAGGCCGTGGCCTCGCTGCTCATGGTCGGCACGATCAGCGGCATCCTCATGGCCCTGCTGATGAACAACGGCGGCGGCGCGTGGGACAACGCGAAGAAGTACATCGAGACCGGCGCGTACGGCGGCAAGGGCAGCGATGCCCACAAGGCCAGCGTCGTCGGCGACACGGTGGGCGATCCGTTCAAGGACACCGCCGGCCCCTCGCTGCACGTGCTGATCAAGCTGCTCAGCACCATCACCCTCGTCATGGCGCCCCTCTTCATCCGCTAACACGCGCGCCAGCGACATCGCACCTGATTGCCAGGGGCGGACCGGGTCACCGGTCCGCCCCTTTTCTTTTTTGTGGCACGGGCGTCCCGCCCGTGAAGCGGTGCCGGGAATACCGGGGAATGGTCTGCGTGCGAATCCCATCAAGAGCCCGCCAACACCAAAACGCCGCAACGTGCCGTTCACCCCCCCGCCCGATACGGTTCCACGGGCGGGACGCCCGTGCCACGAACACAGCCGCAGGGCCCTCCTGTTTTTCTTCGTGTCTTCGCGCCTTCGCGGTGAAAGCATTCCTCCCCATGCGTCCCCGCCGCGCCATCCGACAGGGCACCCTGTGCGTCGTGGCGCTCCTCTGCGCGCTGGTGGCGGCCTCCTGTTCGCGGCGCGACGGCCCGCGCCCCAAGACGTACGACTTCGTCAACCTCGTCGAACCCAAGCGCCTCGACCCGGCCTTCATGTATGATGTGTACGAGGGCGTTGTGAGCGGCCTGATGTATGACGGGCTGGTCCTGTTCGGCAGGGGAAGCGACCTGCGCCCGGGGCTGGCCGAGCGGTGGGAGGTGTCGCCCGACGGCCTCACCCACACCTTCCACCTGCGCGAGGCGAAGTTCTCCGACGGCACCCCGGTCACATCCGCCGACGTGCGCTACTCGTTCACGCGCATCCTGCGCCCCGAGACCAACAGCGACCGGAAGGCGATTTTTGCGGCCATTGCCGGCGCCGACGCCGTCACCTCCGGCATCACCCGTGACCTGCGCGGCCTGGAGACCCCCGACGCGCGCACGGTGGTGATCCGCCTGTCACGCCCCTACCCGGCCTTTCTCGTGCAACTCGCCATGCCGAATGCCGTGATCATCCCGTTCGACCGCGCCGGGGCCGGCCCGCCCGACCCGGCCTGGGACCGCCACCCGGTGAGCAGCGGGCCGTGGGTGCTGGAGAAATGGCTGCGCGACCAGCGGCTCGAGTTCCGCCGCAACGAGCACTGGTGGGGACCCCGCCCGCCCGTCGACCGCTATATCTACCATGTCCAGTCCAACGAATACGTGCAGGCCCAGCTGTTCGAGATCGGCCGCTTCGACGAGATGGCCATCGGCTTCAGCGCGTTCGCCAAGTGGTCCCGCGACCCCGCCCGCCGCGGCCGCATGATGCCCCTCCAGGAACTCAACACATACTACTTCGGGTTCATGAACTCAAAGCCGAAACTGGCCGACAAGCGCGTGCGCCAGGCCATCAGCCACGCCATCGACACGCGCAACATTTTCGTGAACCTGCAGAAGGAGCGCGGCCTCCGCGCCCACGGCCCCGTGCCGCCCGGAATCAGCGGCCACCGCCCGCAACTGCGCCCGCGCGAACACGACCCGGACAAGGCCCGCCGGCTGCTGGCCGCGGCCGGCGCCACGACGCTCACCATCGAGATCTGTTACACCGACGACTAGCTCACCGAGGAGTTTGTCGGCGCGGCGCGTGCGGACCTGGAGCGCGTCGGGGTGCGCGTGGTCCCCGTGAAGCGCGACAACGCCGCCATCCGCCAGGCCATCACCGCCGGCAAGCCCGACATGTACTTCTGGTCGTGGTGGATGGATTACCCGGACATCGAGAACGCCCTGAAGCCCTGCTTCCACTCGTCCAACATCCCGTTCGGCGGCAACGGCTGCCACTTCCGCAGCCCCGCGTTCGACGCGGCGGTCGCCGCCGCCGAGGCCGAGCCCGACCCGGGCCGCCGCATCGCGAAGTTCCAGCGCGCCGAGGACATCATCCTCGACGAATGCCCGTGGGTCTTCCTCTACCACCGCCGGTCCTACACGGTGGTGCAGCCGTGGGTGAGGAATTTCGAGCCCGCGCTGATGTTCAACGCCGGCCGCGCGGAAACGGTGGATATTGACCTCGCGCTCAAGCCGAGGTGAGGGGGCTGCCGCACCGCACCGGACCCATCCGCCCGGCCAGTTCCCCCAGCCCGCCCACAATCACGTCGGCGTGATCCGCCAGGCGGCGGGCCGGGAAGGTGTTGGTCACGGCCACGGCCGTCATGCCGGCGGCGCGCGCGGCCAGCAGGCCGTTGATCGAGTCCTCGATCACCGCGCACCCGGCGGGCTCGACTCCCAGTTTCCGGGCCGCGCAGAGGAAAATCTCCGGGTCCGGTTTGCCGCGGTGGAAATCCTCGCCGGTCACGATGACGGGGAACAGGCCCTGCAGCCCCGCGCGGCCCAGGTTGAAGGCGATCTTCTCGGCGCTGCCCGACGACGCCAGGGCCACCGGCAGGCCGCGCGCCGTGAGATCCGCCACCAGTTCCCGCGCGCCGGCGAAGGCCGGCATCGGCTCCACCGCCGCCAGCTCGAAATAGAGTTCGCGCTTGCGCTCCTGGAAGCGCGCAAGGTCCAGCGAGCGGCCGTACACCTTCTCCATGTCGCGGATGATGTCCTGGTCCGTCAGGCCGCAGTACTTCTCGTTGTCTTCCTCGCGCAGGGCCACGCCCTGCTCCTCCACGGCGCGTCGGTAGGCGATGATGCTGATGTGCTCGCTGTCCACCAGCACCCCGTCGTTGTCGAAGATGACGGCGCGCACGCGCCGCAGGAGGCCCGCGGCCGCCCCCGCGTTCACTGGAACACCCGCCACGCGTTCATCACGATGTCGTTGTAAAACACCAGTACCACGAGGCCCATGAACAGCGCGAAGAACACGTTATACACGACCACCTGGAAGCGCGCCGGCAGGGGGCGCCGGATGATCGTCTCGATGGTGGCGAACACGATGTGGCCGCCGTCCAGGATGGGGATGGGCAGCAGGTTCATGAAGGCCAGGACGATGTTGAACATGGCGAACATCTCGAAGAACCAGACCACGCCCTGCTGGGCGGCCGTGTAACTCTGCTGCGCGATTGCGATGGGGCCGCCGATGTTCTCGCGGATCGTCTGGAAACTCGACTGGAAGATCTGCTTCACCACCGTCACATAGTTGATGATCATGCCGGTGGCGCGCTGGAAAGCCTCGCGGACCGCGGGCCCGGCGGACAACTTGTGGTAGTCGGTGGGCGGGGCGCCCCAGGCGATGCCGATCTGCCCGCGCTTGGGGTTTTCCGGATCGGGACGCACCTCGACATTCAGCACCACCCGTTCGGTGGCGCCCCCCCTGCCCTTGCGCTCCACGGTGACGGGGATGGTGCGTCCGAGTCCCGCGCGAATCGCGGCCGTCGCCTGGAACTGCGTCTGGACGGGCTTGCCGTCCACCTCGACCACCGTGTCCAGGGGGCGGAACCCCGCCTTTTCGGCCGGCAGGTTTGGCAGCGGAAGCGCCACAAACGGCTCGCCGCGCGGCCGGAACGCGACCTCCAGCCAGAAGGGCCCGGTCGCGGCGATCGGCGCGACCCTGCGGGTGCTCCGCGCGCCCCCCTTGTCCACCGTCACCTCGATCTCTTTCGATTTCTCCAGCTGGGCGGCGGCCAGTTTCGCGGTTTCGAGCGGGCTGGCGACCTTCTTTCCGCCCACCTCCACGATCTTTTCGCCGTCGGCCGGGAAGGACGGGTCCGCCTGGGCGGGGATCTGAAGCGCGACCACGCTCCCGTCGCGTTGGACGCGAACGGCCACCGGGGCGCCGGGCTTGCGGGCCACGGCCGCGTCGAACGCGTTCAGCATTCCCTGGTAGCCCTTGACGGCCTTGCCGTCCACCTCGACCACCCGGTCGCCGGGGCGCAATGCCAGGGTTTCCGCCGGGAGGTATTCCCACTGTTCCAGCACCGCCGGAAGGGGGGCGGCCCGGTGGTGGCCGATCCAGGCCAGCAGGAAGTAAACCACGACCGCCGTGAGGAAGTTGTTGATGCACCCGGCGCTGTAAACCAGCAGCTTCTGCCAGTACGGCTTGGCGCGCAGCGCGTCCAGGTCGTCCATCACGCTGCCGATGATCGCGGATGGGGCCTGGGGCGCCGGGGCAGCGGGTGCCGCAGGGGCGGGTTCCGTGTCCACCTCGCGGAACTCCATGGGTTCCCCGGGGCGGTAGGTGCGCAGGACTCGCTTGTCGCCCTCGGCGGCGGCGACCGGCTCTTCCGCCGCCTTCGCCGCCTTCGCCTTCTCCTCCTCGGCGATCATCGTTTCCATCTCGCGGCTGTGGATGCCGTGCATCTTCACATAGCCGCCAAAGGGGATCCAGCCGATGCCGTACACCGTGTCACCCCACTTGCGCTTCCATAGCATGCGCCCAAAGCCGATGGAAAAGGTGTCCACCCGGACGCCGAACAGTTTCGCGAAAACGAAATGTCCCAGCTCGTGGATGAAGATGGCGAAGCCGAAAGTGAACGCTACGGCGGCAAAGCCGCGAAGGTATTCCATGATTCGGTAATTATGCCCCTCGATCAGGTGCTCTATTCAGGGGGGAGATGCGTCGCGGGGGCGCCCGCCCGCGCCGCCGGAGCGGCCGCACGAGGGCCCCGCCGGGAATCCGTCGGGTCGCCGAAGCCGCGCCCGCGCCCGCCTACTTGTTCACGCGCCATGCCTGGTGTTTGATGCCGTACTTGCGCACGCGGGAGTTCATGCGGTCCACGCTGATGTTGAGCAGGGCGGCCGCCTCCTTCTGGTTCCAGTCGGCGCGGCCCAGGGCGTCCAGCACCAGCTGGCGCTCCACCTCCTCCAGGTCGCACCCGCCCTCGGGCACGGCGAACAGCGGCCGGTCGCCCGCCGGTCCGCCCTGGCGCTGGGTCAGGCCCACCACGTCCACCAGCGCCCGCGTGATCATGTCGCCCTTCGCCCGGATCACCATGCGCTCGGTGATGTTGCGCAGTTCGCGGATGTTGCCGGGGTAGTGGTAGTCGCGCAGCACCGCCATCGCGCTTTCCTCGAAAAAGAACTCGGGCCGGTTATACTTGCGCGCGAACTGGTCGGCGAAAAACTTCGCCAGCTGCGGGATGTCCTCGCGCCGCTCGCGCAGGGGCGGGATGTGGATCGGGAACACGTTGATGCGGTAGTACAGGTCCTCGCGGAAGCGCCCCCCCTCCACCTCGGCCAGGAGCTCCTTGTTCGTGGCGCAGACGAACCGGCACTCGACCTGGATGGGGCGCGTGCCGCCGAGCCGGGTGATGAGCTGCTGCTCCAGCGCCTTGAGGATCTTGCCCTGGCTCTCGCGCGAAAGTTCGGCGATCTCGTCGAGGAACAGCGTGCCGCGGTGGGCCAGCTCGAACTTGCCCTTGCGCGTGAAGTGCGCGTCGGTGAACGCGCCCCGCTCGTGGCCGAAGACCTCGCTCTGGAAGAGGTTGTCGTCGGGCAGGGCGGCGCAGTTGACGTCGATGAAGGGTCCGCGCGCGTGGGGGCCGGTGCGGTGGATGGCCCGCGCCACCAGCTCCTTGCCCACCCCCGTCTCGCCGGTGATCAGCACGGTCACGTTGGTGCCCGCGATCTCCTGGATCTCCTCCTTGATGCGGCGCATCGCGGGGCTGTCGCCCACCAGGTCGCGGAACTCGTCGCGCCGCTCCAGCTGGTCGCGCAGCAGGCGGTTCTCGGTCACGAGCTGGCTCTGCTCCAGCACCTTGCGGATGCGCAGGACGATCTCCTGCCGCTCGGCCTCCTTCGTGATGTAGTCGCTCGCGCCGAGCTTCATGGCCTCCACGGCCGTCTCCACCGAGTTGACCGACGTCAGCACCACGATCGGCACGTCCGGGTCCACGCCGTCCAGCCCCTCCTGCTTGATGCGGCGGATCAACCCGATGCCGCCCATGCCGGGCATGCGCAGGTCGGTGACCACCAGGTCGTAACTGCGCGCCTGCAGGCGCGTGACGGCGGATTCCGCGTCGCCCGCCACGTCGGCCGCAAAACGCGCGAGTTCCAGGTTGCGCCGCAGGCGGTCGGCAAACGCCGCGTCGTCCTCCACGATGAGGATGGTTCCTGATGTCGGGTCAGCCATGGTTTGGTCGGGTCTCTTTCAGTGGTCTGGCCCCTGCATTCGAACGCTGCCAGTTGTTTTTCGAACTACATTCCAACGCCAATCCGCCGCGGCGGACCCGGGAGCCTTGTCCGCGCTCCCGGTCTGTTACCCCCACATCCAGCACATCCCGTGCCCAAACCCCAAACAAAAGGGGCGCCTGGCGGCTCTCCACTCCGCCAGCGCCCCAATGGGTGAAAAACACAGGCTTGCGATTCAGGCCCGGGCCGGTGGCGTCACCAGGCCCAGGTCCAACTCCACACGCGCACCGGACACGACTGCCTCTCGCATTTCCACGAGCAGGTGCACGGGTCATAAACCTGGCGGTAGGTCGTGCGCCACTCCGTGCGGTAGCACGGCTGCGCACATACCGGCTTGCAGGGCCGCGGACACGGATCGCACCGGTTCCAGCAATCGGCCATGGACAGCGACGGCACCACAAACATCAGCGCGCCCACAATCAGGAGCGCGACGTGCATTTTGCGCATCATACAGGCTTCCTCCAGTTCCAGAATCCCGCCTGGACTCCCAAGCGGTCTCCATTAAACCATTTTCGCGTCCGCGCGACAAGCGAAAACCGCATTCCAAACCGTGAAAACGCGACAGGTCATGGCCGCAGCAGGCCGGAAACCGGTTCGGGTCGGGACAGGTTCCGCTCCCACGGTTGTCGGGTGGTGTTAAAACGCGGGAACACCGTGCACCCACACGGCGTTACTCGGCCCCAGGCTGGGTCTTGAAGTTCCGCAGAAATCACCGTGCCACGAAGTGGCACCCGATTGTAGCCGGGGGTCAGTCCGCCGAAGCCTTCGCGAAGGCGGACGCCACCCCCGGAATCGCGTCCAATCCATATCAACCCCGAACGGGGTTGCACGTCCGGGGGCAATTCGATGGTTGTGGAACCCCGTCGGGGTTCAAGATCTACGGGCAGGCCACCGGGG
>JADHEF010001185.1_pt1 | contig 17922 bp, 17 predicted proteins | sample 8952391 | NCBI WGS metagenome assembly JADHEF01 (sample SAMN16124439, study PRJNA663245) | bioreactor sludge metagenome | isolation source: sludge (nitrite) | place: India:Bengaluru | collected 2019-02-28
TCACCAATCGCGAGTCCTATTTCTCTCTGTGCCCTTGCGAAACGGGTAAGGGAATCAAAAAAAAGCATTACATCCTTTCCCCTGTCGCGGAAATACTCTGCTATCGCTGTCGCTGTATACGCACCTCTTATCCTGGATACAGGCGGTGTGTTCGAGGATGAAACAATGATTACTGATTTTTTCATTCCCTCCGGCCCGAGCTCATTTTCAATGAATTCGTTAACCTCACGCCCTCTTTCACCCACAAGCGCTATTACGTTGACATCAGCATTTGTATTTCTTGCTATCATCCCGAGCAGAGTTGACTTTCCGACTCCCGCGCCTGAAAATATTCCGATCCTCTGTCCCTTGCCAACCGCAAGGAGCGAATCAATCGCGCGTACACCTGTCTCAATCTGTTCATTTACCGGTTTTCTGTTTAATACATCTGGAGGGGAATTTATAACAGATATTCTTGACGCTGCCCTTATGTTTCCCTTGCCGTCGCACGGACGGCCCATACCGTCCATGACACGCCCCAGCATTTTCTGGGATACAGGGATTTCAAGACATCGTCCTGTCGCCACTACAATGCTGCCTATCTCAATGCCATCAAAGGAATCATACGCCATCAGCTGTATGGATTCCTGACGCAGGGACACAACCTCGGCCCATACAGGTTCCTGAACGCTGTTCATGATTATGTAACACAGTTCGCCAAGTACAACCCTTGGCCCGAGGCTTTCTATAAGAAGGCCCTGTACTTTTATTACACGCCCCGTAAACTTTATAGGGTCAGTACTTTCCAGAAGTGTTTTATATTTTTCAAATACAGTGCTCATTCCCCCCCCCGGCATGTAAAGCACTAAACAGAAGTATCTGTTAACTATCAGATAAAATCTTCAGTCACCTCTGTTTTTGATTTAATCGGCGCAAGTTCAAGTATCTTGTCCCTTATCTCATTAAGCTGCGAAGAGATCCTGGCGTCAATTTCGCCAAAATCCGTTTCTATTATGCACCCGCCCCTGTCTACTGTTGAATCCTCGAGGACTGTTATTGACCTGATATTGTCAACCATCCTCATAAAATCCTTTATATGCTCTGTTGTAAGCTTAACATCCTCAAGGTTTACCCTTACAACAACCTCGCCCCTGGTCTTGAGCTTCCTGAGAGCCTGAATAACGTTATTGATTACAACATTCTTCTGGTTTTCGGATATTACCTTTATTACCTTCTGTGAGATAAGCAGCACAAGGTTTATGAGCTGGGTTTCCGATTCCTCAATTATCTGGTTCCTCTTCTCTATAGCTGTATTCAGTACCTGATGCACCTTTTCAATAAGCCTCTCAACTTCCGCGCTTCCGGATTCAAACCCTTTCTCGCTGCCGTCCTTGTATCCCTTTTCATAGGCATCCTTCTCAATGGTGGCAACCCTGTCCTGTGCGTCCTTAATCATTACATCACTTTTATCTAGCGCCGATTTTATTGTTTCCCTTGCCTGGTCATCAGCTTCCTGTCTTATCTTCTGGGCCTCGTTTTTTCCTTTCTTCAGCTCTTCAAAAGCGTTCTGTTTTGCTTCCTCAATAATACGCCCAGCTTCCTTTCTCGCGTTCTCAACCATGGAAAGCTTTTCTTTCTCCCAGGACAGTTTGAAAGCCTCAGCTTCCCGTCTCAGATCATCGGCAGTCGGGCCTGTGTATTCCTCTATGTCAGGAACTTCCTCTATTTCCTCAATCTCTTTTATTGCTGATTCAAGGTAAACTGTATTGTCGAGATTGACTATTTCAGTCGCACGGAAAACATTTCTTGCCAATTTACACCTCCTGCCGATGCAGATTGATACCAATCCCTGATTCTATGCCGCTGCCGGTCATCCTATACAACCATTTCATCCTCACCTGACCTTGCGACAACAATTTCTCCCTGTTCTTCAAGCTTTCTTATAACTGATACAATCTTCTGCTGAGCTTCCTCAACATCCTTAAGCCTGATCGGGCCCATGAATTCCATATCTTCCTTGAGGGTATTGGCTGCCCTCTTGGACATATTCTTGAATATCTTGTCCTGTACCTCATTATCGACAGCTTTGAGAGCTTTACCAAGCTCCTGTTGATCAACTTCCCTGAGTACCTTCTGGATTGCCCTGTCATCAAGCAGTACAATATCCTCGAATACGAACATTCTCTTCTTAATCTCTTCAGCCAGTTCCGGGTCTTCCTCTTCAAGAGATTCAATAATTGTTTTTTCTGTAGATCGGTCTACACGGTTAAGTATTTCAACAATGCTCTCAACGCCTCCGGCAGATGTATAATCCTCGCTTGAAAGGGTTGAAAGCTTTTTCTCAAGAACCCTTTCAACCTCGCGCAGTGTTTCAGGAGATGTCCTGTCCATTGTCGCTATACGCCGCGCTACATCAGACTGCGTTTCGTGCGGAAGGCTCGAGAGGATAATTGAAGCCTTTTCCGGCTCGAGATACGCAAGAATAAGAGCTATAGTCTGCGGATGCTCCTGCTGTATAAAGTTTAAAAGATGTGTTGGGTCTGTTCTCCTGATAAAATCAAACGGCCTTATCTGCAGGGAGCTTGTGAGTCTGTTTATTATATCTATGGCTTTCTGGCTTCCAAGCGATTTTTCGAGAAGCTCCCTCGCGTAGTCAATACCGCCGCTTGTTATGAAGTCCTGGGCCATCATCAATTCCTTGAATTCGGCCAGTACCCTGTCCTTGTCCTCTGATTCTATGCTTTCAAGCCGGGCTATTTCAAAAGTAAGAGATTCAATCTCATCTTCGCGCAGATGCTTAAAAATGTCGGACGATATCTCAGATCCTATAGTTACAAGAAAAATAGCTGCCTTTTGTCTTCCGGTAAGTTCTTTTCTTACTCCGCCGCTCCCTTTTTTCTGGGGGGGGTTGTTTGTAGCTGGTACCTTTCCCATATTCCTATTCCTCCAACAGCCATGTTCTTATAAGCTGTGCAACATCTTCAGGATGTTCCCGGGCCATATTGATTGCGTTCTCCTGCATCTCAATCCTTGCCTTGTCCTCAACAGACATTTCTACGCTTACTCCGTCCTCTTCAGCGCTCCTGAGAGCAGCTTCACGCATAGCCTGATGCTGCCTTGCAAGCTCTTCTTCTCTAAGCTTTCTCTTTCTCTCAATAGTTCTTATTACAATCCTGAATACGATGAAGAATACGATCAGAAGGACAACACCGATGATTGAGTAAATTATCATCTGCCTCATTCTCATCCTTGCCCGGTATTTTTCATCTTCGGTCTGGAACTGTTTTGTCCTGTCAAACTGGAGTGACTGCACACTAACTGAATCACCCCTGTTTTTATTGAATCCCACAGCGTGTTCTACAAGTGTTTTGGCTTTCGCAAGATCAGCATCGCTTACCTGCTCATATACCCTTACAATGCTTCCGTCCTTGTTAAGTTTGACTGTGCCGGTGTCTTCATATTCCCACTTCCAGAGTCCGTCAATTGCGACACCTACAGTTATCCGCCTTATTGACCAGGGACTTTTCTCTTCTGAAATGTTCTTCTTGTTTACAACCTCGTTCTGGATTATATTGTTTCTTTTATATTCTCCGACCATCCCCTCGAGATCTTTGTATGCCGGAGGCGTCTGTCCCTCCTGTCCTGCTGGCCCTTCTGGATTAAACCCTGTACCGCGGAAACTCTCATCAACAACGTTTTTTGATATTGTTATTGACGGCACTACTTCTGTTTCATCAAACGGGGTACTGGGATTGTCAGACTTCATTGTAACAGGAAAATGCTCCTCTGTTTCAATGCTCTTTTTTCCCATGTCAAGGTCTATGTCAAGGTTTATTATCTCAACCCTGTCCTGGCCGAATATCTGCCTGAGAGACTGGATTACAGCCCCCTTAAGGCGTTTTTCTATGTCATTCTTGATTTTAAGTTCGCGCTTTGTTATCTCTAGCCTGTCAAACTCAGCAAGTCCCGTAAAATCATTGAGAATGTTTCCGTGATGATCAGTTATTGTTATATAGTCGTCTTCGAGGCCTTCAACAGCGAATTTAACAAGCTTTACAATACCCTCAATCTTTTTCCTGTTCTCGTTTATGTCAGAACCTGGACGTGCAGTGATTATAATCGATGCAGTTACCTTTTTCTGGTCTTCCGCGAACAGCTCGTTTTCCGGCATTACAAGAGACACCTGGGCGGAATCAATATCTTCAAGCGACTCAAGATGTTCCTGCAGGTTTGTGGTAATGGCACGCCTTAAATTCACGTTTCTTTCAAAATCAGTGACAGTCCACCTGTCCATTTTAAAGACATCCCAGGGCGAAGCATTCATCGGAATAAGGTCTTCCCGGGCAAGAATGGAAACAAGCCTCTGCGCAGTTTTTTCATCCTGAACATAGATCAGCCCTTCAGGTGAAATCTGGTGCCTTATCCCTTCCTCATCCATTCTGACTGATATTCTGTGAAGCAGATTTTCATCTTTTACAGGTGAAGTGAGAACATTTATCATGCCTGGCGAACTGTTATAGACTGCAAGCATTATAAATGCAGTTACGACCACGACAACAACAGCAATGGATATTATCTTCTGAACAACAGAAAGCTTTGTCCACATACCTGCTGTCTGTTCCATTATTTTTTTAAATTGTTCTTTCATTTCCCCTCCCCAGTGAAAAGAACAGTCATCAGCTGAAAAATCAATACTGAAAAGCAACAACCATTATTTTTCAGTTTAAAAACTGAAGACAATTACCTTATACTTAAAATCTCCTTGTATGCCTTTATTCCCCTGTCAATTACTGCCTTTGTTATGGCAAGCGCAGTATTTGCCTTTGCCATTGCTATTGTCACATCATGCGCATCTATGCTGTCAGGGTCTGTAATCATCTTTACATTAAGATCATCACTTTCCTGCTGCATTTTATTGACGCCATTCATTGCCTCAAACATCATATCCTCAAAAGTAGCGTTACTCTTCTCAACCTTTGCCGAGACAGTTCCTGCTCCGCCAAGATGCCGCGGATCAGTTGTTTTAAGAGCCATTTTATGGCCTGAAACCTGGTCAAATCTCAGATACTCCATCTATTACCTCCCGATCTCAAGAGCCTTAAGGAACATGCTTTTTGATCCGTTTACCATCGCGATGTTTGCCTCGTAAGAACGGGTCGCAGATATCATGTCAACCATCTCATTTACTATATTCATGTTCGGATATTCAACATAACCTGCCCGTGGACCGGTCTGAATTGCGTCAGGATGTGTCGGGTCATAGACAAGCCGTGGTTTTTCATCCATATCCTTCTCAATTTTCGAGACCCTTACACCCTGTCCCACACCGTTATCAAGAAAAGAAGGGAGAAACGGACTTTTCCAGTACGGCTGCGAAACCCTTGGTCTGAAGACAACCCTGCTCCTTCTGAACGGTCCCCCTTCCGGAGTCCTTGTTGTATTGGCGTTAGCTATGTTGTCGGATATTACGTCCAGCCTGAGTCTCTGCGCGGTAAGCCCGGAAGCTGCTGTATCAATATTTGTGAAAATACCCATCTATAAATCTCCTATCTCAGAACCATGTTTATCTGGTTAAACTGGTTCGATATTGCCTGGGTAAGAAGCTGATAGTTAAGCTGGTTTTTCAGCGAAAGCATCATTTCTTCCTCTATGTCAACATTGTTGCCGTTGTTTTTGGACTGCGTAAGGTAATCAAGAACCCTCTTTGGCCCTACAGTCCTGTAATCAACAGGCTGATAAAACGGGATATGTTTCTCGTTTGTCATTTTTGCATCAAGGGCAGGTTTAGCCTGAGACTCAAAAGCCCTTTTAAGCTGGGCTTCAAAGTTCACGTTGCTTCTCTTGAAATTCGGAGTGTCTGAATTTGCGAGGTTGTCAGAAATCACATTCCGTCTTAACATGGAAACATCCATTGTTCTGTGAAGTATGTCAACAACCCTTCCGTAACTGTTATTTACAAACATCTTTTTCTCCTGAAAAAGGCCTTTTCTTGATTATCGTCCTTCTTCCGCTCTCCATTACCATTTTCATAATATATACCTGCTCAAATCCTGATCTTCGATAATATTACCCAGCTTTTCATCTATGTAATCCGGCGTGATGGTTATTGTCTGTCCCTTAAGCTCATCTGCCTCAAACGAGACATCTTCAAGAAGATATTCCATTATTGTATGGAGCCTTCTCGCGCCTATGTTTTCGGTTCTCGAATTAACTTCCGCGGCAAGGGCTGATATCCTTTTTACCGCGTCATCCGTAAAAATCAGGTTCACATCCTCTGTCTTAAGCAGTTCAGTATACTGCTTTATAAGGGCATTTTCCGGCTGGGTAAGTATTTTCTCAAACTCCTTCGCTCCCAGAGATTCAAGCTCCACCCGTATCGGAAACCTTCCCTGAAGTTCGGGAATCAGATCAGAAGGCTTACTCATATGGAAAGCCCCGGCTGCGATAAACAAGATGTGCGATGTATCAATCATTCCGTATTTGGTATTGACCTTGCTGCCCTCGACAATCGGGAGGATATCACGCTGAACACCTTCGCGTGAGACATCAGCTCCGCTCCGGTTTTCCTTACCCGCAACCTTGTCAATTTCGTCTATGAATATTATACCCATTTCCTGAACCCGGTCTCTCGCAATGTCTGCCGCCTTGTCAGTATCAATCAGTTTCTCGATCTCTTCGTTTAGTATAACATCCCTTGCGTTTTTAACGGATAATTTTCTTTTTTTCTTTTTATTTCCCCCGAGAAAACCGGCAATGCCGCCGAGATTTAGGTCCATGTCCTCAAGCCCTGTTCCGGAGAATATCTCAAGCGCAGGCGCAGCTTTTTTGGTAACGTTAATCTCTATTTCCTTTTCCTCAAGGTTCCCCGCTCTCAGCATCTCGCGGAATTTTTCCCTTGTCAGATTGCTTCTTTCCGCAGTCTGCACCTGAGGCAGGGCAAGTGACGCGATCGGAGCAGCTGCCTGTTCCGGCTGCGGATCCTTTTTAATTCCCGGGAGAAGAATATCAAGTATGATTTCCTCTGTCCTAATCTGCGCTTCCCGTATTACCTGTTCGCGCATTTCAGCCTTTACCATATTGACAGCTACATTCATCAGGTCCCTTACCATTGATTCAACATCGCGCCCGACATATCCGACTTCCGTATATTTAGTAGCCTCAACCTTCACAAAAGGAGCCCCGCAGAGCCGGGACAGCCTTCTTGCAATTTCTGTTTTTCCGATCCCTGTAGGCCCTATCATTATTATGTTTTTGGGAGCTACCTCTTCCCTCATTGCCTCGTCAAGTTTCTGCCGCCTTACCCGGTTGCGGAGAGCTATCGCCACCGCCTTTTTTGCCTTGTTCTGTCCAATTATATATTTATCAAGTTCTGCGACTATCTGTTTTGGCGCAAGCTTGTCAAGCTCAAGCATTATATTTCCTCCAGTATAAAGTTACAATAATCTTTCCGTCATATATTTTTCTTACCTTTTTGGCGTTTCCTTTCATTATTGTATTGCCGAGAGTGACCTGTCCATCAGCCGCCATCGCGACACTGCTTCCTTTCTTCACCGCAAGTACTGTTGTTCCCCTGAATTCCATTCTGTCAACTGCTCCTTCACTTTCCTTCATTTCTTTTTTCTCCTGCAGCGCATCCCTGTCCGTGGGGGTGCGCATCCCTGTAAACACTCTTAAGCCTGCCGATTCCCACATGGGTATAAACCTGTGTTGTTGAAAGGCTTTCATGCCCCAGCATCTCCTGAACATAGCGTATGTCAGCCCCTTCCGTTACCAGATGGGTCGCAAAAGAATGCCTGTAGGTGTGCGGCGAAACCTTTTTCTGGACATCGCCTGTTTCAGCGATTTTACCCACAATATAGAATATGCCCCTTTCTGTTATCCGTTTGCCTTCCAGATTCACAAAAACCGGAAGACCCTTTATGAGCCTTTTTTTTGAAATGTCTTCAAAATACCCGAGGCTCTCCATATAAACCGTCATTGATTCAAGGGCTTTCCCGCCAAGAAACACGATCCGCTCCTTTTTCCCCTTTCCCCTTACACGGGCCGAACTGTTTTTCATGTCAATCATATCTGTATCAAGGCTCACCGCCTCTGAAACCCTGCATCCTGTCGAGTAGAGAAAATCAATCAGGGCCCTGTTTCTTATTACAGCCCTTGCATTCGTATTCTCATTCCCGGCTTTTTCCCTCATCATTTCAATTTCATCATACTGCAGGTACTCAGGAAGGCGCATTCCTTTTTTCATGCTTCTGACCCGTTCAAACGGATTAAGCCTTGCAAGTGAATTCCTGACAGCAAAATCATAGAAAACCCTCAGCGCTGTTATCTTCCTGTTTATCGAAACCGGCTTTAAGCCAGCGTCCCTTAAAAACGCTGCATATGCCCTGCCTGTGTTTTTATCAGGTTCGTAAATGTCCGAACCCTCAGTCTCAAGATATCCTGCAAACTGCAACAAATCGTTTTCATAAGCCTTCAGGGTGGCTGGCGAGAGATTTCTCAGGTTTTTCAGATAAGAAATGAATCTGTCAATCACTCTTCGTCATCCGCCTCCATGGAATTTTTGCATTCATGATTGCTGCATGAATAATATGTGCCTCTTGTTTTGTCATATTTCTCAACCATGAAATATCCACATTCAGGGCAATTTTTTGATGAAGGCTTGCTGTGGCTTATGAAATCGCACCCTGGATAATTTGTGCATCCGTAAAATTCCTTTCCTTTCCCGCCCTGTTTTTTGCGGGCTACAATTTTTCCTCCGCATCCCGGTCTCGGGCAGTCTGCAAGAGGTATTGATTTTGTATTTTTGCATTCCGGGAATCCTGAGCAGGCAAGAAAGTAGCCGAACCGCCCCAGCTTCTTGATCATCGGTTTTCCGCAGTTTTCACAGACGTAATCAGTCTTTTCATCCATTACACCCTTGATTGATTCAAGGGTTTCCATTACATGATCTACCTTTCCCTTGAATGGGATGTAAAAATCCCTCACCATCTCTGCCCAGTTTTCCTTGCTTTCCTCAACACCGTCAAGTTTTCTTTCCATCATTGCCGTGAAATTGACATCAAGTATGTCGCTGAATGAATTTATAAGTATTTCGTTTATTATTTTACCAAGCTGCGTAGGAACAAGCTGCCGGTTTTTCCTCAGTACATAATGCCTGTCAATCAGGAGGGATATTATCGGCGCATAGGTAGAGGGCCGGCCGATTTCCTTTTCCTCAAGTACCTTTACAATGCTGGCGTCTGTATATCTTGCTGGACCCTGTGTAAAATGCTGTTCAGAATTAAATCCTGAATTATGCAGGCTCTCGCCCTGTTCAAGTGACGGTATTTTCTCTGTCTTCTCTTTCGTGGCAAGCATTTTAAGTACTTTCTGGTATCCTTTTACCTTAAGCTTTGTCATTCCAGCCCTGAAGATGGCATCACCGCATTCTATCTCGACAGTCGTTGTTTCAGTTACGCTGTTAACCATCTGTGAAGAAACAAACCTTTCCCAGATAATTGTGTAGAGCTTCAGTTGCTCTTTACTGAGATAATCCTTCACATAATCAGGTGTATAGGATGCGAAAGTAGGCCTTATCGCCTCATGCGCGTCCTGGGCTCTTTTAGCAGGGGAATAATTTATCGGATTTTCAGGCAGTTCCTCAGGATAGTTTTCCTCTATGAATCTCCTTACATCAGTAATTGCCTGAGCTGATATTCTTGTTGAATCTGTACGCATATAGGTAATCAGACCCACCCTGCTTGAGCCTATGTTGATTCCTTCATAAAGCTGCTGGGCAATCTGCATGGTTTTCCTTGAGGTAAAGCCAAGCCTGTTGGCAGCATCCTGCTGCATTTTTGATGTCGTGTACGGTGCGCGCGGCTGGCTTCTTTTTTCGCTCTTTTTTACTTCCCTTACAACAAAATCACGCCCTGCAAGTTTTTCCTTTACAGCCTCAACCGAGACGCTGTCAGCAAGAACAGGCTTTTTACCCTCAAACATTACCAGCTGAGCCGTGAAAAGGTGCTTGTCCTTCCCAAGCTCAGCCTCAAGTGTCCAGTACTCTTCAGGAGTAAACTCCTCAACCTCTTTTTCCCTCTCGCATATCAGCCTTAACGCCACTGACTGGACACGGCCAGCGGATAATCCGTTCTTCACCTTTTTCCATAAAAGCGGCGAAAGGTTGTAACCGACTATCCTGTCAAGTACGCGCCTTGCCTTCTGCGCGTTTACCTTTCCTGTGTCAATCTCAAGCGGAGACTGAATCGCCTCCTTGATTGCCGCCGGGGTAATTTCGTTAAAGATTATTCGTTCAATTTTTACGCTTATGTTTTTTTTCTCAAGGAATGATTTCAGATGGAAAGAGATTGCCTCTCCCTCCCTGTCATTATCAGAGGCAAGCAGTATATGGCCTGCCTTCGCTGCCCTGGAATTAAGCTCTTTGAGAATTTTGGCCTTTCCTCTTACTGTTATGTATTCAGGCTCAAAATCTTTATCCACCGCAACCCCCATTCTGGATTTCGGAAGATCAATCAGATGGCCGATTGAGGCAGCAACCGAATAGCCGCTTCCAAGATAACGCTCTATAGTTTTGGCTTTGGCCGGAGATTCAACAATAAGCAGTGTTGTATTTTTTTTATTTTGTTCAGCTCCATTTTTAGGCATACACTTTTCTCCTGTATAAAACTCCCCTGTAATTCACAATCAAGCCTTTTATTTCATCTTCAGCAAATCCCGGGTTGTCAAAATAGTTATTCTCAAGTCTGCACCTGTACGGCGCAGTTTCATATCCATAGTATTCACAAATATCTTCAGGCTGTTTAAAAACAGCTGCTCCGTCATCAGCCAGGTTTTTCCCGCCAAGTCCGCGGGAGGTGGAAAGGCCTTCCTCGTGAACAAAAACATCCCTTCCGTGTTCAAGCGCATAATCCACTGTAATGAGGGCACCGGATCTGGACGGGGCTTCAATAATAATTACTGCGGCTGAAAGCCCGCTTATTATCCTGTTTCTCTCGGGAAAATGATATTTAAGCGGCAGAGTCCCGGGACTATATTCGCTTATGATCGCCCCTCCGGTTGCGATAATGCCTTCAGCAGTTTTCCTGTTGCAAACAGGATAAACCTTGTCAACTCCGCTTCCAAGCACCGCGGTTGTTCTCCCGCCTGACATAATGCTGCCATTATGGGCTTCCGCGTCTATTCCCATCGCCAGCCCCGAGACTACATTTATTCCGCACAGCGAAAGCTGAAAGCCGGTCTCAAACGCCGCCCTCAGGGCTTTTCCGGTAGCATGTCTGGTACCGACTACCGATACGGATAGGCTTTCAGGCTCGGGCATTATGCCCCTGCAGAAAAGAACAACAGGGGGGTCGTAAATCTCTTTAAGGAGGAGAGGATACCGGCTGTCATAAATGGAAATTATATCTATGCCTTTTTTTTCACAGATTTCTGTTATCGCCTTTACATCATCCGAGCATTTAGAAACCAGGTTCTTTTCAAGTGCAAAAAACCTTTCCGCTGTTTCCGCCAGGTCGCTTTCCCGCACTTTACTGAAATCGACTGATTGAGCCATCCACTCGAGGTGTTTGTTTTTTTCCTTTCTGCTTAAACCCTTAAGGTTTGAAACAAAAAGCGGCAATAAATTAATTCCATCCATAACCGTTATCCAGGAGCTTCCCCTTGTTTTCCTCAGCCTGTTTTTTAAACATATTGTTTTTTGTGTTCTTTATAATGCTGTCATATATTTCAACAGCCTGGTCAGTAACGCCCAGCCGTATGTACGCGTTCGCCAGAAGGAACATTGCCTCATAATTGCTCTTCTGTGTTTCCAGAAGCTGCTCAAGATATTCCACAGCCCTGTCAGGCTGATCGAGCTCAAAAACATACAGCACGGAAATTGCGTACAGTGCTTTTGAAAAATCCCTTTTAAAACTTATGGCTTTCAGATAATACTGCTCTGCCTTTATTATATTCGTAAACCTCTCGGTTTCATTCATCAGCGATTTTGAATACCCGGCATAACACAGCGCGGCATAATAAAAAATTACAGGGTTTTCAGAATCAATCTTTATCGCTTCGTCAAACTGCTCAGCGGCAAGAAGATACATTTTATTGTCAAGATAGAGCTTGCCAAGCGTTTTATGGTAGCTCGCAAGATTTCTTGCAGCATCTACCTTCTGCTCAAGAATATCCCTGTATTCCCTTATCGTTTCCTTAAGTTCCCTTTCCCTTGCCTTAAGCTCATCAGAAGAAAGGTATTCAGCATCCATTTCACTGACATTCTCAAAGAGCATCTGTTTTTCCCTGCTGCAGCCGGCAGATACGGCAAGCAATAATAGAATCAGAATTTTTCTCATAAACTTTCTCCTGCAGTTTTGCCTTCGGGGTGATATTTCCTGTGATATTCCTTAAGATCGTCCCGGGTCAGATGCGTGTAGACCTGGGTTGTTGAAATATCAGCATGGCCCAGCATTTCCTGCACTGATCTCAGGTCAGCGCCGCCTGTAAGAAGATGGGTCGCGAATGAATGCCGAAGGGTATGTACGCGGCTTTTAATGCCGCAAAGGGAGGCAAGCTCATGAAACCTTTTCCAGACACCTTTTCTTCCTATTCCGGAACCTCTGTTGTTTAAAAAAACAAAATCTGTTTTTCTTTTTTTAAGCATCAGGGGCCTTGCCTCAGTCATGTATTTTTTAAGCCAGTACTCGGCAGCATCTCCTTCAGGAACAATGCGCGTTTTATCCCCTTTTCCTGTTACCTTTATGACACTGTCGCTGCTGAATATATTACCGCACTTAAGACAGCAGGCTTCAGAAATTCTGAGTCCGCATGAATATATAAGCTCGAACATCGCCCTATCCCGAAGCCCCTGGGGAGTGGATGTATCAATAGACTCAAGAAGCGCGTCAATGTCATCAACAGAAAGGAATTCAGGGAGTTTCTTTCCCCTGCGGGATGACTGCACAAACCGTGCGGGATTGTCTTCGCGTATATCCTCAAGCTGCAAAAACCTGAAAAAGGAACGGATACCGCTTGTAAGTTTGTTAAGCGTCGCGGCAGACAGGCTGCAAGGGCATTTATCAGCTGCGTAGCCATTAACACAATATGAATTCTCAGCCCTGCTGTTTTCTTTTCTTTCAGAGAGATAATTTTCAATATCCCCGGTATCTGCTGCCGCAAGTGTCTTTCCGCGTTTCTCAAGATAATCAGAAAAAAGCAGGGCCTCTCCGGTATATATTTCAACCGTGGAGTGAGAAAGATTCAATTCTGCCTTGAGGTATTGTTCATATTTTTTTATCACTTCCCCCGACTTTATTTCCGTCACTTTTTCTTTTCTCCGTTTCCGGCAAATTCGTTTTCCTTGTCACGGAAAAAAGTCGGGATATCAAGGTCTGATTCAGATGAATTCCTGCCCGTAAGATATAAATCATCCCTGCGTCCGAATATCCCTTTCCTCATCTGGCTCCATTCGTTATTGCTGAGGAATTCATTTTTGGCAGCAGCTGACGGCTTTTCCTCTTCCTTCCGGCTCTCATGAAGATTGAAGCCGGTAGCTATAACAGTTACCTTTATTTCATCCTGCATTGATTCATCATTTACAGTGCCGGTAATCGTAAGAACATCCTTGTCTGCTGTTGATGTTATTATCTGAAGTATTTCATTAAATTCGGAAAGTGAGAAATCAGGACCTCCGGTAACATTGACCAGTATACCCTTGGCCCCTTCAATGCTTTCATCCTGAAGAAGCGGATTATTGATTGCGTTGGTTGCAGCGTCAATGGCCCTGTTCTCGCCACGGCCTATGCCTACACCCATCAGGGCATCTCCCTTGCCGCTCATGATTGTCTTGACATCCGCAAAGTCAATATTGATATCGCCCTCTTTTGTTATCAGATCAGATATTCCCTGAACACCCTGCCTCAGTACATCATCAGCTATAAGGAGTGCCTGTTTAAAAGGGGTTCTCCTGTCAATAATATTCATAAGATTTTCATTGGGGATTGTGATAAGGGTATCAACAGACTGACGGAGCTTGTTTATGCCTTCCTCGGCAAGCCTTTTTTTTCTCTCGCCTTCAAGCGCAAATGGTTTTGTTACTACTGCCACGGTAAGGATTGACATCTCTCTCGCGATTGATGCAATGACAGGGGCTGCGCCCGTACCGGTACCTCCGCCCATCCCTGCGGTTATGAAAACCATATCCGCGCCCTTGAGCATATTCTTTACTGTTTCCTTGTCTTCCATGGCAGCCTTTTCCCCGATTTCAGGGACGCCGCCCGCTCCGAGACCGTTTGTAAGTTTTGTACCGATAGGAAGCTTGTTTTTAGCCTTACTTTTATTAAGGTCCTGAACATCGGTGTTGACAGCAATGAATTCGACGTTGCTGAGTCCGCTTTCAATCATCCGGTTTACAGCGTTATTTCCACCGCCGCCCACCCCTACAACCTTAATAACTGTAGGATTTGTATGATTCCTTTCTTCTATAACTGTGATTTGCATTTCCCCCCCCCAGTGAAATACCTTTTATAACTTTTTTCAGCGCTTTATGTCAAAAAAATTCCTTTAACCAGTTTTTAAACCTTCCAAGAAGATTCCCGTCGCTTGACAGTACAACATTCCTTTCTGATTTTTCTGTCATTTCATCAGTGAACATGACAAGCCCTACCGCTGTTGCGTACATCGGGTTCCTGAACTCTTCAACAAGCCCGCCGCAACCTGCCGGATACCCTATCCTTGCGGGAAGACCAAATATCTCGCTTGCAAGCTGTGTCATGCCAGGCATCAGAGAGCCTCCTCCGGTAAGCACAACACCGCTGTTAAGCAGTTTCATATAGTTCTTTTTATCAAGCTGCCTTTTAACCATCATAAGTGTTTCAGTCATTCTTGGCTGAATTATCTCGCAAATCTTTTTTCTTGGAATCGGGGCGGCAGGCCATCCTCCGACACCCGGTATTATTACATCCTCATTTTCCTCGACAAGCTGTGTGTAACAGCAGCCTGATTCGATTTTCATCTTTTCCGCCATATCAAACGGGATTTTAAGTACAATTGACAAGTCATTTGTAACCTGCCTTCCCCCGACCGGCACAACATCAGTATGATACGGGGCACCTTCATAATTGACAATAACATCAGTCGTCCCGCCTCCAAGGTCAATCATCAGAACGCCCATCTCTTTTTCCTCATTCCTGAGAACAGCTTTGGATGATGCAAGAGACTGAAGAACAATATTGTCAACCCTGAACCCTGCCCTGTTAACGCATTTGATAAGATTCTGCGCTGAAGTAACCGAGCCGGTAATAATGTGCACCTCGGATTCCAGCCTGATCCCGATCATCCCAAGAGGATCACGTATCCCTCCCTGATCGTCTACGATAAATTCCTGCGGAATTACATGTAGAACTTCCCTGTCCATCGGTATTACAATTGCCTTTGCCGCATCAATAACACGCGAAATATCCTCAGGCGCTATCTCTCTTCCCCTGCCTGCAACAGCGACAACACCACGCGAATTAATCCCCTCGATGTGCCCCCCGGCGATTCCTGTGACAACAGAATACACCTCCCTGCCCGACATCATCTCTGCCGCCTCTATTGCTTCAGAGACAGCTTTCATTGTCGCTTCGATGTTGATTACGACACCCTGGCGCAGTCCGGTTGACGGGGCTTTGCCGATTCCGGTAATTTCGAGTCTGCCGTTTTCATTGTATTCACCGATTACGGCGCATATTTTTGTTGTTCCAATATCAAGTCCGACTAAAATATTTTCAGAAGGCAAACCCTCACCCCTCCCTGACTCTGAATACTACCTGGCCCGAACGGAAATCCAGTTCATTCATTTCTGACTTTAGCCCATTTTTTTCTATAATATCAAGTACAACAAATATCTGTTTCGCCAGGCTGACATCAATATTGCTCCCGGTACGTACCTTTATCCTGCTGTTTGCCGGATATAAAAGCACTTCGTAACCTGTTTTCTGCTTATTGACGAATTTCAGCTCTGAAATCTGCCCAAAAAGAGCTGGGCTTGTTTCTTTCAGATTCCTGAATTCGGAAAGATATGAGACAAGTTCCTCAGGAAGCCTCATCCCAAGCTTTATATCAACAAACTTTAATCCTGAAACGACAGGAAGCTGATAATCCGAAACTGATTTACCTATTTCAAAAACCACTCCATCCTCATCAAACACCACAGGGATTGTCCTTCCGCCTGATGTTACAAGCGCCATGGCAAGAGGGATTCTTTCAGTAATGCGGATAGAGACAGAGGAAGGGAAACTCTTTTCCACTTCAGCGCTTTTAATCACAGGGTGTTGCATCAGCCTGCTTTCTATCTGTTCAGTATTTGCTGAAAAATAGTACATCCTGTCATTAAACCCTGCCAGCTTCATTATATCTTTGTCAGCCAGATGGAATTTTTTGGAACAATGTATCTCGACCTTGCTTATCGCAAGACAGGGGATTATAAAAAGCTGAAAAGCAATTTCCGAGACAATTAAAAAAGCCATCAGGACAAGTAACAGCGGATATAAACGCCTTTTCCCCTTACTGTAATTATCATCACTTTTCTCACCGCAAACATAGCCTGTAGAAAAAACAATACTACTCATTTATAAAGTCCCTTCTTTTTTTGTGTCCCGCGACAGATTTAAAAGTATTCCGCACATCAGCAGGGTTATCAGTATTGATGATCCTCCGTGTGAGAAAAACGGCAGCGGAATACCTGTCGCAGGAATTGCACCTGAAACTACCGCCATATTCATCACAGCCTGATACAGGATGGAAGTAGTTATCCCGAAACCTGCATAAAAACAGAACCTGTCATTACATCTGAACGAAATCATATAACCTCTTGCCGCAAAGACAGCAAACAGGATTATTATGATGAAAATTCCAATAAAACCGGCTTCTTCTCCGATTACCGCGAATATAAAATCTGAATGGGCCTCGGGAAGAGTCCCGAATTTCTTCAGACCTGACCCTATTCCCTTTCCCCAGAAGCCGCCGCTGATCAGGGCTTCTTTCGCTTTTAATATCTGATATCCGATACCAGCCGGATCCTTGTCAGGATCAAGAAAAGCTATAAGGCGCTTTACCCTGTGCTCCCTGCTGAATAAAACAATAAGCATGAATGGAAGCATGGCCAGAAACCCTGCAAGAAAATAGCGGAATTTTATCCCTGCCATATAGAACAGGGAGGTACCGATTAAAACAAGAAAAACCGCTGTGGAAAAATCATTCTGGGCAAAAGTAAGAAGTGCGAAAATCAATACCATAACCACAGGATGAGAGAGGGTATATAGATTATCCAGTTTTTCTTCTTTTTTGCTGAATACATCCGCGAGATATAATATAAGCGCAAGCTTTACAAGCTCCGATGGCTGAAACGTGCGGCTTCCGATTGTTATCCACCTTCTGCCTCCCTGGATGTCCTTTCCCAGAACCAGAACAAAAACCGAAAGGAGAAGCGAAACAAGGACAATAACAAAAACCATTTTCTTTATTGCGGCCATCGGGACATTGACAATTACCGCTGCCCCGGCAAGCCCAATCAAAACCATTACACCCTGTCTGACAAGAAAATACTCCGGCGATTTATTGAGTCTCAGTGCGTTTGGGTAGGATGCTGAAAAAAGAAAAGTCAGCCCTATTCCTATAAGCAAAGCCATTACAGCCATAAGGAAGGGATCGCAGCAATGCCTGTTTTCTTTTTCAACAATAAAGTTACCTGACATTTTACTCCCGCTATTGTATTTTCAGAGTCGACAGACTCAGGATTACAAAAAGGCCGCCCAGTATCCAGAATCTTACGACAACCTTGCTTTCATTCCAGCCGCCCAGCTCATAATGATGATGGAGCGGAGCCATCCTGAATACCCGTTTTTTCCTTATTCTGAAGGAAGCAACCTGTATTATTACGGAAAGTGCTTCAAGGACAAAGACACCTCCTACAATAATAAGCAG
>JADHEF010001192.1_pt1 | contig 17886 bp, 14 predicted proteins | sample 8952391 | NCBI WGS metagenome assembly JADHEF01 (sample SAMN16124439, study PRJNA663245) | bioreactor sludge metagenome | isolation source: sludge (nitrite) | place: India:Bengaluru | collected 2019-02-28
GGTTTGGAGCGCATGGCGGAGAAGAGCGCCCAGAACGTCCTGGCCGCCCTCGACCAGGCTCGGACCAAGCCGCTGGCCCGATGGATCCACGCCCTGGGCATCCCCTTCGTGGGCGCCAAGACCGCCGAGCTGCTGGCGGAGGCCTTCCCAGGCCTGAGGCTGCTCTGGGACGCCCCGGAGGACTCCCTTCAGGCCGTGGATGAGGTGGGTCCCAAGGTGGCCTCCGCCATCCGCGCGTTCGCGATCCAGCACCCGGAGCTGCCGGAGCGGCTGGAGGCGCTGGGCATCCGGCCCCTCCCGCCGGAACGCAGGGGCGTCGGCGCCTCGCCCTTGTCCGGGCAGGTCGCCGTCGTCACGGGTACCCTCCCGACTCTCTCGCGGGAGGAGGCCGAGGCGCTGCTCAAGCGTCTGGGGGCCAAGGTGACGGGGTCGGTGTCCGCGAAGACCACCCTGCTCGTTGCCGGCGAGAAGGCGGGCTCCAAGCTGGCCAAAGCGCAGGAACTGGGCATCCCGGTCGTGGACGAAGCCTGGTTGCGGTCCCAGGGGAGCTGAGCCTCAGGGGCTGGAAGCCAGCTCCGCCGTGATGATGCTCTTGTAGGTTCCGACCCGGCGAAGATCCCGGATGGCCTGGTCGAACCGCTTCAGCAGGTCGGTCCGCTGGGCAGACTTGGGGAACACCAGGAAAGTCGGATTCTGGGAGAGGGGGACCAGGGAGAAGCTGATGGTCCGGTAGTTCTTCACGAGCGTCGTGCCGGACTCCTGGATGGCGATCACGGCATCGATCCGTTCCGCTTCGAGCTTGCGGAAGTTCTGGTCGTCGGACCCCACCTCTTCCACCTGGAACAGACCCTGTCGGCGTGTGTGGTCGAAGGCGTCCCCATAGCTCCAGCCCCGGAGCACGCCGATGCGCTTGCCGGTGAGGTCCTGGATCTGGTTGAACACCAGCGGGTTCGCGACGTTGTAGTAGACCAGGAGGTTCTCGACGTAGATCGGGTCGCTGTAGTCGTACTTCTGGAGTCGCTCGGCGGTCTTGTAGATCCCCCCGACACCCGCCCGCCCTATGTCGATCTCTTCGAGGGCCCGCTTCCATGGCTTGGCCTCCACCTGGACCGGGGTGCCCATGAGCTGGAAGGCGGCCCGGATCAAGGCGGGGTAGATGCCGCGGGCCTGGGTGTTCACCGCGTACATGAACGGAGGATTCCCGTCGTCCACGTTGACGAGCGCCGGCAGCTCGGCGGCTCCGCAGAGCGAAGCCGCCAGGGCCAGCAGGAGCGCAAGAACGCGCGGGTGCATGGGGTGATCTACTTGGCCAGCTCCGCCGAGACGATCTTCTTGAACTCGCCGCTCTTCTTCAGCTCGGCGATGGCCTGGTCGAACTGCTTGAGCAGGGCCGCCTGGTTCGCCTTCTTGGCGAAGGCCAGGAAGGAGGGGTTCTCGGCCAGCGGTGTCGAGGCGGCTCCGATGTTCTTGTACTTCAGCATGAGGTCGGCTCCGGATTCGCTCACGGCCACCACGGCGTCCAGACGCCCCAAATCGAGTTTCTGGAAGTTCTGGTCGTCGGAGCCGATCTCCTCTGCCTGGAAGGCACCGGTCTTGCGGGCGTTGTCGAAGTCGTCCCCGTAGCTCCAGCCGCGGAGGACGCCGATCCGCTTGCCCTTCAGGTCGTCGATCTTCGCGTAGTTCACGGGGTTCGCCTTGTTGAAGTAGATCACCAGCTTCTCGCTGAAGAGCTGCTCACTGTAGTCGTACTTCTTGAGCCGCTCGGCGTTCTTGTAGATGCCGCCGACACCGGCGGTCCCCTCATCGATCTCCTGGATGGCGCGCTTCCAGGGCTTGGGCTCGATGCTGAACTCGACCTTCATGCGCTTGAAGGCCGCCTCCAGCAGGGCGGGGTAGATCCCTTCCGCCTTGCCGCCCTTGCCGTACATGAAGGGCGAGTTGGCCTCGTCCACGTTGACCACGACCTTGTCCGCGGCGAAGGCGAAGGTCGCGAGGGTGAGAAGAAGGCTGGCGAGGGCGCGTTTCAGGTGCATGGCGTCTCCAGGGTGCGGTTCGATCCGGGGCGTGGGGGGAGCGTGTCCGGGGGATGGGGGTTCCGGGGATGATCTCGGGACCGGCCCGCAAACTGGACGCATGGTTCGCAGGAATGGGGATGTCCAGCCGAGGGTTTCACGGAAGTCACCAGTACGGACGCAGCCCTGGGAACCCCGCAGGGGGGCGGGCCTGCTTCGGCGTGTGGACTAATATGAATCGGGACTCCGGAGGCGCAAGTCCGAAAAAATGGAGAAAATCAACATGCTTCCGAAGCCGCTCAGGGCGTCCTGACCTCCTCAAGGCTGCGCAGGCGCCATTTTCCATCCGTCAGCTCCCAGCGGAGCTGGAACAGGCGGCGAGAGGCGTCCTGGGGGAGGATGGCGGCCCCGGAGCGGCTGGTGAGCAGCAGCTCCACAGCCTGCTGGGCCTGGGAGCCCTTCGACTCGATGCGGCTGGAGAAGACGGTGATCCCGACCTTTTCCTGCTTCAGAAGACCCATCAGGTAGAGCCGGGCCTCATCCCGGTTCATCCCCTCGGGCCCGGAGAAGCGCGGGCTCAGGGGCTCCACGGCCTTCGCCGCATCCCCCGCCTCGACGGCCTTCACGCACGCGTCGAAAGCCTTCTGGATGAGCACCTCGGGCCGTTCCGAGCGGCAGCCGGGGAGCAGGAGGAGGATCGCGGGAAGCGCCCTGAGCGGGTTCATGCGTGGTCCTCCCGGTTCTGCCGCCGGGCCTGGATCTCGTTCCGGATGATCTGGTTGCAGGACTCGCAGATGCCGTGGGAGGTCTGGGTACTGAGCCTGCGCTTCAGGAACTCCTCGACGAGGATCCATTCCCCGTTCACGTTCACCCGGTGGCACCACGCGCACAGGCGCAGGAAGCCCTCCAGGTAGTGGAGCCGGTCGAGGATCCGCTTCGAGAGGATGATCGTGGGAATGGCGACCAGTGCGATGGCCACTGTCCCGAGAAGGGGGTTCTCCCATTCCATGACCGAGCGTCGGTGGAGCAGGATCGGCAGAAGACTGCCGCTCCAGATGGAGATCAGGAGGATCGTGAAGGCCACCACTTCGTAGAGCAGGACCCGCTTGGGATTCGGGATTGCGTTCATGGGGCACCGTGGGTTCGGCCGGGCATGGCCCATCATACGCCCCGCTTCGAGACCGGGCCTCCCCGATCAGCCCAGGCCATGCTCCCGGAAGAGGGTCGGGTAGCTTCGCGGTTCCGCCAGCTCCGGTCCAAGCCCGAGCCGGGTCATTTCCTCCTGGATGGCCGTCTCGTGGCCTTCCAGCTCGAGGTAGCAGCCGAAGGGCGTCTCGTCCAGGCAGGCGACGAGGTCCTCGCGCCTCCAGAGCGCGCGCACCTTCTCCATGGTCATCACGGGTGCGTAGCCCAGGGCCTGCAGGATGCCCTCCATGGCCTCGGCTTCGCCCACGCTCGTCTCCCGTTCGGGGCGCACCTTGAGTACGGGGTCCTCGCGCTTGGGGCCCTTCCACGTGAGGATGGCCAGACCGGCATAGCGCCGCAGCCGCAGGGCGCAGCCTTGCTCGAGCAGCTCGGAGCCCCGGTCCCACAGTACGCTCTGCTCTAGCTGGGCGGGAACTTCCTGTCGGAAGCCCGACGCCGCGAGCCGGGCTTCCCAGCCATCCGTGGTGGGGATCCGCAGCTTGACTTCGGTCTCGATCGGGCTCAGAGGATTCATGTCAGGCTCCGGCGGTTTGAAGGCATCATGGGCGTGGAGGTCGGTCCGCGGTGATCCCTAAAAGGTACCTCATCGCCAGCCTGTTCATCGCGGCCATGCTCGTGATCCTGGCGGTGGTCCAGGCCAACCGGGGGCCGAAGCAGGGCGGCGTGATGATCACCGACTCGCCTCTCGTCCTCTCCATGGAGTCCTTCGAGACCCTCGCCCAGTTCGAGCTCCAGGAAGGATGGGCGCCCCGGTTCACGGGCACGCTGGATCCGGACCAGCCCGATCCATGGCCCACCTCGGGCGGGTTCAACACCCCGTGGGAGCCGGCCTCGCCGTACCTCCGCGACCAGGGTCTCGCCCTGAACGGGCCCGGAGGCAAGAGCGAGGTGGTGCTCTGGCGGGGTCTCGAGTGGCGCCGCTACCGCTTCGACGCGCCCCTCTGCTCCGCCCGGCTGGACCCGGACCGCTGGAAGTACCTCCTGGTGACGCTGCGCACCGGAGCCGACACCTTCGAGACGCGCCTGCTGGAGGTCCCCGAAGGCCGCGTGCTCTGGGCCACGGAGAGCGGGCCCTGGAGCCGCTTCAGCTGGGACGGCCGCGCCGTGCTCTTCGGGCTGCCGGCGCCCGTGAAGGATGCCCTGTTCCTCGCCACCCGGCCCGTGGACAAGGACCTGGAGGAGTCCACACTGGCGCCTTGGGACGAGAAGGCACTGCCCCTTCCGCCGAAGAACTGGATCGTGAAGGCGGAGAACTTGTGGGATGACGGGAAGGATCTCCAGGGCCATCGGCTCCTGGTGCCGTGGCAACCCGGCGCGAAGCTGTGGTTCCCGGTGGGGGACAGGCTGTGGACCTCGGACGCCACCGGCTGGACGCTGTGGGGGCTCGAGGAGAATGTGTGGCGGCGCCTCGAAGCGGGGCCCGGAGTGCTCCAGGCCCATCCGCCCATGGCCATGGGCCGCGTCAGTGTCGAGGAGACGGGGGTGGCGATCCGCCACCTGGCGCCGGTGGATGCGGCGAGCTGGGAAGTGCTGCCCACGGGCTCTCAGCCATGGCCAGCCTACGATCCGGCGTGGGTCTGGCAGGCCACCGGGGCGGTGGATGCCTGGGACAGGAGATGGGGTTCGGAGCTGGAGGAGCTGCCGCCGGAGCGGCAGCGGGAGGCGCTTGCGCGCTCCTACCGCTCCGAGTGGCGCGTGTCCACGGGCCTGCGTGCCTCCGTGCGTGGCTGGCTTCCCACGGGTCCCGAGATCGCCATGCGCGAGGCCCAGTCGGTCGCCTGGGTGTGGGTGGGGAACCGCGTCCTGCTGGTCCGTCTGCGTTCCGTGGATCGCCTTCGCCGCATCAAATCGCTGCTCAAGGGGACGTGATAACCCGGCCTATCTAAAACAGATCCTCGGTTTTGCCGATTTCTGTTAGCGTAGGCCCAGCCATCTTCCTTGCACCCTGGCATCCCGAGGTTCCTTATGCCCCGCCTCCTCCTCGTGGACGACAATCCGAGCATCCACAAGATCGCAGAGACCCTCCTGGCCACCACGCCCATCGAGCTGGTGTGTGTGGACTCTGCTGCGGCGGCGCTGGACAAGGTGAACCGGGGTGAGCATTTCGACGTGGCCTTGGTGGACACCTCCATGGCGGGGATGGACGGGTGGGGCCTGCTGGAGAAGCTCCGCCAGATGCCTTCCACTGCGCGCATGCCCATCGCCATGATGGCTGGTGTCCTGGATACCGTGGATCCCGCCCGCATCGAGAGCGCGCCCATCCAGGGATTCCTGAAGAAGCCTGTGGAGCTGCGCGAGCTCAGCGACCGCATCACGAAGCTCATGGAGACACCCGTTCCCGAGCCTGTCGTCCCTGTCGCGGCCACGCCTATGCAGGCCGCGCTCGAGCCGCCGCTGCCCCCTGCCCCGAAGATGACCTCCCCTTTCGCGACCCTTCCGGCGGTCCGCATCGATGAGCTGCCCGAGTACCGCAGGAAGGACGAGGCCCCTGAAGCGCTGGACGATCTGCTGGAGCTCACGGAAGAGGACCTCTACCCGGAAGTCGAACCGGTCCCCGTGGTAGCCGAGGAGAGCCTGGACCTGGAGGAGCTCGATCTGGACGGCCTGCGCAACCTGCAGGAGGCTCCAGTCGAGACGGAGGTTACGCCCGCCCCCTTCCCGCCCCTGGAAGAGCACACCCGGCCCACGCCCCAGTCCGTTCCGGAGCCCCTGGAGGACCTGGACGCCATCGCCACCCTGGACAAGCTGCCGGAGGCCATGCCGCCGGCCGTGACGCCCCAGGAGGAACTGCCAGTGGTGGCCCCCGAGATGGAGCTGCCCGATCTGGGACCTACCCAGGACGAGCTGCTGGAGATCTCCCCGCTCAGCGGACTCCCCGAGATCGAGGAGCTCGTCACCTCCGAGCAGGTGTCCGATGAGGAGATCCCGCTGGCCACGCTGCTGGAGGAGCCCAGGGAGGAAGCGGTCTTCACCCCCCCCCTTCCGCCCCTGGAGGAGTCCCTGGACTGGTCCGACGAGAGCGAGTCCATGCTGGCGGCCGTGGAAGCCCCGGCACCCGCCCTCCCCGAGATCTCCGAGCCCGCGCCGGAGGAACTGGACCTCCTTGAAGTGACCGAGCTGGATGCAAGCCTCGAGCCCCAGACGCTCCAGCTGGAGGCCGTTGAGGTTCCAGATGCCCTCCCGCTTCCCGAAGCGGTTCCGCTATCCCTGGAGGCGATCCCCCTCTCCACCGAGGCGATCGTGGAGTCCGCCCTCCGGGAGACCGCCACGGAAGAGCCCGTGGTGGAGACCGTGACCGAGGCGATGGCGGCTCCCGCCACGCTGCCCCTGCAGGTCGGGACCTCCAAGGAGCTCCTGGACGCCATGATGGCTGATCCGGCGATGATGGACGCTCTAGCCAAGGCCGTGGTGGCGCGCCTCGGGGACCAGGTCCTCCGCGAGATCGCCTGGGAGGTCATCCCCGAAGTGGCGGAACGCCTTCCTAGGAACTAGCGCATGATTACCGGCTACAACACCGATGTCCGGCATGGGAACCGGGTCTTCCACGTCCAGACCGAGGACAAGGGGCTTGGCAACCCGAAGATCGAGACCCTCATCTACGTCGGCGGCGAGATCCTGGACAGCTATCGGGGCAGCTACGAAGACCTGATCGCGGGCGGCGGTGTGTCCGAGTCCCTCATCCAGGACCGGATGAACGAGCAGCACAAGGCGGTGATCCGGGACATCAAGAACGGCAAGTACGACACCACGCCGCAGGATCCCGAGCTGGCCGAAGCCCAGGTGTTCACGGACCGGAGCCTGGACCAGGCGATCCTCGAGTACCTCCAGCAGGAGGGCGAAGTGGACACGCTTGAGCTGGTCCTGGACGAGCCCACGAGGCCCGTGTTCGGAGCCCCCTTCCGCTTCAAGGTGCGCGCCCGCCTCTGCATCAGCCAGAATCCGGTGGCCGGGGCGGACATCACGCTCAGGCTGGTCTCGAGCCTCAAGAAGGCCACGACGCTGCTGACGGGGAAGACGGACGCCGACGGGGTCTTCGCCGGCCAGGTGGACCTGCCCCCCAGCCAGCCCGGCCACTGCGCCGTCGTGGTGAGCTGCATGTCGGACTCGGGCAGCGACGAGTTCCGGAGCCTCATCACGGCCTGAAGCCGCCCTGCTGATATTTAAGCGCGAATGCGGGACCAGGCCCGGAGGGCGGGTTCCGTTCGTGCTATTGGTGAAGGTCGGCGTCGGGCGCCGGAGGAGGAGCGGGATGGCGGAGCGTGTGCTGCTGGTCCACACGGGAGGAACCCTGGGCATGGCGCCCACGGGGACGCCGGTGTCGCTCTCGCCGGGACCCTCCGTGGCGCGGATCCTCGAGCAGGTGCCCGAGCTGGCCGAGGTGGCGGACCTGCGTCTCACGGTGCCCCTGAACCGGGACTCCGCGACCATGGAGCCCGAGCACCTCCTGGAGCTGGCCCGCCTCATCCGCCGGGAGAGTGTGGACTGCGACGGCGTGGCGCTGATCCACGGCACCGACACAATGGCCTATACCGCCTCCGTGCTGGGCTTCCTGCTGGCGGACCTGGGCAAGCCCGTGGTCATCACCGGCTCCCAGCGGCCCCTCGCCTACGTCCGCAGCGACGCCCGCAGCAACCTGGTGGATGCGGTGACCCTGGCCACCCGCCACGTGCCCGAGGTGGGGATCTGCTTCGGGGATCGCTGGCTTCGCGGCGTGGCCACGGACAAGGTGAGCGTCCACCGCTACCACGCCTTCGAGACCCCCAATCTGCCGCCCCTGGCGGAGCTGGGCCTGAACATCCAGATGCATCCCCACGCGGGGGTCTTCGAGCGCCGGGTGCCCGCCGGCCTGGGGGCAGCCCTTGAGTCTTCCCTGGCGGTCTACGCGCCCTTTCCGGGCATGCGCTGGTACCTGCCGGCGGAGGACACCCGGGGCGTGCTCATCCAGGCCTACGGGGCGGGCAACCTGCCCATGGAGCGGCCGGACCTCCGGGCATTGCTGGACCACTGCCGTGAGCGCGCCATTCCGGTGGTGATCACCAGCTTCTGCCTCTATGGCGGCGTGGATCTCGCGACGTATGAGCTGGGCCGCATGGCTGCGGATAGGGGCGCCATCGCAGGCGGGCTGCACACCCGCTGGGCCGCCCTGGCCAAGCTCGGGTTGGTCCTGGGTGCGGGCGGTGGCGTGGAGGACGTCCGCCGCGCCTTCGCGGTCTCCTGGGCAGGCGAACCCGTATAGGAGAGGGGGTTCTTCCAGGCGTGGTAGTCCTGCATACTGGAAGAAATCCGCGCTTATAGGGGAATCATCATGGTCTGCTGCCGCTCGGGACCTGGGCGTGTGCTTGCGCTGCTGACAGCAGGGGGAACCTGCCTTCTGGCCCAGGGTACCCAGACAGCCAGTGTTAGCGGGCTGGTGGTAGATGTGGCGGGAGGGCCCGTCGTTGAGGCCTCCCTTCGGCTGACCTCCCCGTCACTGCAGGGTGACCGAGTCCTGAGCACGGACTCGAAGGGGCGCTTTGCCGCGCTGCTCCTGCCTCCCGGGCTCTACACCATCGAGATCGCCCATCCGGCATTTCAGACCCTGCGGATCCAACAGTCCCTGGGAGTCGACCAGCACTTCCAGCCTCGGTTCCGGTTGGCCAGCCAGGCGGATCTGGCCGTGGAGGTGACCGCGCCACCGCCCGCGGTGGACCGGACCGATCCCAAGACCGCCACCAACTATCGCCTGGACCGCATGGACCGGTTGCCCGTGGACCGCTCGCCCGAGGCCCTGGCGCTGCTCACGCCCGGGGTCGCGCCCGGAGTCGGGGGTGGTGTCCAAGTGCGGGGTTCCATGACCACCGGCAACCGGCTGCTGGTGGACGGCCAGAACGTGGAGGATGGCGCCTACGGCGACCGAGGCGTGAGCCTCATCGAGGAGGGTCTGGAGGAGGTCCAGGTCCTCACGGGAGCCCTGCCCGCGGAGTACGGCTATGTGGACGGAGGCGTCATCAATGCCATCACACGCTCCGGCTCCAACACCTTCACGGGGCAGGTCCGCTGGGATCTCCGGAACCCGGCCTGGAATGCCGTGGGACCCAAGGTGGATGCGGACGCCATCCATGACCGCACCACCGTGGACGGCACCTACAGCGCAGGAGGCTACCTCGTCCGGGACCGGCTCTGGTTCCACGCGGCGCACTTCCAGGAGGACTTCGAGGAGGTGCGGACCATCAGCGGTGATGCCTTCTCGGACCCGGCCTGGAGCCAGGGTGCGGGCGCGGCCTACACCTACGGCCGGAGGGAGGAACGCAACCAGCTGAAGCTCACCTGGCAGCCTCATGCGGATCACACCCTGGTGGCTTCGTACCTGGGCTCCGAGACCCGGCACGTTCAGAGGGACTATCTGTCCGGCTCCTTGGATACGCTGGTGCCCCAGCGCAACGACGACCAGCTCCTCAACCTCTCCTGGCGCGCGGTGTGGTCACCTCGGCTGGTTTCCGAGGTCAGCGTGGGATCCAAGCGGCAAGGCTTCCGTACGGGCACCACGGGCAACGCCACGGACCCCTCCGTCAGCCCGCTCTACGACGCGGACAGCGGCCTCTTCTACCATCGAGGCGTCTTCAACGGCGATGATGGCGGGGACCACCGGGACAACCGGACCTACCGTGCGAAGGCGAGCTGGTTCCTGGAAGGGTGGGGCAGCCACCGGCTGGATGCGGGCTTCGACGGCTACCAGGCTGTGCGACGGGCCCGGAACGAGAAGTCCCCGACCGGGTACGTCTTCGAGGTGTCCGGGATCGATCCCGTCACCGGAACCGCCATCCCCCAGAGCGTCTGGGTCTACGACAGCCGGGGCGGCGAGGCGCGTGTGGAGAACCGGGGCATGTTCCTGAACGACACCTGGCTTCCCAACGACCGTCTGTCCTTCCAGCTGGGTCTGCGCTGGGACCACTACCGGGGGGAGGATGAGGACGGGAGCAACATGGCCTCCACCGGGGCCTGGTCCCCGCGCCTGGCAATGAAGTGGGATGTGCGCGGGGATTCGCAGTGGATCGCCGGGGCATCGTACGCCCGCTACAGCGGCAAGCTGCTGGACCAGGTCCTGACCAGCGCCACCCGCCAGGGGAACATCGCCGAGGTGGACTACCTGGCCCTGGACCCCACCACCCGCGTGCCCTTCTCCGAGATCTTCAACCTGGCGAACTACGACTTCTCGACCGCGGGCGTCAGCTACGCCAACCTGCCCGGCGTGAACATCCGCCTGAATCCCCGCCTGAAGTCGCCCTCGATCCACGAGGTCCAGCTCTCCCTGGCGCGGGCCTTCCAGGACACGGTTGTGGGCTCGGGCTACGTGCGGGCCACCGTCGTCCACAAGGTCTGGAGGGATCTGGTGGACTACCGGATCGGGAACGACGGGCAGGGGACCTACGTCATCCCCCAGTCCGGCGAGACCGTGCACCCGTACGTCTACTACTGGGACAACAACCCCGATGCCACCCGCGACTACCGTGGCCTGGAGGTGGACTTCTCGACGGCGAAGGGGCCGTGGCAGCTCCAGGGGAACCTCACCTGGAGCCGCCTCTGGGGCAACTACGAAGGGGAGGATGAATACACACCCGGGCGGGGTGAAGGCATCCACGCCTGGGATGTGACCGATGGCGTGGTGATGTTCGACCGGCGCATCACGGCCCCCGAAGGCTACCTGCGGGGCCACGTGCCCTTCCGGGCCCGGCTCATGGGGACCTTCACCACCGCCTCCCGGCTCGGGAAGACCACCTGGGGCCTACTGTACCGCTTCGACGCCGGGACCCGCCAGAGCGAGACGCGCACCATCTGGGGGGACGCGTTGAATCCCGTGCTGCCTGACGAGGCCCTAGCCAGCCCGTTCACCCAGTACCGGAACAGCCGGCGGGGCGGGCTCAAGGGCAACGCCGCGTGGTACCTGGACCTCTCCGTGAACCACGAGTGGGACATGGGAACCCTGCGCAAACGGCCCGTGACGGGCTTCTTCAAGCTCCTGGTGAAGAACGTGCTCAACCACCGGCAGCTGCTGTGGACGCCTCGGCGCTACGAGGACGCGACGGTTTCCCCCGACGAGCCTTGGGTGCCCGCCGCCAGCGACCGCCAGGCCGGGGCGGAGTGCTACGGGGAGCCGCGCACCTATGCCCTCTCGGCGGGTCTGCGCTTCTGAACGGGTTCGCCTTACACTGAAACATTCGTGAGGCTTCGCCATGCTGGATCCCAACCTTCTGCGCAACGACCTGGATGCCGTCGTCAAGGGGCTCGCGTCCCGCGGCTACACCTTCGACCAGGAGACGTACCAGCAGCTGGACTCCGAGCGGCGGCGCGTCATCCAGGAGGCAGAAGTCCTCAAGGCCGAGCGGAACAAGGTCTCCGACGAGGTCGCGAAGCTCAAGCGGGCCAAGGAGAACGCCGACCACCTCATCGCCCAGCAGCGGGAGGTGGGTGACCAGCTCAAGGCCCTGGAGAGCGCCGAGAAGGCGGCGGAAGCGGCCTTCCGGGACTTCCTGTCGACCATCCCCAACGTACCTCACACCAGCGTCCCCGTGGGCAGCGACGAGCACGGCAACGTGGAGATCAAGCGCTGGGGCACGCCGGTGGCGATCGATGCCCCCAAGGACCACGTGGACCTGGGCACCAAGCTGGGCATCCTGGACCTGGACCGGGCCGCGCGCATGAGCGGCGCCCGCTTCTCGGTGCTGAAGGGCTGGGGCGCGAAGCTGGAGCGCGCGCTCGTCAACTTCATGGCCGATCGCCAGAGCGCTGCGGGCTGGAACGAGGTGATGACCCCCTACATGGTGCTGCCCCACTCGGTCTACGGCGTGGGCCAGCTGCCCAAGTTCGAGGAGGACCTCTTCAAGACCAAGCGCGGCGAGGACACCCTCTACCTCATCTCCACCGCCGAAGTGCCCGTGACCAATCTCTACCGGGAGGAGATCCTGCCGGAGGAGCAGCTGCCCATCCGGCACTGTGCCTTCTCGCCCTGCTTCCGTTCCGAGGCGGGCTCATACGGCAAGGACACCAAGGGCATCATCCGCCAGCACCAGTTCCACAAGGTGGAGCTGGTGGCCTTCGCCACGCCCGAGCAGGCGGAAGCCGAGCACGAGCACCTGACGGCCAGTGCGGAGGCCATCCTGGAGGCCCTGGAGCTGCCCTACCGCCGCATGCTGCTCTGCACGGGGGACATGGGCTTCTCCAGCCGCAAGACCTTCGACCTCGAGGTGTGGCTGCCCAGCCAGAACACCTACCGGGAGATCAGCTCCTGCTCCTGGTTCGGCGACTTCCAGGCCCGGCGTGCCAACATCCGCTTCCGCCCCAAGGACGGCAAGGCCCAGTTCCTCCACACCCTCAACGGCAGCGGTCTCGCCGTGGGCCGCACGTGGGTGGCGATCGTGGAGAACGGCCAGCAGCCCGACGGGAGCATCAAGATCCCACAGGCCCTGGTGCCCTACCTGGGGACGGACACGATCCGCTGACGGACTCCCCGAACAAGGAAGCGGCCCCATCTGGGGCCGCTTCCTTGTCTCGACCAGCTCAGGCTACTGGAGATCCAGAGGCAGGTCCTGGCCTTCGGCCGCCACGGTGGGATTCGTCCAGATGCCGCCGAAGCGGCCCCACAGGGAGCTGAAGCCAGCGCGCTGGCGGCCCTTGGTGTCGAGGTCCTTGCGCTGGGCTTCCAGCAGTTCCTGGGAGACCGAGATCTGGATGCCCTGCACGATGGCCATGCGCTTCTCGAAGGTGAGAGGCTCAGCGGGGATGCGGGCCTTGATGCGGGCCAGCCACACCTGGCCGTCGGGGCTCCAGAGGACGGGCGTGAAGGCGTTCACGGCGGTGTCCAGGAGGGCCTTGCGGATCGCCGGATGTTCGCTGAGGGAGCCCAGGCTCTGGATGGTGACGTTCTCCTTGGCGATGACGGGGGCCAAGGCCGTGAGGTTCTGGGACTGGAGCGCAGCCTGGGCCTTCTCGACGGCCTTCTTCCGGGCCTCCTCCAGCTTCCACGCGGCCAGCACCTTGCCGCGGATCTCCGCCAGGGGCGGCACGGCGATGGGCTTCTCCTCCTGTACGCGGAAGACCACGTAGCGGTCGCCGGCCTGCTGGACCTTGGAGACCTCCTGCACCTTCATCTCGAAGGCGCGGCTGACGATGAGTCCGGGTTCGGGGACCCCGGGCAGCGTGGTGCCGGGATCATCCAGCAGGGGCAGGGAGGTCTCGACCTTCAGGTTCATGGTCTTGGCCGCGGCGGACAGGTCGCCCTTGTCGCCTACGCGCTTGCGGAGCTGCTCCAGCCGGTCCTTGGCCACGGTGTTGAAGCGGTCCTGCGTCATCTGCGCCCGCAGTTCCTCCTTCACCTCCTCGAAGGTCTTCTCCTTGCGCCCTTCCAGCTTGATGAGGTGGATGCCGAAGGCGGTCCGCACGGGGGTGCTGATCTCACCCACCTTCAGGGCCATCGCCCCGTCCTCGAAGGGCTTCACCATGGCGCCGACCTTGAACCAGCCCAGGCGGCCCTTGTTCGATCGGGCCGTGGGATCCTCGCTGAGATCCATCGCGGCCTTGGCGAAGTCCCCGCCCTTGGTCAGCTGGGCCTTCAGCTCCTCGGCCTTCCTGGTGGCGTCCGCGAACTCCGTCTCGGTCTTGGCGCGGAAGAGGATGTGGCTTGCGTCCAGCTCCGTGAACTGGCTCTTCCGGGAGTCGTAGGCGCCCTTGAGAGCCGAATCATCCACCTTGATGGCATCCCCCAGGGCGGCCTGGTCCAGGGCCACGTACTGGAGCACGCGGCGGGGGCCGTACTGGAAGCGGGCTCCCGAGGCCTTCAGGTAGCTCTCGAGGGTGCCGTCGCCGGGGTCGGCCACGGCCGCGGAATCCGGCGTGAGGGAAGCGAACTCGAAGGAGATCTTCTCGTTCTGGATGCGGTTCTCCAGGGTCACCCAGGCCTCGTCCACAGGTGTCCGCGAGGCCACCTGCTCCATGAGCTTGCGGATCGTCAGGTCGCTGCGCGTCTCGATCTCGAGGGTCTTCAGGGTGGTAGGACGGGTCAGCCCCGCCAGGATCATGTTGATCTCGCTGGTGGGCTTCAGTACGCCATTCTGGTAGAAGGGGCTCTCCGGGAACTGCCTGAACCAGGACTCCAGGGCGCTCCTGACTTCCCGGTCCGTGACGACGATGCCCTGGCGCTCGGCCAGCTCCTCGTAGAGCCTGCGGTCCATGGTCTGCCGGAGGGCCTGCTTCTGCAGGAAGGGGATCATCTCCTTCAGGTTGGTCTGGTTGCCCAGGCGCCGGGCCATGTCGGAGAGCGCTTGTTCCAGGTCCATTCGAAGCACATCGCGGCCGTAGACCCTGGCCATGACATCGTCTGCTGACATCACCCCGCGGCCGCTGGGGGCGAGGTAGGCCACCAGGCCCGCCAGCACCACGAGCATGACCGCGGTCATGGGCGTCTTGTTGCCCTTGAAGGTGTTGCGGAAGATGCGCAGGGGCGTCTTGTGGTCCTGCAGGGGGGCGTCCCCCTTGCCGGGCTTGGGCGAGTTGGGGGTGCGTCGGGACACAGGGCTCAGTCGGGATCCTGATGGAGTAGGCGGGCAGAAGCCGTCACGGGCGGGGAACGCACGGCAACGGATGGCACGGGGCCGGAACCTACTAGCGTATCAAAGGCGCCCTTCTATGCCTAAGATGGAATGCAGGGAGAGAGCATGGCCGTAAGACCCGTCATCACCTGGGGGGACCCCCGACTCAAGATCAACAGCGCCGATGTCGGCGAGTGGACCCCGGAGCTGGAGCAGCTGGTGGTGGACCTCCTCGAGACCGGGATCGAGGAGGATGGCGTCGGCATCGCCGCGCCCCAGGTCGGCGTGAACCTGAACATCGCCGTGATCGATCCCACCTCCGGCAGTGATCCGGCCCAGAAGGTCATCCTCATCAACCCCGAGATCGTGCGCACCGAAGGCTCCCAGGTGGGCCAGGAGGGCTGCCTCTCCATCCCGGGCATCCACGAGACCTTGGAGCGGCCCAGGAAGGTCTGGGTGAAGAACCGCCGCCGGGACGGCTCCTGGGAGGAGCTGGTGGGCGAGGACCTCCTGGCCCGGGCCTTCTGCCATGAGATCGACCACCTGCGGGGCAAGCTGTTCGTGGACTACTTTGGGCCTGTGAAGCGCCAGATCATCCAGAGGAAGTACGCCAAGCTGCGCGCGGAGCGCTGAACGTGGTCCGGATCGCCTTCCTGGGAACCCCTGCCGTCGCCGTGCCGGTGCTTCGGGCTCTGGCGGAAACGCACCCGGTGGTGGCCGTCTTCTGCAATCCCGACAAGCCCCAGGGCCGGGGTCGCCACCTGGAGGCACCTCCCGTGAAGAAGTGCGCCGAGAAGCTGGGTCTGCCCGTGCACCAGCCCGCTTCCTGGAAGGCTCCCGAGACCCTCGCCCTCTGGGAGTCCCTCGCGGTGGACCTGGCGGTGGTGGTGGCCTACGGTCATATCCTTCCGGGCTGGATGCTGGAGTCCTGCGCCAAGGGCGCCTGGAACCTGCACTTCTCCATCCTGCCCCGCTGGCGGGGCGCTGCACCGGTCAACCACGCCATCCTGGCCGGGGATCCCGAGACCGGTGTGACCCTCATGGGCATCACCCGGGGGCTGGATGCGGGACCCATGGTGGCCGTGAGTCGACGCCCCATCACCCTGGAAGATACGGCCGAAGGCCTGCTGTCGGTGCTGGCGGAGGATGCGGCAGCCTTGCTGCGGGAGCATCTTCCGGCGCTGGTTTCCGGGACCATCGCTCCGTCTCCCCAGGATGAGGGGGGCGTCACCCTGGCCCCCAAGCTGGACCGGGAGATGGCGAAGCTTGATCCCCGCCGTTCCGCCCTGGACTGGCACCGCCAAGTGCGGGGTCTGCATCCCTGGCCAGGCGTGGAGTTCCTCCTGGATGACACCGTGATCAAGGTCAGTGGCGTGGGGCGCTTGGCGCCTTCGGACCGGGAGCCCGGAACCCTGCTGTGGCAGAAGGGCGGCGCCTGGCTCACGGCCGGCGATGGCCAAGCCCTGGAGCTGATCCTCCTGCAGCGGCCCGGGAAGCCCGTGCAGCCCGCACTGCAGGCCCTGCAGCCCTGGGGCGCGGCCGGAAGCCGGAAGGTGGTTCCGGGCGCGTGATCAGGCCAGCCTCTGGCTGACCTCCCGGTACTCAGAGTCGATCTCACCGACCAGCTGGAACTGCTCCAGGGCTTCGTCCTTGCGGCCCTGCTGGAGCAGGATCTCGCCCAGGTCGTAGCGCAGGCCGATGGCGTCCTCCGGCGGGAAGCCCGGGGCGTCGATGCCCTGGCGGAGCCACTCGGCGGCTGCATCCAGGTTTCCCTGGGACATCTCGCAGATGGAGAGCATGGAGCAGCACTCCAGGGTCCGCTCGGGGTCGCGCATGGCCTTCTTGAACTCCTCCATGGCGGGTTCCAGCAGCATCATCTCCTTGTAGGCGATGCCCAGGTTGTAGTGGGTGTCGTAGTCGTCGCCCTTGACCTGCTGCTCGACGCCCTCGCGGAAGGCGTTGAACAGTTCGTCCACGCTCTGGATCTTCTCCACCACGTTGGTGGCGTCGTGCATCTCCTCGCCTTCCCCGCTCTCCAGCAGCGCGTCACCAAGCACATCGGTGAGGTCGAAGAAGGAGTGGCCGTCCTCCGCCTCGGGCTGGGCGGGAGCCTTGGCGGCATGCCCCAGGCGCCGGAGGGCTTCCTCCGCCACCTCCAGGCGCTGCAGCAGCTCAGGGTGCCCGGGGTAGGCCTCCAGGGCGCCCTCGATCTCGATCTTGGCTTCCTCGGGGCTGCCGTAGTCCAGCTGGAAGTCGATGTCGGAGAGGATGGAGGCCAGCTCGTCGTCCACCTCCGCGGAGACGGGAGGGGCCACCGGCCCGGCGGCCAGGGGCTCGGGCATGTGGGGAGGGGCGATGGGCGTCCTGGTGGCGAAGGGCAGGGGCTCCAGCTCGAGGGGCTCCATGTCGGGCATCTCGGGGAGCAGGGCGTCGGACTCCAGCGCCTCCGGTTCCAGGGGTGGCGGCTCGGGGGCCTTGGCCTCCGGCATCATGGCCTGGAGGTCCGCCGCGCTCAGGTCCATGGAGTCGGTGGGCAGCGCGGGCGGGAAGCTCGGGAGCTCAGCGGCCAGCTCCGAGGGCTCGGGGGCGAAGCCCTGTCGATCCTCGTCCAGGGCGATGAGGGCGTCCAGGTCGCTGGCGAAGGACTCGACGGGCTCCGGTTCGGGGGTGGGACCCGCGCCGAGGGGGATGGCCGGTGTAGCGAGTTCCTGGACGGGGAGCGCCTCGACGGCGGGGGCCTCCACCGGGGGGGGCGGCAGCGGGGCCGGAGCGGGCCGCACGTCCACCAGGCCGAGGGTGCGCCGGTAGAGCCGCGTGGAGCCGGGGAAGAGCGCCTCGGCCTTGTCGAGCATCTCCAGGGCCATCTCCTTGATGCCCATGCCCGCGAGCCGCTCGGCGGTCTTCACGTAGTGCATCTGGACGGCGGTCATCTTGCCGCTGGCCTTGATGATGTCGGCGATGCGGTTGATGGCGTCCCGGTTGGTGGGGTCCAGCTCCAGGATCTTGGAGAAGGCCTCCTGGGCCTTGTCCATGAAGCGCGCCTTCACGAAGTTCTCGGCGTCCTTCTGCAGCTGCTGGATCTGGATGCGGCGGACCGGATCGACCTC
>JADHEF010001196.1_pt1 | contig 17780 bp, 6 predicted proteins | sample 8952391 | NCBI WGS metagenome assembly JADHEF01 (sample SAMN16124439, study PRJNA663245) | bioreactor sludge metagenome | isolation source: sludge (nitrite) | place: India:Bengaluru | collected 2019-02-28
GGGAACTGGAAGTTCTAATATAACTATTAATCTGAATTATTGGATTGTTATGGATTTGTTTAATAATCTTTGTCCAGGTTTAACTCAAAATATAACAGTAATTTCCGGTGCTATTGATGATAATGGTACTTTCCATCATTATGATACTAGTAATGTTCCTATTCTTCCTGAAGATAGGGAATTTGAACTGGAAGTTGTTAATGAAACTGGTAATATAACACCGAATACTGGTCATGTTACTGATTCTGGACTTAATTTTACTTTAAATAGTAATAATTATGGTAATCACACGGTTAAAGCTGCTTTTAAAACTTTTAATTCTACAAAAACATTTGAATTATATAAACTAGAAACTACTACTAATGTTACAGTTTCTAACCCTAGTGGCAAAAATGGTAATACTATTATTATTACAGCAAATGTAAAAGATAATCAAGGCAATCCTGTTAATGAGGGAAATGTTGGATTTTATTTTGATAATGATTTAATTGGTACTGTTGATGTAGTTGATGGTCTTGCTGTTTTCCAATGGGTAGTTAATAAAAATAATGGTGATTATAATATAGATGTATTCTTTAATGGGGATGAGTATTATTCAGAATCTGATGCTAAAACAAATTTCACTGTTTTAACTATTCCAACTAATGTCACTGTTAATCTATCTAAAGTTATGGGTAGTTCTGGTGATAAAATTTTAGTTACTATTAATGTATATGATAATAAGGGTAATCCTATAAACTCTGGTATTATTGAAGTTTATGGAAATGGTGTTTATTTGGGTACTTTTGATGTTTTAAATGGTAAAGTACTTCTTAATTGGACTCCAGTAGGATCACCAGGTAGACAAAGCATAATAGCTAATTACACCGATGATTATACTTATATTAACAATCAGGGAACTAATAATTTTGACATAAGGATTAAGACAACTATAACTACAAATAGTCAAAAAGGAACATATGGAAAAACAACAACTCTAAAAGCTACTTTAAAAGACACTAATGATAAAGTAATAGCTGGAAAATATGTTAAATTCTATGTAAATAACAAATACATTGGACAAGCAAAAACCAACTCACAAGGCATAGCTACCTTAAATTACAAAGTAACAAACACAGGCACTTTAACAGTAAAAACACTAACTGAAACTGACAATACTTATCAAAGCTCCACAATTTCAACCAAACTTTCAGTACCAAAACTCAGCAAAGTCAAAGTCGCAAACAAAGCAACAGTAAAAGGCAAAAAAATCACACTACAAACCATAATAGCTAACTACGGCCCAGACAAATCAACACTAAAAATCTCATACAAACTACCAAAAGGAACAAAAATACTCAAAAAATCACTAAAAACAGGCTCATACACTTACAACAAAAAAACAAGAGTTCTCACTTGGGCAATTAAAAATATAAATTTATCCAAAACTAAATCAACCTATCTAAAAGTGGTTTTTAGTGTTAAAAAAGGCAAATACTCAATTAAAAACTCTATTAAAAAATCAAAAGGTACATTAATTTCTGGAAATAATGCCTTAAAAAACATAAAAGTAAAATAAAAATGAATTTTTTTTTAGATGATATGAAGTTTTTTATAAAAATTTCTTATCATTTATTATTATTTTCTAGATTTTTTAATTAATTTAAATTTTAATGATTTTTTTTAAATATTTATAAAATAATTTTCTTTTATTGAATATATTTTTAATTTTCTTGTTTATTTTGGTGATTTATTCATTATTTTATAGAATATTTCTAGCTTTTTATAACATATTTTTTTATTATTATTTTTCTGTTTTTTATTATGAAATTATTACATTTGTTTTTTATTAGTATTTATTTTTTTCTTTTTAATGTTTTTATAATTTTTATACTATTTTATCTTATTTTAAACTCTTTTTGATAAGTTTAAATATATTTAATTTTACTTAATTCTCATTTTTCCTGATTTAAAAAGGTTAATACATGTTTTTATTGGGATATTTATCTTTTGAAAATATAATAATGTGGAAATTGTGATTATTGGGACTTATATTATTAAATTTTGGACAATTATTATTTTTAATACTAAATAAAAAACTTTCATCAATTTTTTATATTAACTTTTAAATATTGTCGTAATCTTTATATGGCATGTCTATTAATATAATATCAATTAAACTTTAAAATTAATCAATTTTAGTTTATAAAATATTATTTTATTTTCTCAGTTTTATTGATAAAATATCTATGGGGGTTATTAATATAGAAATAAGTAATAAATTTATTTTAGTCTTATTATTGACTTTCGCTGTTTTGTTTATGATTAGTCCAATTTATGGAGAATCCTTAAATGTTAGTGATAGTCACTCTGAGATTGAAAGTGGATTTAATAATTATGATGTTAATAATGTTCAGATTACTGATAATGGTACTAATAATTATAATTATAATACTAATAATGAGTCCCTAGCTATTAAATCATCAGATCAGGTTGGAAAATCTGATGTAACTACTTATACTTCAAAGGTATTTATAATCACTGATGATAATTATTCTCAATATTTTAATTTATTCACTGGTAAATTACTTTCTAATTCTGGTATTAGTCCTGGAGATACAATTAAAATTGGAAATGTTTCTAATAAAGCTTTTATTATTGATATTCCTTTGACTTTAACCAGTACTGGAGCTAATGTTCAAATAACTAATGGGGTTATTCACTTAATTTTGGGTAGTGATGGTTCTAATGTTACTAATCTCAAAATATTAAATGATAAAACTAAAATCGAATATCAAGGTGTTTATGTTACTGATTTACATGGTATTTGGTTGACTAATACTAATAATAATCTAATTTTTAATAATTCTGTTCAAGTTGCTGATGCTTTGAAAGTTTTTGCCATGCCTATGGGATGGTCTTCTAATAATACAATTATTTATAATAGGCTGATTAGTACGTGGAGTACTTGTATGCCTATGGGTTTATGTCATAACAATAATATTTCCTATAATTATATGCAAACTACTGCAGCAAACATAATTTATTATAATCCTTATGGACATGCAGATTATGGTGGGCCAGCTGATTGTTACAATAATTCTATTACAAACAATTATTTATATGCAATATATGCGGGGGATACTGTAATTGGAATACAACTTGTATATTCAGAGCACCAAAATACTAAAATAATTAATAATACTCTAGTTCATCAATTTTATGGAATAAGTCTTTATGGAATTAATTCAACTGTTGTTGGAAATACACTAATTAATATGAGTGCATATGCAATTAGTATCACTTCTTCTAATTTACTTTTGGAAAATAATACTATTATAGCAGTTGATTCTTATTATGGTGGGGGAATATATGTTGGTTCTGATGGATATAACAAAAATATCACTGTAACAGGTAATAAAATAACTATAACTAATGGTTGTTATAATGGAATTTATATTAAGGGAGATGACATAATTGTTGAAAATAATCAAATTGATTTTCATAATTTTGGTGTGGGAATAAACATTATTGGAAACAATACTAAAATTTTGAATAACCTTATTAAAACTCAAGTTGATCCTGGAATTAGTTTAGCTACTTCTTACGCAATAATCATAGGAAATAATATACGTGCTGGTTCTTATGGTATTTACTTTAAAACAAATAATAAAAAGTTCTATTTTACTAGTATTATTAATAACACCATTGTTAGTAATGATTATGCTATCTTTTTGCAGGGTACAATATATAATACTACTATAATTGGGAATAAAATTAGTACTAATGCATCATTTGGTATTTTTAAGGATACTACTGACTCATTTGGAGATAACATGTCAGACAATGAAGTTAATGATATCATTGAAGATTCTACTGGTATTGTTATCAGGGATGATAATTTTTACAATTATTTTGATCATGATGGCTATTTTAAATTAGGAATTCTTGATGATTCATTAGTTTTGATTCTAACTTATTTAACAAATAAGAAAATTTACGTTGATTATAAAATGAATATTTTAAGTAATGGTTTATCTAATCTTTTAACAAATGTAACTATTATTGTAACTTCTGAGGGTAGTGGTTCTGTTATTAAGGATTTAAATTTTTATAACACTAATATTGCAGCTATAATTTTAGAAAATTATGTAAGATTTGTTTCCCTTGAAAACAATAATATCACTGTAATTTCAGATGATAATTATGCTGGATCTATAAATGCTATAAAAATAGGCCAATCTGAAAATATTCTTGTTAAATCAAATAATATTTATATTTCAAGCAAGAAATGTTTTGTTTATGGAATTTTAGTTTCGGATAGTACCTATGTATTTTCAAAATACATTAATATAACTCAAAACAGCATCATTTTAGTCGGCGATAATTTGATTGAAGGTATTTATACTGATTCTATGAGCAATTCTTTCATTTCTAATAATCTAATAAATTTGTGGGGAAATGGTTTTGGTTATGGTATAGCTACTGCCTATATGAAAGGAAGTGTTAATAATATTACTATTGAAAATAATATAATTTTAGCTAATGTTAAAAAAATGGCCTATTTAATTGAGTTACATATTAGTTCAAATGTTACTATTATAAATAACATTATTGAGGGCTATGCTAGTGGTGTTTATGGTATAGCTTTATACAATTCAGATAATATTTCTATAATAAAGAATGAAATTAGAACTCATGGTGGTGATTTAAGTGAAATTAGTACTAACTATGATGTTTTAGGTAGTGGAAATAGTGCTATTTTCCTTACTTCTAATTCTAATAATACTTTTGCCAATGGTAATATAATTTATACTAATGCAAGATATCAAATAATTATTAATAATACTGATAATAAGAATAATGACAGTAATAATCCTAATAATAACACTAATACTAAAGATAAATTAATCAATACTTTTTTTCAAAATTATTTTGTTATTGATGATATTAATGTTATTAATTATTTTACAAGTAATGGTGAATTTATAAAAGCTAATTCAGTCCAAGCTAATGATACTTTATTATTCAATAATTTAAGTTCTAAGCATTATAATTTAGTTTTCAACATTCCATTAAATATTAGTTTTTATAAATTTAATACTATTAATGCTACATTTATATTTAAATCTGGATCTGCAGGGTCTAATGTAACTGGATTGTTTTTCAATCTAACTGATAATTCTGCAATTATCTTGTCTGATGTTTATAATATTACTATATATTCTAATAGTATTTTTATCACTAATCTTATCCAAAAAAATCTCACAGGTCTTATAATTGCTCATAATAGTTATGATAATCAAATAATTAATAATGATATTACATTGAAAGGTAAAAATTCATTGACTGGGATTAGTGTTTCTAATTTTTATGATAACAGATTTGGTAGAAGTCCTTACTCTAATATTATTGATAATAACCTTTTATTTATTAATTCTGAAAATATTGCTAAGGGTATTTATGTCTCAATGGCATATGATACAAAAATTTTTAATAATGATATTTATTTATATGGTAAAAATATTGCCTATGCAGTTGAAATAGTTTCAAATGCTTCTTTTGCACCTTATCCTACTACTGTTTGGTCTAATAATACAAAGATTATTAATAATACTTTTTATGGCTTAGGAAATAATATTTTCTTAATTAAGTCATATCAATCTTATAATACCTATATTGCAAATAATAGCCTTTTAGCTGATGGAAACAGATCTTTTGCTTATATAGGCTATAATACTTCTGGAGATAGGATTGAATATAATGAAATTGTTGTAAATGGTTCTAGATATGATAATATTAATAATACTGCTTCTAATTTTAATACTAATAATATGTCTAGTGATAACTTTGAAAATTGGGTTAATGTAGCCCAAGCCGGTGTTTATTATTCTAATAATTCTTACAATAATTTGATTCGTGAGAATAATATTACTTCAAATTATTTAAATGGTGGAGATTATGCAGTTTATGTTGATGATAATCTTGTAGGTTCTAGTAGTTCTGGTTCTATGAGTATTATTCATTTAATAGTTTCTGGCAATTATCTTGTAAGTAATAATGGTCTTTTTATAGCTAATGATGCTATTTATGGGGCAAATATTTTAAGTGAAAATAATACTCCTTACTATATTTATGTTTCAACTAATGGCAGTGATTTTAATGGGGATGGAAGCATAAATAATCCTTTTAAAACAATTTCTCATGCTATTTCTCAGGCATATAATCGAGCAATCATATATATTCTCAATGGAACTTATTACGAAAATAATATCATTGTAAACAAGACAATAACTATTAAAAATAGTGGAAATGTTACTTTAAATGGTAAAAAAGGAAAGATATTCATTGTAAATAATATTGGATATTTAACTATTTTTGGGATTAATTTTTGCAATGCTTCTAGTAATAATGGATCTATTATTTCTAATAATGGTTTCGTATATTTAATAGATTGCAATTTTTATAATAATAGTGCTACAGATCAAGGAAGCGTGATTTTTAATAAAGGATCTATTTTAATTGATAATTGCAGTTTTTATGGTAATTCTGCTTATCTTGGCGGAGTAATTAGTAATTTTGGCAATATTAGTATAAATAATTCTAAATTTATTAATAGTTCTGCCTGTAGTGGCGGTGTTATATATAGTTATCATAACTCCACAATTATTATCACTAATTCATATTTTGCTTCAAATACTGCTATAACAGATGGCAATAGTTACCTTTATAATGATAATGAAACTAGATTAGCTCCTGGTCATGGAGGAGTTATTTACAATTTTGGAACTTTATATTCTATAAATTCTACCTATGAAAACAATTTAGCTAATAATGGAGGGGTTATAGCTAATTCCATTTATATTTGGAGAGATTTTAATGATAGTTATTTATATATTATGAATTCAACTTTTAAATTCAATAATGCCACTACAGATGTGTATTCTGGGGGATATGGAGGAGCTATTTGTGGGAAAGCATTCTATTTATTAGTTTTCAATTCAATATTTTTTAAAAATGAGGCTCAGAGTACTGGAGGTGCAATAAACATTTCTGCAAATAAAGGGGCGATTGACAAATCTAATTTTACAAATAATACTGCAGGAAATTATGGTGGTGCTTTAGCTATTAATGGAAATATTACAATAACTCGTTCTATTATTTCTAATAATAGTGCTTCTTATGGTGGAGGCATTTCATATACAGGGGATTCAAGTTATGGGCATATTTTAAATCAATTAAATATTTTTAACTCTACAATTGAATCTAACAGAGGTTTGCACTACGGTGGCGCCTTTTACTTTAATTATGCTAATGTAAACATCAAAGATTCTAATATATTGAATAATTTTGCTCCAATAAATTCTGCATTATATGGGAATAATAATGGGCTTCTTGATTTTGATGGAAATTGGTGGGGTTCTAACTATGGCCCATCCAATGATGTTTGGAATCTTGCTAATAAATTTAGGGATTGGCTAACTCAAAATTCAGCATGGGAAATTGTTACTGGTGGAGGTTCTGGTTCTTCTGGAGGTTCTGGTTCTGGAGGTTATCCCGGTCCTGGCACTGGCACTGGCTTAAAACCTGGTGGTAGTGGATTAGGTAATGGTTGGGGTACAGGTACAGGTTCTGGAATAGGGTCTGGTTCTGGTTCAGGATTAGGTGATGGTGAAGGTGATGGAATTGGTAATGGAAATGGAACTGGTTCTGGAACTGGTGTTGATTCTAATAATGGGAATGGGAAAGGATCTAATTCAAAAAATAATGATATTTTATCTGGTATTGGAGGTATTATGAACCCTTCGGATTCTTCTAGTTCTAATCCTGGGGGTAAATCTGGTGGTGGATCAGCTGGAGGTCAAGGTGGCTCTGGTCAGGAATCTATTAAAAATTCTTATGAAATTTTAGAGGATACTATTAATAATATTAAACCAAATGATTTTGTTTATATATTATTAGCTATTATTGGATTTATTGCTTTGGTTATTATTGGACATAGATATAATAAAAGAAGCAGGCTTTAAAATTTATTTATTTTATAAAATTATAGCTTAAGGGATAAAAATTAGGTTTAGGAGATTATATTTAAAAAATTATTCTTAGGAGATTATATTTAAAAAATTATTCTTAGGAGATTATATTTAAATAATTATTCTTAGGAGATTATGTTTAAAAAATTATTCTTAAGACATTATATTTAAGAGACTAGATATTATGAAAAAAAATTGTTTATTGTTTTTAACGTTCATTATTGTTGTATTTTTTTCAATGAGTATAGTTAGTGCTTCTGCTAGTTATATTGATGAGAATAATTCAGATCATGGTACTAATGATATCAATGTCTTTGATAATACTAATAATATTATTATAAATAATACTAATAATAATATTAATAATAATACTAATAATAACAATACTAGTATTAATAATATTAATAATAATACTAATAATAACAATACTCGTATTAATAATACTAGTGATAATATTAGTATTAATAATAATAATAATTATTTCACTGATATTTATGTTGGTTTGTCTGGTAATGATAATTTGGGGGATGGTAGTCAAGATAATCCTTATAAAAGCTTGAAAAAAGCTATTAATGAAGCATCAAATAATTCTAATATTTATATATTGTCTGGTGAATACTTTGGAGAAAATAATACAAAGATGATTATTGATAAGACAATCACTATTTCTGGTATTATTGGAGATAATGGAACTGTTATGTTTAATGGTGAGAGAAAATATGACTTTTTTGAGGTTACTCCTAATGGTAAACTAACATTGATTAATATCACTTTTTATCAAGGTAATAATTCTGGTGAAGAATTTATTGCAGGGGCTATTTTTAATAATGGAGAATTAATAATAAAAAATTGTATTTTTGAGTTTAATACTGGGCTAAGGGGTGGAGCAATATTAAATAATGGAAAATTAGATGTCATAGGTTCTATTTTTAAAAATAATAATGGTACAAATTATGGAGGAGGAATAACTAATTTTAACACAGCTATAATTATTGATTCTGTGTTTATTGGTAATATTGCTAAATCTGGATCTTCTATTTTCAATGATGGAAATTTAACTATTTTATCATCTAATTTTACTTCTAATAATATTATGGTGGTTAATTGGGAGAATAGGAATAATAATATTTTCATGAATTCTTCAAATATTAATTCTGACATTTCTGTTTCAAATCACACAATAAAAATTTTAAATTCTTCATGTGCTAATGTTGGCATTACAGATTGTAATTTGTCTGTTAATTCTTCTACTTTGTCTGTTAGCCCTACAAATTCTACTGTTAATATAACTTATTCTGTTATTACTGGTGGTTCTATATATAATTATATGAATAATAATAATATTAGTGCTGAGTATAATTGGTGGTTATCCAACTATGGGCCTGTAATTTACTCAGGAAATACTAACTATTTTAATAGTCAAAAATATTGGATTATAGCAGTTTTTGTTTCTGATTATGGAAGTTCTATTCCTAGTAAAAATACTAATGTCACTCTTAAAGTAATTTTTAAGTATACTGATGGGGTTAATGTTTGGGATTTGCCTGAAGGTGTTAAAATCCCTTATAGGTCTCTTTATTTACAAACAGATAATGGTTATTTTAACAATGATTCTGGAATACTTTGTGGAAATATTTTCACTACTTATTATTTGAATAATAGTGAGGATACTCTTGTTTATGCAGTTATTGATAATCAACGTTTAAAATTAGCTGTTGGTAAGGGATATACTAACTATACTTGGTATGTTTCAAATGAAGGGGATGATTCTAACAATGGTTCTTTTGAAAGTCCTTTTAAAACTCTTGCTAAGGCAGTTAGTGTTGCTTTAAATGGTAATACTATTTATATTGCTTCTGGCGATTACTATAATGCATATAATTCAAACTTATTTATTTGGAAAAATTTGACTTTTTCTTCTTATAATGGCCCTGTTACTATTTATCGCCATACTAGTAATAGTATTTTCGTGGTTGCTGATTATGGAACTTTAAATCTCAATAATATTACTTTTTCGACCTATAATCTTACATATTCAGTTTTTTTTATAAATTGTTCTGGTAATTTAACTATTAATAATTGTACTTTTAAGAATGCTAGTGGTAATTCTTATTGGGGCAATATTTTATTTTCAGGTGCTTCTTTATATGTAAATAATTCTAAATTTTTGGATTTAAGGCATTTTGTAATAAAATCTGGAGCTTATGATAGATATTCTTATGGTTATGTACCATGCACTATTAGTATACTTAATTCTTATTTCACAGGAATTTCTGGTGTTATTACTAATGATCAGAATTCTGCAAGAATTCTTTATTTGGTAGGAGATAAGATAATAATTGATAATTGCACATTTGTGAATAATGCTGCTATTGGGGCAGTTATTAATTCTGATTATTCTATTGTAAATAACTCTAATTTTATAAGTAATAGTTTTGGGGCAGTTTCTGGTGCTTCTGTTTTTGATAATGGCTATGTTGTGGATAATGCAGTTAATTATTGGAGTGGTTCAATTGTAAGTGCATCAAAAATTATGAACTCTCTATTTTCTAACAATAATATTTCTTGTGCAAGTGCTAGATTTATTTATAATTGTTCATTTATCAATAATAGAAATTCTTTTAATTCTCTTGAAGATGACCATGAGAAAAACGGTATTATAAATAGTGGTAACTTAACAGTTGTTCATTGTATATTTTCAGGTAATATTGCAGGATATGGTGGTGCTATATTTAATAGAGGATTTTTAAATGTTTCTGATAGTGTTTTTGTAAATAATACAGCTACTATATTGGGTGCAGATATTTTTAATTTTAATGGTAATGCTTATCTGGATAATAATTGGTGGGGTTGGAATGGTGGTCCTACCAATGGTAAAGTTTATAGGTTTTTGGGTAATGTTCAATTAGCTAATTGGGTTATATTATCTCTAAATGTTAATGGTTCTACTTTAATAGCTAGTTTGGATAAAGTTACTGATAGTTCTGGAAATATTCGTGATTTTAATGGCACTATTCCTAGTCGAATTGCATTTTTCGATTCTTCTGTTATACCTATTTATCCAAAAATTAATAATCTTACTAATAATTATGCTTATTCTCATATCCTTTCTGGTTCTGAAACTGACTATATTGTTAATGTAACGGTGGATGGCCAAAATGTTGATTTAACTGTTCATAATAAGAATACTATTATTGAAATGAATGAAACTGTTTTTTATGGTAAAAATAATATTTATACAATTATTTTGAGAAATGTTAATGGTTATGATATTTCTAATCAGACTGTTCTTTTGAAGATAAAGTATAAAAATGGGACTATAGAAGAATATAATTTGATAACTGGTGGAGATGGTAGAGCTACAATTATTATCAATAATAGTGTAGGAAATTATGATATTTTTGCTTTTTATGAAGGGGATGGTTATTTTTATTCATCTAATTCTAGTTCATTGTTAAAAATTTTGCCATCATCTACTAAAATTTTTATTTTGAAAGACCAGCTTTTTTATGGGAAAAATAATGTATTACAAATTTCATTGGAAGATATTTATGGTCGTTCAGTGGTTGGTCAAAAAATATATTTTAATATAAAGCAAGGTAATAAAACATATAATTATTATTCTACTACTAATGGATTTGGAATTGCAGGGGTTATAATCAATTTACCTAAGGGATCTTATGATGTTAAAGTTTCATTCAATGGGGATGAATGGTATAGTGGAAATGAAAATCAAGGTTCATTCACTATTTTACCTATTGGAACTAATTTAAGTTTAAATGTAACTCTTTTATATGGTCGGGGAGACATTTATTTTATAAAATTATTGGATAATAATGGAAATGTTGCTAAAAACGAGACTATCTATTTAACATTATCTCAGGGAAATAAAAACCAAACATTTTCAATTCAAACTGATAGTAATGGTACTGCAGGACTAGTCATAAATTTGATTCCTGGCACATACAAAGTTTCTGTTATCTATAAGGGGGATGATTTATATATTGGAACTACTACAACTGGTAATTTAGTTATTGAAAAAGTTTCAGTTCGGTTAACTACTGATCCTTTAGTTAAACTCAATGAAACTAATAATAAGTATTATGTATTATTAACTGATATGTATGGGAGACCTTTATGTGGAGAATCATTAATTATTAAAATTCAAAAAGATGGATTTTATGAATTTTATAATTTAACTACTGATAATGAAGGTTTTATAACTATTCCCATTGACTTAATTGAAGGAAATTATATGGTATTGATTGACTTTAATGAGAATGAATGGTATTATAATACTACATCTGCTAGTACCTTAATTGTATCAAAAATAATTAATAAAATCACAACTAATATCACTATTACTTTTAAAAATAACACCGTTGTATTTTATTTAACAGATACTGATGGAAATCTACTAATTAATAAAGAAATTAGTATCAAATTAGTTGGAAATGGTTATACTAAATATTATACAATTAAAACTAATTATAATGGAAAAGCAGAATTAAAATTAAATATAAGTTCTAATTCAGCTAAATATAATTTATATTATAATTTTGAAGGAGTTAATTATTATAATTCAACTGAAGGGTTATTTACTTTCACTTCAAATTCTTCAAATACTAAAATTAAAACTTTAATAACCGTTAATGCGCCTACAATAATTAAAGGTAAAAAAACATTAATAACTGCAACTCTTAAATCATCTAATGGCAAAATACTAGCTAATAAAAAAGTTAAACTCATAATTAACAAAAAAACTTATATTAAAACTACTAATTCTAAAGGAATTGTTGTTTTTCAAGTTTCAAACCTCAAAACAGGTAAATATGTTTTTAAACTATTATATGGAGGAGATAGTAATTATCATTCATCAACAATATCTAAAACTCAAACTGTAAAAAATATTGCTGATTTGGTAATTTTAAAAGTTAAAAGATATGGGAATTCTTATAAAATACTTATTAAAAATCAAGGATCTGTCACATCTAAAAAAACTAAAGTAAAAATTTTTTATAAAGTTGGAAAAAAGATTAAATATAAAATAGGGGTAGCTAAATCTTTAAAACCAGGTAAACATATTATTGTAAAAATAAAATTTTTTAAATATTCTATACATAAAAAATATTTAAAAACAGCAATAGTTAATTATAATAAGATTTTTAAAGAACTTACTTATAATAACAACTTAAAAAAATTTAAAACTTAAAAAATTTAAAACTTAAAAAAATTTATTTTTTTATTTATAATTTTTTTTTAATTATTATCTACTTTTTTTTAATTATTCTGTATGTTTAATATCATATTTTCTTTAAATAATTAATACTATCCATTATTGGACTTTCATCATTAATCTCAAGTATATATTTCCCTTTATAATTGTTTTTTCTAAATATTTTAATAATTTTTTCAAAATTTATCTTTCCCTTTCCTAATCCTAAATGTAAATCTTTATTTAATAAGTTATCAGATAAATGTATGTGCTTTACTGAGTTAAAATATAATTCTTTTTCTTTATATCTCATTGTAGAAGCATGTCCAACATCTAAAGTCATGTACATACCGATTTCTTCTAATAATTCATTTAATTTAAAAATATCTTTATGAATCAACCAATCACTCTTGGGCATGTTCTCTACTGTAGCTATAACTCCATTGTCATTTCCATATTCTCCACATTGTTTCAAAGATTCTTTGCATATTGATAGTATTTTATTTTCACAAGGATACCCTAACATAGTCATTCCTGAAGGATGGATTACAACAATATCACTATTTAATTTGTTAGCTGTATCTATAGACCTTTTTATTTCATTTATAGAAGCTTTCTGTATAGATTTATTTAAAGAAGCTATATTTAAATCCGTAATCGGTGAATGTATTGTATATTTGAGTTTATATGAATTCATCATTTCAATATCAATTGAATCATCTGGGTATTCATTCATTATTTCAATATATTCAATATTTTTATTTTCGGCAAATTCTAAAACTTCTTGCATGTTTTTTTTATATATTGATGATGATGAGATTCCTATTTTCATATAAACTACCAATATTACTTTTTTAGATTTAATATTATTTTTTATTATTTTAAAATTTGATATTATTCTTTTTGTTTTAATAATTTTTTATATAAATATTTTTTAGTTCTATTAATTTTAATTTTATTATTTTTTAATCCATATTTAAGTTTTTGAACTAGATTCTTCATTATCTAAAAAGTATTTTTCCTTTGCTCTTAAAAATATTCTTTCAAATGTTCCAAACAATAATATTAATAAAACAGCATTTACTATTCCATGAATGAGATCAAATGTAAAGCTTGCAGCATATACACTTAAAACTGATTCAAAGGAGATAGTTGCTAAAAATGGTAACATTGCTATGTTTGTTATCCATCCATAAAGAATTCCCCACCCTAAACCAAAAATTGCTCTTGAAGGAGTACTTTTCTTTAAACTTTTACTTAAAATACCTGCTGTTAAACCCATAATCCCCCAACCAAGCATTTGTAGTACTGTCCAAAATCCCAATCCTAAAAACAAACCAGTGACTATTGGTGTTAATGCACCAGTTATAAATCCTGTCTTTTCACCAAAAACAATACCGGTCATTATAATAATAAATGATGCAACTTGAACTCCTGGTACTGCAGCTGTTGGGAGAGTTCCTAAAGCAGATATAGCTATTAAAATAGCTATTATCACAATATTTTCAACACTTGGCTTAGATCTTTCAAACATTTTAAAAAATCCAATAAATACTCCTATTATTAGTATAAAAAACACTAACCAATATATTAATGTCATAGTTTCCATTATTCCACCATTAATTTAGTTATTCTATTTTTATATTTAATTATTCTATTTTTAATTTAGTTATTCTATTTTTAATTTAATTATTTGCCTTTAATTTAATTTTTACAAATTATTTTTATTCCATATATTTTTTAAATCTTTTAAAGTTATACATTTAGGTATAAAATTCTTTACCATTCTATTTGTAAATGTTGTATAAAAATTATTATTATAAAAAAGCTCTTTTGGTGTTGAATCTACTTGTATTCCTCCATCAAAAATTAAAAAACTTCTATTAGAATAATCAGCTGCAAATTCAATGTCATGTGTAACCATTACTATTGTCAATCCGCTTTTTTGAAGTTTTTGAAGTTTTTCTCCAAGATTTCTTTTAAATAAAGGATCAAGACCTTTTGTAGGTTCATCTAAAAATAATATATCGGGATTTGTTAATAATGATTTTACAATAGCTAATTTCTGCTGTTCTCCCCCACTACAATCATAAGGATGATTTTTTAAAATACTTCTTATTTCAAAAAAATCTATTAATTCTTCTTTTTCATTATTTTCCACATTTAATTCTTCTTCAACTGTTTCAAAACTAAAATGGATCATTGGGTTTTGATGAACATATCCTAATTTGATTTTTTTATCAAATTTTATTTTTCCCTTAATTGGTTTAAGAATTTGGACTAATAATTGCAATAAAGTACTTTTACCAGTTCCATTTCCGCCTAAAATACTTATAAACTCTCTTTTTCTAATTTCAAAGGATATATCTTTTATAATTAACTGGTTTTTATTATAACCAAAATACAGATTTTCACATTTAAAAATTGATTCAATTTTATCATTATTAAGCTTATTATTTTTTTTATCATTGGGCTTATCAAGTTTATTGTTAGTATTATTTTTGTTTAATATTTCATATTCCTCATAAAATGTATTTTTAGTATTATTTAATAATTCTTGGTTCATTTCATACATATCATTTAATCCTTCTCTAATATTAATAGGAATTAGATTATTTTGAGAAAAAGAGTAATATTCTTTAAATAAATTATGTATTAAAGCAGTAGAAGGAAGATAATTTGAAAAAGTAGGGTCTTTCCATGATTTTAAACAAATTTCCCTTGGAAAATTATTATATGCTATTTTTTTATTTTCTATAAAGATTGCTTTATCTATAAATGGAAATATATTATCTATTCTATGTTCGCTCATTAATATTGTTATTGAAAATTCTTCATTTAATCTACGAAGTATTGATAAAAATTCATATGATGCAATTGGATCTAATTGTGATGTTGGTTCATCTAAAAGTAGTACTTTAGGTTTTAATACTAAAAGAGAACATAAATTAACTAGTTGTTTTTGTCCACCAGATAATTCATCTACTTTTTTATATAGTAGCTTATCTAAAGAAAAAAATGTTGATATTTCAGCTATCCTGGTTCTAATTTCTTCGGTAGGAAGTCCCATATTTTCTAATGAAAAACTAATCTCTTGTATTACGGTATCACAAACAAACTGATTTTCTGGGTTTTGAAATAAAAATCCTATTTCTCTTGCAGATTTTTCTTTGAATATTTGGCGAATATTTTTTCCATCGTAATATATTACTCCTTCTTCTTCACCTTTAGGTTTTATTTCATTTTTTAAACTCATTAAGAGGGTTGTTTTTCCACAACCAGATGGTCCACAAAATAAAACAAAATCTCCTCTTTTCACAGTAAAGTTAATATTTGAAAAAATTTTTTCATTCTTTGAAAATGAAAAACTAAAATCTTTGAATTTAATTAAATCTAAAGTCCCTCTCTTCATACTTTCATCCATTAAAATTCCACCTGATTCTTTCAATAAGTTCTAGAATTATAAATGGTGATAATAACATTAGAAATATAATGTAGTAAATATTTAATGGAAATTGGAAAGATGATTTATTTAAGGTAGGATATATTTTTAAATTTCCAAAACCATAATATAATCCTATTAAAGAAATGATTGAACTTCCAATTATTATTAAAATAAGAATTATATCAATTTTATTAATATTATATTTCAAATAACTTGTTCTTTTTGTGATACCATATCCTCTAGCTCTCATTGACTTTGCAGTTAACATTGACTCTTCTAAAGACCATGATATTACAATAGCTAGCATTGAACCCATTTTACTAACCTTATTTATTTTATTTCTTATTTTTCTATTTCTAATTATTTTATTATGCCCATTATTATACATATTAGTATTATTATTACAACTATTAATTCTATCATAGTTATTTGTATCATTTAATGCCAAATTATCATAATTAAAATTGAATATCTTATTAACTTCTCCTAATCTATAATTTAACAAAGGTATAAACCGCATAGCCATTACACCAATCATTGAAACTGTTGGGAAATGATTTGATGATAAATATAAGATTTTTTGATAATCAACATATTCATTAAATGATAAAAATAATAAAAGAATTATTAATAATGAAAAAGCCATTAATAATCCATAAACTAATGACTCAAGGGTAATAAAATAATTACTAAAAATATAAATTTTTGTAGTTCCTACATTTGAAAATAAGGGATTGAGGATTATGATTATTAAAGACATTGGAATAAAATACTTTAAGGTAGTAGCTATTTCACCTTTTTTTCCCTGTAAATATATTAAAACTATTATAAATATTAATAAACTAATTAAATAATATATATTATTGAATATTAATGCAAATATAATAAGTATGATATAATAAAAGGATATTACTCCAGGATTTATAGTATTTAGATTCATAATATCTAATTTTTAGATTTTTTATTCTTTTCTGAGTTCATTAAATTTCATCTTTTAAAAGTGTAATTTATAATTATTTAACACTCAATTCTATTTATCCTTCTACCATTATGAGTTTTCCCGATGATGGGTCTTTGTATACTTTTCCCATTTCTACGTATCCTTGTC
>JADHEF010001198.1_pt1 | contig 17771 bp, 15 predicted proteins | sample 8952391 | NCBI WGS metagenome assembly JADHEF01 (sample SAMN16124439, study PRJNA663245) | bioreactor sludge metagenome | isolation source: sludge (nitrite) | place: India:Bengaluru | collected 2019-02-28
CCCCTGATCTGATCTGCTGCTGATGCGCTTTCAGAGAGGACTTTCTCTATTACAGGGAGAAGAGCTTCAGAATCATCAATCTGCTCCCAGTTGTTCTCAATGATTACAGCTTCAGGGTCTTTGTCACCGGTAATTATTATATCAAGAACTTTCTTGGCTGTCTGTCCGTTTATACGGCCTGCCTCAAGAATTGAAAGCAGAGAGACAAACCTTTCCACGCTTAACGGGCTTGAGGCAAGCTCCATTTTTTCCCTGTTAAGGACTTTCGCCACATCGCCCTTTATCCAGGAGGCTGCGTTCTGGGCTTCCGCGCCCTTCCGGCAGGCATTCTCATAAAAATCTGCCCTCTGCCTTTCCTCGGTAAGAAAATCAGCAGTGTCAGGTGTCAGGCCATACTGCAAGATAAACCTCTTTTCCCGCGCAAGGGGGAGTTCGACAAGCGACTTGCGTATTTCCTCCACAAAATCAGCGGACGGAATAAACGGCGGCAGGTCAGGCTCGGGAAAATACCTGTAGTCGTTGGCATCCTCCTTCGACCTCATGCTTTCAGTCCTTTTTTTCTCATCATTCCAGAGCCTGGTCTCCTGGACAATCCTCTCGCCCGCGAAAAGGAGCTTCGCCTGGCGCTGCTCTTCATACTGAAGGGAAAGCTTTACATTCCTGGAAGAGTTCAGGTTTTTTATCTCAACCTTTCTCCCAAGCCCTTTCCCGGGATGATTAATGGAGATATTGGCATCACACCTCATCGAGCCTTCTTCCATGTTTCCGTCGCAGACGCCGAGGTATCTTATCATCCGCCTGAAATTCTGCAAAAAAATCTCAACCTCTTCGCCTGTCCTGAAATCAGGCTCTGTGACAATCTCAAGAAGCGGGGTACCTGTCCTGTTGTAATCGCAGAAAGATTTCGCCCCTTCATGTATCATCTTGCCTGCATCCTCTTCAAGATGGGCCTCATGTATCCTGATCTTCTTCACTCCCCCTTCCGGGAGATCAAGCTCAACATATCCGTTAACGCCGAAAGGATGCTCAAACTGCGATATCTGATAGTTTTTGGGAAGGTCAGGGTAAAAATAGTTTTTTCTGTCAAAAACTGCCTTTTCGCTTAAAGAGCAGTTCAGGGCAAGGCACATTATATATGATTTCCTCACCGCCTCCTCATTAAGCGCCGGAAGCACTCCCGGATATCCCATGCAGACCGGGCACACATTTGTGTTGGGCGGGTCACCGAAAGAGTTCCTGCACGAGCAGAATATCTTTGTTTTTGTGATGAGCTGTATATGTATCTCAAGTCCTATAAATGTTTCAAACGCGGTTTTTTCCATATTCTCCACCCTCAAGCGAGGCAAATTTCATCAATTGATTTAAATCCGGGAACCACAGGGACAGGTATCTCTCCTGCGATTATTCCGGCAGCCCTGAAAAGGAGCTCCTCGCCGCAGTGAGGCGCAAAAAGCTGAAGCCCGACAGGCAGCCCTTCATATACACCAGAAGGAAAACTCAAGGCAGGGATCCCGGCAAGGTTTGCAGTAGCTGTGAACTTGTCCGAGACCTTCTGCTGGTACTGGGTAAGGTCAGCACTCCCGTGCCTGAACGCTGTTACAGGAAAGGCAGGGAGAAGAAGCAGGTCAAGGCTGCCGAAAAGGAGATTCAGGTCATTTATTATTTTTGTCCTTATTTTCTGGGCCTTTAAATAATATCTGTCCTGGAACCCGGAGCGCAGCACATATGTGCCGAGCAGGATGCGGAGCTTGACCTCATCGCCGAAACCCTCATGACGTGTTTTTTTCATCAGCTCAAGCGGGGTTTCCGCGTTCCTGCTCCTGTATCCGTAGCGCACGCCGTTAAACCTCGCAAGGTTTGCGCTTGCCTCAGCTGTCGCGATTGTATAGTAGGAAGGGATAACATAATCAAGCGCCGGTATTGAAACCTCTTTTACCTGATATCCCTTCTTCCTGAGTGTCTCAATGCAGTTTTTATAAGCCTTCTCTACAGGAGAGGAAAGGCCGAGCTCTCCGCCTAAACAGCCGAATACAGGTTTATCTGGAACAGTGGCCTCAGAAGCGGGATAATCTATCGTGGTCTGGTCCTTTTCGTCACGCCCCCTGATCAGTCTAAAGACATTCCTTACAGTTTCAAGTTCCCTTGAAAGAACACCGATGACATCAAGCGATGACGCGTATGCCACAAGCCCGTACCTTGAAACAGAGCCGTATGTCGGTTTAAGGCCGTATACTCCGCAGAATGAGGCTGGCTGGCGGACCGAACCTCCGGTATCTGAACCGAGAGCAAAAGGGACAATCCCTGCCGCTACAGCTGCTGCCGGGCCGCCGCTTGATCCCCCGGCCACCCTTTCTGTGTCCCAGGGGTTGTTTGTGACAGCAAGGGCTGAGTTGTCGGTTGAGGAACCCATCCCGAACTCATCCATATTGCTCTTGCCCACAGGCACGGCGCCGGATGCATTCAGTTTCTCAATGACATCAGCGTCATACGGAGAGATGAAATTCTCAAGTATTTTAGAGCCGCATGTAAGGTGATAATCCTTAACAGCGATATTATCCTTTACGGCATAGGGAACTCCCGCGAAGAGGCCTTCCCCTTTTCCCCCGCCCGGCAAAGTCCTGTCAGGATTGAACTCAAGAAGTGAGTGTATCCTGCTTTCCCATTGCCTGACATAATCAGTGTATTTTTCTTTTTTATCTGCGTCTTTTAGAACATCATTCCATTTCATATATGTTTTCCGTCTTTTTTATAAAACATTGGGAATTGTTATGAACCTTCCCTCTTTTTCCGGGGCATTCTCAACCATTTTGTCTGCGATTGAAATATCGGCCGGGATATCACCCCGTGTCCTGTTTTTCTTTACAGCTGCGTGCGTCGTTGGCGGGAGATTGTCGACATCAATTTTATCCATCAATGAAAAATACTCTATCATCTGGGAAACTGCCAGGCCGAGCTTTTCAGCCTCAGATTCATCCAGTTCAAGCCTTGCAAGGCTTGCTGTAACAAATAATTCCTCTTTCTGCATAAAATTACTCTATAAATTATACTTTCATGTGTCAATAATTGAAGTACACCATAAAGAGGGCCGGACAAAAAGTTGGCTCTTTACTTAACAAGCAAAGAGCCAGGTAACTTAAGGAGACTGTTAAGAACAATTATAAGACAATGCTTTCCTTCAGCATAAGCCCTTGCAGTTTTACACTTCGGGGAGCATTATTGCTGATTACCATTTTCAAGGGAAGTAATGCAGCAACTACATATAATAGTGCAAAAAACATGCCAAGACTGCTTTCCCGAGACAAGACTGCTTTAAATGCATTTTTCAAAATCCTTTCTTATGTTTTGCATACATTTATCAGTAAACGTATTCTCATTCAGCGCAACAGTGTTTTTTATTATACGCAATATCCTACATTATTGTAGCCAACAGGTATTATATCTACAATAATGTAGCTTTTTGGCAGACAAAAACAGGGCGGAAAAGGGGTTTTTTAACACATCTGCATAACCTGCATTTTTTATCAATCTTTTGCCAAACAGAATGAAACTGGTGTTGAAATATGGCTGAATTCGTGTAAAAATTATCTCAAAGAGGAACAATATGGGGCTGATACTGGATAACATCAATAAAAAGATCATCAACCGCCTGAAAGATGGAAGAATTTCATATAAAAAAATTGCCAAAGAACTTGCGATTGCGGAAAACACGGTAAAAGCAAGAATTCAGAAGCTGAAAGAAACAGGAATAATAGATATTACAACCCTTGTTAACCCCGAGGTGGTAAAGGGGCACACAATCGTTTACATGGGTATCCAGATTAATAACCTGCAGCTTGAGGAAACAGCCGAGCAGATAAGCAGGCTGAAAGGTGTTATATCATCAAGTGTCGTGACAGGGCGCTATGACCTTTTTGTTGTGGTACACCTTGACCCAGGCTACAACCTCCTTGATTTTCTGAGCAGGGAGCTTTCAAAAATCAAGGGAATCACTGTAACAGAGACATTTATTGTGTTTAAAAGTTTTAACCTGAAAATTCCGCACCAGTTTGATGTAGATGAACTGGAATAGAAACAATAACCGGATAAAAAAGGACGCATTATGAAACAATTTGAGGATTATGGAATCAGGATACCGGAGGTTCTGCTTCCTGATACAAAAAAAACAGCTTTTGAAAAATGGTCAGTAATTGCCTGCGACCAGTTCACGTCAAACAGGGACTACTGGGAGGATGTAAAGAAAATAACGGAGGGAAAACCCTCAACGCTGAACATGATTCTCCCCGAATGTTATCTGAAGGAAACAAACCTGGATGATAAAATTAAGTCAATCAACAGCAACATGGCTGACTACATAAAAAACGGAATTCTGAAAAAGCTTCCGCAGGGTTTTATCCTTGTAGAAAGGGAAACCCCGTATACAAAATCAAGACAGGGGCTGCTTATCGCTGTTGACCTTGAAAAATATGACTACAGCGAGAAATCAGATTCCCTTATCCGCCCTACTGAAAAAACAGTTGTGGACAGGCTCCCTCCGCGCATAAAAATCAGGGAAAAGGCATCTCTTGACCTGCCTCATATACTGTTCCTCATAGATGATGAAGAAGAATCGGTTGTAGAGTATCTTTACTCAAGAAAAGACTCACTTGAAAAGATTTATGATTTCACACTGATGAAAAACGGCGGCAGCCTGCGGGGATGGCTTGTAAACGGCAAAAATGAAATGGAAAAGCTTAAAGCTGCCTTCAAAAACCTTTCGCAGAAAAACAAAACCCTTTTCGCTGTAGGCGATGGAAACCACTCACTTGCCGCCGCGAAGGAAGTATGGAATATCATAAAAAAGAAACCCGGCATCCCGGAGGATCATCCTGCGCGCTATGCGCTTGTGGAAATAATAAATATCAACAGCTCAGGTCTAACCTTCGAGCCTATACACAGGGTTGTTTTCAGGACAGACAGCATCAGGATGCTGAAGGCTTTTGAAGCGGAAACCGGCTGCGTAATCAGGGGAATATCCCGGAGCGAGGCAAAAACCCCGGCAGCCGCCGAGAAGATTGTTTTTGCCTCAGGCGGAAAATACGGAGAGATAATTCTCAGGAATGAGGACAACCTTCTTGCTGCTGAAAAACTGCAGAGCTTCCTCGACAAGTATCTCGCGGAAACAGGCGACGAGATTGACTATATCCACGGCGAAGAAGACCTCCTTGCCCTGGCTGAAAAAGAAGACAATATAGGGTTCCTTCTCCCGGTAATCAATAAAAAAACTTTTTTCAGGAGGATAACGGCAAAAGGGGTATATCCGAGAAAAACTTTTTCAATCGGGGAATCTATAGAAAAGCGGTATTACCTTGAATCAAGGATAATAGACCCTTCCATGAATATTTAAACCGGCATGCGTTATCTGGCAGAACTGTTGTCATGAAACGAAAAAAACCGGAACATGAGGTCATGTATCTGATTTTTCTTTAAAAGGAGAATGCTATTATGAAAACTGTTATAAGCACAAAAAAAGCACCCGCAGCAAACGGGCCGTACTCACAGGCAATCAAAACAGGGAATCTCATCTTCATTTCAGGACAGCTTCCGGCAGATCCCGCGACAGGTGCGATTACCGGAACAACAATAAGGCAGCAGACAGAGGCTGTGATTAAAAACCTGAAAACCGTAGCTGAAGAAGCAGGAAGCTCAATTGATAAAATCGTAAAGACAACATGCTTTCTGAAGGATATGAATGATTTTGCCGAATTCAATGAGGTATATAAAACCTATTTTAAAACCGACTGCCCGGCGCGGTCAACAATCGGCGTGCTCAGGCTTCCCAAAGACAGCCTTGTTGAAATAGAAGCAATAGCAGAGATATAGAAGCTCTACCGGTATAATAACGTTATACAAAAAAAGCCGCTTACATGAAGCGGCTTTTTTGATTTCCCTGCCAGAAAAATTAAATGCGGTTAAAACATGTTTTTCACCCCGCGGCTTTTTTATTCTTTCTGCGCCTTCTTTTTAACCGTAACGAACTTGCACGATTTCACCTCACGCGTGGTTAGCCTGACGCCCCCTGCCTTGATACCTTTCACAATGTAAGATGATATGTCAAAACTTTCCTCATGAATTTTTACTCTCGGCTTGGGGACATACACAAGATTAACCTGCCCCTCTTCCCGTGTCGTGAGATAGACAAGCTTGGCGTCATCCGGCACAAGGCTATATGATTTATCAAGGATGTATTTCTCGATCCTGCACCGCTTGATATAAAGGGCCCCGCTTTCGCTGCTTTTGTAAAGGATGGTAAATACAGTATCAGGCATCTGCTCCTTTTCGGCAATGACGCAATGGAGCATCCCCTTGTCTATAAAAACCTTGTCTGGCGCGTTCATGACAAAATATGTACCGTCCTTCCTTATTACAAGCAACCTGTCATAAACAGAAACCTCAAAAAGTGCTTCACCTGAGGCTACTTCATAGCCAAGATAGCCAGTGTCCTTGTCATAGCGCATTTTAAGGTTGCGTATAGCAGCTTCCCTTATATCCACCTTTTCAAATGACGCTATCTGTGTATTTCGCGGGTAGGAAGAGCCGTATTTTTCCTTTATCTTTGAGACAAAAGAAAGAGCGTATTCTTTTATGTGGGCAAGGTGATATTTTATCTCCTTGAGCCTTGCGTTAATCTCCTCCATCTCTTTTTTTGCCTTGTTGATATCATAAAGGGAAATCCTGCGGATAGGGATTTTAAGGAGCCTTTCAACATCCTCCTCCGTGACTTCATTCTTTATCAGGTGAAGAAACGGCTCAAATCCTGTAATTACAGCCCTTATGACACTTTCCTGTGTCTTCATCTGCTCTATTTTCTTGTAGATCCTCTCTTCGATAAATATCTGCTCAAGTGTTTTGGCGTGAAGCCTTGCCCGCAGGTTTTTTTCCTCAAGCTTAAGCTCCCTGGTAAGTACATCGACAAGCTGCAGCGCGTAAAAACCTATAACCTCGCTTACAGTCATCTGCACCGGCTTTCTGTCCTTTATGACCAGTAGGTTAACAGATATGGAAGTCTCGCAGTCTGTGAATGCATAAAGCGCATCAACAACATCCTCTGTCATTACACCACGGGGCAGCTTTATCTCAATCTCCACCTTGTCAGTGGTGAAATCGCTGATTGAGGCTACCTTGATCTTGTTTTTTCTCACAGCCGCCTCGATCGAGGCGATAAGGCTTTCGCTTGTCTGCCCGAAAGGGAGTTCCCTTATTACGACCTTTTTGGGGTCTTTTGTGTCAAGCTTTGCCCTTATCAGGACCTTTCCGTTGCCGTCATTATAACCTGACACATCCACTATGCCGCCTGTCGGAAAATCAGGATACAGCGTTCTTGATTTTCCCCTTAGGGCGTCAGACAGCGCGTCAAGGACCTCCGCAAAGTTATGCGGCAGTATTTTGGTCGACATGCCGACAGCTATGCCCTCGGCGCCCAGGAGAAGGACCACGGGGATCTTTGCGGGATAGGTAACCGGCTCCTTGTTTCTTCCGTCATACGAATCTTCATAATCAGTTATGTCAGGGTTCAGAAGCACTTCTTTGGCAAGCGGCAAAAGCCGGCACTCGATATACCTCCCCGCCGACGCCTCGTCCCCGGTGAATATGTTGCCGAAATTACCCTGCTTGTCGATGAAAAGGTCTTTTCCGGCGAGGACAACAAGGGCTGAATAGATTGAGGCGTCCCCGTGCGGATGATACTTCATGCAGTGCCCGACAACATTAGCGACCTTGTGAAATTTACCGTCATCCATCTCAAAAAGGGAATGGAGAATTCTTCTCTGTACCGGCTTCAGGCCGTCAGCTATATCAGGTATCGCCCTGTCTTTTATTACATAGGAGGCGTACTCAAGAAAATTCACATCAAAGATATTGTTAACGTATGCCATCAGATCAGATTCTCCATTATATAATACCTGCGCTCAGGCGTGTTCTTGCCCATGTAAAACTCAAGGATCTCGGGAACAGTCTTCAGTGATTTTACATTTACTTTCACGAGCCGCATATCGACGCCGATAAACTGTCCGAACTCATTCGGCGAAATCTCGCCAAGTCCCTTGAATCTTGTGACTTCCGCCCCTGAAAGGGCCTTGACTGCCCCATCCCGCTCTGCGATGTTATAGCAGTAAATTGTCTCTTTTTTGTTCCTGACCCTAAAGAGGGGGGTTTCAAGAATAAAAATCCTCTCTGAAACAACAAGTTCCTCAAAATAATTGAGAAAAAATGTAAGAAGTATGTTCCTGATGTGAAAGCCGTCGTTATCCGCATCAGTGGCAAGGACAATCCTGGCATACCTGAGCCCCTCGACATCATTCTCAATCCCCAGGGCCATCATCAGGTTATAAAGCTCCTCATTCTTGTATATTTCCGTCTTTTTTTTGCCATACATGTTTAAAGGCTTTCCCCTGAGTGAAAAAATCGCCTGGGTAAATACATCGCGCGACGCTACCATGGAGCCTGTCGCAGACTGCCCCTCTGTAAGGAATATTGTTGTAAGCTCTCCCTTTTTGGCATCCTCAAGATGATACTTGCAGTCCTTGAGGTTTGGTATTTTCAGGGCTATCTTTTTGGCAGCTTCCTTTGCTTCCTTTCTTACGACATTGAGCTCCTTGCGGAGTTTTTCGTTATACTCGATCCTTTCTTCAAGGCTTTTGGCAGCTTCCCTGTTTTTATGAAGAAAATCTATGACGCCAGATTTGACCTCGTTTACTATCCAGCCCCTGATCTCTGTATTGCCAAGCTTGTTTTTAGTCTGGCTCTCGAAAACCGGGTCTTTCAGCTTGATGGCGATTGCGCCCGCAATCCCTTCCCTTACATCCTGCCCGGAAAAGTTCTTTCTGTAAAACTCGTTTACCCCTTTAAGAAGCCCCTCGCGGAACGCGCTCAGGTGTGTCCCCCCGTCGCTGGTGAACTGCCCGTTTACAAAGGAAAAAAAGGTTTCCCCGTACGTTTTTGTATGGGTAAACGCGAATTCAATCTTTTCGGCGATATGGTAGGCTATGTCGTAATATACATCATCCCCCACCTCTGCGTTCAGGAGATCATAAAGCCCCTTATCCGAGTGGAATTTCTGTTTGCCGAACTGCAGGGTGAGCCCCCTGTTCAGATACGCATAGTTCCAGAGCCGCTGCTCAAGGAATTCATGATTATACTCATACTTCCCAAATATCTCGGCATCGGGAGTGAATTCCACATAGGTCCCGTTTTTTTCGCCTTTCTTTGTCCCGTTTTTCTGGGATTTTAAAATTCCCTTTTCGAAAATCACTTCAGTGAATTTCTCATCCCTGATGGAAACAACCCTGAAGTGGGAAGAAAGGGCGTTTACAGCCTTTGTCCCGACGCCGTTAAGCCCGACGCTGAACTGGAAAACATCATCGTTGTATTTGGCGCCTGTATTTATCATTGAAACGCAGTCAAGGACCTTGCCGAGCGGTATCCCGCGCCCATAATCCCGTATTTTCACAAGATTACCGCTGATATCAAGGACTATTACCTTCCCGTGCCCCATGATGAATTCATCAATGCTGTTGTCAATTACTTCCTTAACCAGAATATATATTCCGTCATCCTGATTATCTCCGTTGCCTATGCGGCCGATATACATGCCGCTGCGGAGCCTTATATGTTCAAGAGAACTTAAGGTTTTTATTTTGCTTTCGTCATATTCCTGTGTTTTTTTTATTGCCATAAGTGTTTCAATAATATCCGAATTAAAAATCTTTGTATAGAATTCCTGAATGCAGCCGCGCCAGTGTGTTCAGCCGCGCCGGTTTTTACACCTGGTCAAGAGGATTGCCGCAGTAAGGGCAAAAGCGGTAAGAAGCACCCCCCTGCCTGCCGGATGAAGCAGAAAAAGGCGCTGATGTTTTTCCGCAGTGCCTGCAGCGGTAAAAGCTTTTCCCGGCTGAGGCCCTGGACTCATCACCGCAGACTGTGCCGCACCTATCGCACCTGTCAAAATACTCATCTCCCCAGTACCAGAGCGGCAGGAAAAATATATGGAAATATTTCCTCCTGACATATCTCGACAGGGTATTTCTCTCTCCGCAGGACGCGCATTCAGTCACCCCGGATTTTCCTGCCGGAAAGGTTTTTGACCCGATGCCGAATATTCCGATAAAAAACACTATGTCATACCCTTCCGCGGGCTAAAGATCCCCGAACTTCTCAAGCATCCACCTTCCTTTATGCAGGGTAAATCCCGCAAGGACTGTATTGTTCACGACAATCCCCATTCTCGCATTGAAAGGGATCATCAGTACCAGCCGCAAGGCAAAATTTATAAAACCACGGTGGGTTACGGCAAGCATTCTCTCTCCTTCGCTCTGCTGAGAGGCGAATTTGAGAAATGAAGAGACCTTCTCTATATACTCGTTCTTGGTGTCACCGCCGGGAATCCTGTACTCATTGTCATCGGATATGGTTTTTTCAAACTCTTCCGGGAAATGCGTCCTTACATGTTCCCAGCTGAAACCCTCAAAAATACCCATGTTACGCTCCCTGAGCCTTTCATCCTTTACTATTTCGCGCTTGAGATGGTTCCCGATCAAAAGGGCAGTGTCAAAAGCCCGTCCGAGATCGCTCGTATAAATCCTGTCAAGTCCGGGCAGCATGGCCTCAAGCTTCATCCCGAGCAGGTTCGCGTGTTCAATCCCCTTTTCAGTCAGCGGGCTGTCCTTTACCCCCTGCATTTTATCCTCAACATTCCAGACTGTTTCGCCATGCCTTACCAGGTAGAGTTTTGTTTCTGCCATATCAGTGTTCTCCTGACCAGAGTTTTGTAGAACTTTATCATGTTTTTGAAAATCCTGAAACAATTTATGTTTTCAGGAGGCTGAAAAAGGTGTTTTCGCCCGGAAATTACAGAAAATGAATCAGCCTGTCAGCTTCTTCGGACTGTTTCTTCGGTCAGCCCTTTCTGTCCGATAATAACGTCATGAATGAGCTTGCAAAAACTCCCGTCAGTATAAGTATTCCACCGGTAAAAGTCCTTGCCGGCGGAATTTCCCCCATGAAAAGCCATACCCACAGCGGCCCAAGAAATGTCTCAGACATCATGATGAGCGCAACCTGTGAAGCAGGAAGATAACGTGTCCCTGCGGAAAGAAGCAGCTGCGCAAGGGGAATCGCGATCAGCCCCAGCAGGACAAGGTAAAAAAACGATAATCCGCTTACCGAAAAGGGGGTTGCGAAAAAAGAGGCAATCAGGGCAGTGACAAGGCCCCCTGTTATTACAGAGGCCGGCCTGCTGATGTCCTTGTGCTTTCTCATCCACGCCAGGTTAGTCCCGAGACACACCGGCACAAGAAATCCAAGGAAATTTCCGGCCAGGTTTCCGCCTTCAATATCTCCGGCGAAAATTATGCACACCCCCGCGGCGGAAACCGCTGTCATCAAAAGACTGCTTTTCCTGAGCCTCTCGCCAAGCATAAAAAACCCGGCAATTCCGGCGAAAACAGGTGACAGGCTCAGCATTACAAGGACATTCGCCGCAACTGTCATCTTGACTGAAACAACAAACAAAAGCCCTGAAAAACCCCACAGCGCGCCTGAAAAAACAAGGGGGAGACCTTCATCCCTTATCTTGCCCGCGAGAGTGGTTTTTTCACGCAGAAAAAGGATAACAGAGCTTGTAACTGCAACGAGAATGCCCCGCCAGAAAGCAGTATCCCACGAAGGGCATGATGCAAGCCGGATAAGGACTGTGTCAAAGCTCAGGAGAATAATCCCGGTTACAGATATTAAAAGCCCCGCGAGATGCAGATTGTATTCACTTCTGTTTTTCAAATATGCTTGTCCTTATGTTCCCGCATGCAGCATGGAAAGCCATCAGTACTTTTTCTGCCCTTTCAACAGATTCCCTTTTTCCCGCCCTTTTGACAAGACCTGTCACCGTGTTCAGGTACAGGAAAATAAAAGAAAAAACAGCGAGGATTATCCCGAAATCATCCAGAAAGGATGGAAGATCAGGAAGAAGCGTCACCGCGCTTCCCTTGAGAAAAAGGACAAAGCCGCCCAGGAAATTCCACAGCTCATTCGGCAGGAAAAAAAGCAGAAACATATAAAGCTGTATAACCAGACCGAAAACCAGCGGCATTTTTGTAAATGAAAGAAGTATTGAGTAAGGCGAAGGGAAAACAACGTTGGCCAGAAACGCGAGATCAATGGAAATAACCAGCAAAAGAACTGCCTTTTTAATCAGGCTGTTTCTTATGAACCACGACATGACAAGGTATAACGCCACAGGAAGCCATATAACGGAAAAAGACCTCAAGACAAGCACCCTGAACAGCGAAAGGCAAATCCTCATGGCAAGGATTCCGGCGCCGAAAACAATTCTGAAGAATATCCCTGAGGAGGAAAGAATTGAACATACTGAAAAGAAAATAATCATAAAGATGAGAAACAAAGAAGCCGCCAATATTATTATATCTGTTCTTTTTTTCATCCAGTAATTATAACCCCTGCATTGCGGCAATGCCATAAAAAAACCGCCCTGCGGGACAGCAGGGCGGCGTCATGATTACAAGAACTTTTACCGGCAAATCATTTTGCCGCGGCAGCCTCTTTTCTTTCCCTTTTTATTTCCTTGCTTGTCTGATAAAGCGGAAACGCAATTGAAGCAATTGATACTATAAAAAGAATAAGGCTGACAGGCCTTGCGAAGAACACTCCGTATCCGCCCATTATTACAGCCCGCCTGAAATTGGTTTCTGCCAGGTTCCCAAGAACCATACCAAGGATAATTGAAGCTGAGGAAAAATCGTATTTTTTCAGTATCCATCCGGCAACGCCAAAGGCTATGCATGAGGCTACATCAAAAAATGAATAGTTAACAGCAAAACTACCTATAATGGAAATGGCAAGAATACAGGGATAAAGCACCTTTTTGGGTATGTCTGTTACCTTTATCCAGAGCTTGGAACCCCATATCCCAAGACCAAGCATTATTATGTTTGCTATAATGCATGAGGCGAAAAGGGCGTAAATGATATCAGGCCTGTCTGTAAAAAGCATTGGCCCTGGAGTTATGTCGTGGATCATAAGCGCCCCGACAAGGACAGCGGTTGTAGCGCTGCCTGGAATACCAAGCGCCAGAAGGGGAACAAGGGCTCCTCCCACAGAACTTGAGTTTGAAGCTTCTGCCGCACAAACTCCTTCATACGCACCCTTGCCGAATTTCTCGGGATGCTTGCTGAATTTCTTTTCCACGTCATACGCAAGAAAGGAAGCTATTGTTCCTCCCGCTCCCGGGAAAATTCCGATTAATGTGCCTATTACAGACGCCCTTAGTATGGGAAATTTCAGGGCCCAGTATTCACGTATTGAAGGCCATTTTGTTTTAAGGTCTCCTATTATCTGGTCTTTCTCAAGCTGGTTTTCCTCAAGCCGGGCGAAAACCTCGCTCAGGGCAAAGAGCCCTATCAGCGCCGGAATAAGGGAGAAGCCGTCAAAAAGCCTGTATGTACCGAATGTAAAACGCTTGATCCCAGAGATCGGGTCAATGCCGACTGTGGCTATGAGGAGTCCAAGGAAACAGGACAAAAAGGCCTTGGGCCAGTTTCTGCCGCCCAGTGACGCTACAGTAGTAAGGCCGAATATCGCCAGGGCGAAATACTCTGCCGGGTGAAGCCTTACAGCTACCCTTGCCAGCGGTACCGAGAAGAATATCAGGATTATTGTCCCGACAAAACCACCGATTGTTGAGGCGACAAGAGAGATGCCAAGACCATAGCCTGCTTTTCCCTGCTGCGTAAGGGGAAATCCGTCAAACGCAGTTACAACAGCCGAAGGTGTCCCAGGAGTGTTTATCGTTACAGCTGTAATCGAACCGCCGTAATTGGCAGCTATATAAATAGAGACAAGCAGAATAAGTGCTATCTGGGGGTCCATTTTATATGTGAAGGGGACCAGCAGCGCTACACCCATTGACGGGGAAAGCCCTGGCATCGCGCCGGTAAGAATCCCCATTATTACACCAAACGTCATGGCGACCACCGGTTCCCAGCCTACAAGATAGCCGAAGCCGCTTATAAAATTACTTAATAAATCCATATATGATGCTCCTTACCCGAAAATCCGCTCAATAAGTATTCCTTTAGGCAGGGGAACATAAAGAAGGCGGTAAAAGGCGAAATATGAAAAGGCAATCCAGCTGACTGACAGAACTGCTATTACCTTCCAGTTCCTGTAGTTCAGTATATAGATACTGAATGCCAGGTATAAAACAGTAGCTATGTAATAGCCGATATAGATTATTACATAAAGATAGAGAATCGTAGCGACAAGAAACAAGGCAGCAAGCCCTATTTTCCCCCAGGAAGGATCAGGTTTATCGTGACCGAGTAAAGTCTCGATCAGGATATATAAACTCAGGAGAACTATGCCTATCTGCCAGAGCATCGGAACAATGGCCGGGCCGACTACATCGCCGAGGTTCCCGGAAAGCCCGAGTGAAACAATGAAAAAACCAATTGAGGTTTCTATAAAAAAGACCGGGAACAGCAGCCTTGCCATGTATTTTTTCATGGAAGACTTCCTGATGATTAAAGCAATACCGGTAAAAACAAGCGCAAGTACAGCCATCATGAGGACAAGCCCTTTCCCCGCGCTCAAAAATTTAATTATTTCCATATCATTTGCCTGCAAGTATTATTTAAAAAGGAAGGCAGCATTGTTATGCCGCTCTTCCTTTTTATGTAAGAATTGTAAAACAGTTGTGTCTGTTAAGCTATTGTTATTTCTTGGCAGCCGCTTTTTCCGCCGCAAGGTCCTCAACTACGAAAGGATTGAATTTATCGCGTTTCCAGTGAACAACTGCGATACCGTCCTTTTCATATACATTTTTCCAGTCAGGATCTGCTGTAACCTTTGCGAAAAGGTCATCGTACCATGCTATAACGTTATCAGGAGTTCCCTTCTTTACCGCAAAACCCCTCCACATAACCTCGTTCTCAACACCGTTAATGCCAAGTTCCTTGAAAGTAGGAACGTCCTTGAACGCGGCAAGTCTTTCAGAATAGCATACTGCGGCTACCTTAAGATCGGGTTTCCCCTTTGTCTCTGAAGGGTTTCCTACATATACAACACCCTGCTCGCCGAGAAGGGCCGCGATTGCCTTGGCGCCGCTGTCAAAAGGAACCCATTTTGCCTGCATTCCTGCTGCGGCCCATATTTTCTGCCCTGTCATGTGGTCAAATCCGCCTGTCGCTGGTCCCAGCCACAGCTGGTTTCCGTTCTTCGCTTTGGCATCCGTGAAAACCTGTTCCCATGTAGCAATGCCTGTTTTCGCGTTTGTTATAACGCACTGCGGATCAAACTGCATAAGTGAAATCCAGTCATATTCCTTGCTGATGTCAAGATCTGTCCCGGTGGACGCAACCTGGGAGATGATTGATTTTGTAACATACATCAGTGAATATCCGTCAGCCGGAAGTGTCTTCACATACTCAAGCGCGACAATACCGCCGGCACCTGGCTTGTTTTCAACAACTATTGGTGTTTTTGTGTATTTCGCGGCCACGTCTGTAAATTTTCTGGCAAGAACATCGCCTGCCCCGCCCGGCGCAAGATATACAATCAGTTTAATCGGTTTTGCCGGAAAAGAGGCAGCAGCTTCCTGTCCGCCGGCGGCAAAAACCATGGTTCCTACGATAAAAAAGATTATCAGTACAATACCCAATTTTTTCATTTTTTCCTCCGAATATTTTTATTTGCAGTATTAATAATACTATACTTCCATTCCGATTACCCGCTTTGCAGCCTTGAGGTAATTTGTGTTTGCCATTGCAGAGAGACCCAGCCCTTCGATCACCACCTTCATGCCGGCATAGTTTTCGCTTTCCGCGCATGCCGTTTCTGCCAGTGCCCCGTTTAACCAGACTTTGGCGTATTCACAGATTATGCCGTCAATTGTGAACCCATAACGCATTTTCTCAACAGTTACAGGCGCCATTTCAGGATGCTTTCTGGCCATTGAAATAAACTCATCTATTGTGTAGGTGCCTTTATCAAGAGTCATATTCACCTTGAGGTGGGAAAGAATTGTCGCAAGATCATCCTTTTTCACGGGAAACTGGAATTTCCCCCTGGGCTGAAAAATTTCATACCCCTCAGGAGTCTCGCCAACCTTTGTTTTGATATCAAGTAGCCCGTCACGAACCTTTACATTTGCCTCGTTGGTATTTACGGAAAGGAAATATGTCTCAAGCGGCATTTTTCTTGCCTGGAAAAGTATTGTCTTTCCGTTCCACATTTTCTCCTGTACAATCTCTATTATGTTTTGTCCGAATACCCGGAACTCCGCCCTTGGAATAATTTTTGAAGCTTCTTCCGCAGAAGTAGCCTTGTTCTTTGAAAATACGTCTGCCATTTATTTCTCCTAATAACGATTCTGACACATTATACCTGTGCTGCCGTTCATATATCCAATGAAAATAATCTATCAACCTGATAGGAAACTTCTATCAATATAAACTTCTTTTCAGATTGACGAACGCTCATAATGTTCTATCCTGTAATGTAAGAATAAATGGAGGACAATCATGCTCAATAGCTATCTTTTTGATTCAAAGTTCAATCTTAACAATAAAAAGATAATTCACGTGGTAATGGGGAACGAAGCTTCCGACCTTGACTCAATGGCTTCATCAGTAGTTTACGCCTATTTCATGGAAAAAACCAGCACAAAGGCGAATGAACTCTATATCCCGCTTATAAATATTCCGGCAGAAGATTTCAAGCTCAGAACCGAGGCTGTTTATCTTTTTTCCGAAGCGGGAATTGAGGCAGCCAACCTGCTTTTTATTGACGAGATAAACATCTCGGAAATATTCAAAACCGGTAAGCTTAAAATCACGCTTATCGACCACAACAAGCTTTCGGGAAGCCAGGAATACCTTTCAACCTGTATTGAGGAAATCATAGATCATCACAAGGATGAAAATGCCTATGCTGTTTCGGAAAAACTAATTGAGCCTGTAGGTTCCTGCGCCACACTCATAGCGGAAAAAATCATGTCCAAAAACAAGACAATCGCTGATGAGAAAATAGCAACGCTTTTGTCCGGAACAATCCTTCTTGATACTGTAAACCTCGGCAAGGAAGCGGGAAGAACAACGGAAAAAGACGAAAAAATCGTGGAATATCTGACATCGAAATTCAAAATCGACAGGAACAAGGTTTTCGACCGCCTGCAGTTTGAGAAATTCAACACGGCCCCCCTTTCCAGTTACGACATACTCAGGAAGGATTACAAAGAGTATGTTATGGGAAACAAGAAATGCGGCTTCAGCTCCGCCCTTATCTCAATGGAAAACTGGGTTAAAAAAGACCCCGCGTTGCTTGACTCGGCAGAGAAGTTTTACACCAAAAATTCACTCGATGTCCTGTTCATAATGATAGCATATACCGAGCCAAAATTCACAAGGGAGCTTATCCTCTTCACAAAAGACGCTGTTCTTCTTGAAGGGATATACGCTGATCTCCAGAACAATGGCGGCGCACTTGAGCCTGCCCCGGTAAAGGTGCCTGTCGACAAACGGGCCGGATTCTACATGCAGGGAAATATCGGGTGGTCAAGAAAGAAGCTTCAGCCAGTAGTGCAGGAATATTTCAACAAACGTTCTAAATAACATTCTTCTTGGGATGTGAGGTAAGAAAATCGATAAAATTCCGGAGAGGCGGAGAAAGTTTTCTGTCTTTCCGGAATACAATATTTATATGCCTGTATGAATGAAGGTCATCAATTA